>Ga0209125_1001709_pt1 | contig 19282 bp, 19 predicted proteins | sample BarGraIncub1131A_FD_184503 | JGI IMG/M metagenome (GOLD analysis project Ga0209125, IMG submission 184503) | Arctic peat soil microbial communities from Barrow, Alaska - Barrow Graham LP Incubations 11-31A (SPAdes) (version 2) | ecosystem: Environmental > Terrestrial > Soil > Wetlands > Peat...
AGTCGCATTTCCTGTAGGCCGGTGCGTGAAAATTGCAGCAAATCGTCAATTAGCGTAGCCATCTGGCTGGCCGAATCGGCTATGTTATTTAAGTAATGCCTTGCTTTGTCAGGAAGGAAATCGTAAAAGCGGCTTAAAAGCAATTCAGCGTACCCGTTTATGTGTCGCAACGGAGCGCGCAAATCATGAGAGACTGAATATGAAAACGCCTCCATTTCCTTGTTAGCAATGACTAACTCTGCTGCCCGTTTTTCTTTCTCCTTGTTTTGATAGGCAAGTTCTTTATTGGCAATGATCAGTTCTGCTGCACGCTTTTCTTTTTCTTCGTTTTGAAAAGTAAGTTCTTTGTTGGCAATGATTAGTTCTGCTGCACGCTTTTCTTTTTCTTCGTTTTGAAAGACAAGCTCTTTATTAGCAATGATTAATTCTGCTGCCCGCTTTTCTTTTTCTTCGTTTTGAAAAGTAAGTTCTTTGTTGGCAATGATTAACTCTGCTGCCCATTCTTCTTTGGTTTTATCCTTGTCATTCATATTTGCAGGTTATTTGATACAATTGATTGGTCGTGTCGGATTACTAAATTGGGTTTTGTCTTTTGAGCAAAAACAGCGTGGCCAATCGCCAACCCTAATAAGTTCATTTACTGAAACAAATATAACAAATTAGTGCTGTCTGCCAAACTTTTTAATAATGCTGAAATGTAATTGCCCTATTAAAAACCATTAATAGAAAATTCAGGGAAAACCAAAGAGGCTGCCTTGCGGCAGCCTCTTTGGGAGAATATAATTGCTTTGAACTGTTATGGCATTACAACTGTATTCATCTGAAGAGTTACTGCAGTTTGTGCCAGCATCCTTCCGTTTATTGTTGCACCTGTCTGTAAATTAATACCGGTCTGCCCTAAAATGTTCCCTTCGAAATGACTGGTTGTTCCAAAGGTAACGGCACCTGCTACGACCCAGTAAATATTCTTTGCCTGTGCACCACCTGCAAGGGTAATTCTCACGGCTGAACTCATTATAAGTGTTCCGGCAACCTGGAAGATCCATACATCAGTCGGACTGCCCGAGATAGTAATATCGGTAGGGATGATAAGTGAAGTTGACCATTTATACAAACCAGCAGTAAGAGTTTTACCTCCAATATTTCCGGCGCCCAAATTCAGGAAATCGGGGTTTACACGGCCTGCTGCATCAGTGTATGCGGCTTGCATGTCAAGAACTGCAGTACCTAACCTCGTGGCGTTAGTAACACTGCATGGCAGTGGACCTGCTGCATCGACAGTGTAAATTGTTCCAACCACTTCTGAACATTTTACAAGTACAGCTGCACCGGTGATTGGACTTGATCCAACATCTCCTGTAATGGCAGATTTATAGACATCGGTAACTCCTGTTTTTGACAGAATCACAAAATCACCGGCAACACCAAGATTTACACCTGCCAGGGATCCACTTGTCGACGGAAGCTCAGCTGATTTTAAATCAGAAGATAAAACGGCGGCTGACTTTAATGACATATCGGATGATCCATTACCCAAGTCTTTGTTGCAACCCGACACCAATACAAACAAAAGCATTGCAACGATTGGTGATACTTTTTTAAGTTTCATTAGTTCATTTTTAATTTGTGACATCATTATCACATCACAAAGGTGAGCCCTTTAATTTCGGAAGATGTTGCAAAATTTTTGGGGAAATTTGCAAAATTCACACCAAATTACATCCTATCCAGGGCATGCCTTGTCTCTACCGTTCAATTCTGATCCTGGCGTCTACGGCCACGATTTTATCCCCGCTCCCCATCAACGGATTGAGGTCCATCTCTTTAATTTCAGTTGCAAAACGAAGCATAGAGGAAAGACGTACAATGATTTCGGCAAATTTTTTGCGGTTGATACCTGCCTTTCCGCGGAAACCTTTAATGATGGGGTAGGCTTTCAGGTTACGGATCATTGAATTGGCCTCTCCGAAGCTAAGCGGAGCCAGACCGGAAGTGGTGTCTTTAAGCACTTCTACAAAAATACCGCCTATACCACACAGAATGACATGTCCGTAGGTAGGTTCATAGTTGGCGCCGAGAAACAGTTCTATCCCTTCAGCCTGCTCAGCCAGTACCACCGCGGTAGTATTTTTTATCTTCATCATGCGGCCGAACTCGATGCTGACCATCTCCTTCGAACGGACATTCAGGGTTACCCCGCCAACATCCGTTTTATGCACCGGTCCCACGACTTTCATCACCAGTGGGAATCCGATTTTATTGGCTGCTTCGAGGGCTTCCACTTCGGTTTTTGCAACGATTTCCTTCACGAATGGGATGGATGCTGCAGCCAGAAGTTCTCCTATAACATCCGGCTTTAAATAACCATTGTTGCTGTTGTCAATAATCCTTCTGATGGTCGGTACATCCACTCCGTCTAAAAAAATCTCCTGTCCGGAGGGTTTGGGAGTCAATTTGACCCTGGTTAGCGCCCTGCCAAGAAGAACCTCATCCGGAAAATTGACGTTACCATGAGAGAGGAAATAGGCAAGGTCATTTTTTACATTCATCACCGAGGGTAGAATTGGATATATTGGCTTCTTGCACTGTTTCATCTTCCTGTCCAGAACTTCATAAACATCTTTGACGGATGTGAGTCCCGGACTTCCAAAGATGACGGCCATTCCATCAATATCATCCATTTCGTTTTCGACCGTATCGATAATGATGTCCAATTGTTCAGCATTTCCGGTTGCCAGAAAATCTATCGGGTTTTCAACGGAAGATCCGGGTGAGAGTGACCTTAGCAATCTTTCCTTAACTGGTGAATCCGGTATCTTAGGAATGTTGATGCCACCAGATTCAAGGGCGTCTGTCAGCATAACGGCCGGTCCGCCGGCATGGGTGATGATGGCCATATTTTTGCCGTTCATCTGTTTCGACATCAACACGCAGGCAACAGTAGTTAATTCTTCGCGTCCATAGCACCTCACGATGCCTGCCTTTCGGAAGAGCGCTTCGACGGCTGAATCGGAGCTGGCCATTGCCCCGGTATGGGAAGAGGCGGCTCTGCTCCCAGCTTTAGAACTTCCAGCTTTGATGGCTGCCAATCTGAATCCCTTCTTTACCAGGGAGGTAGCATGAGTCAGGAATTTATCCGGGTTGTTGATGGTTTCAATATATAGCAACTTCACCCTGGCTTCCGGCTCATTTTCTGAATTCAGGTCCCAATGTTCTAAAACTTCTTCTACCCCTAATTGAGCTGAATTCCCTACCGAGATAACCCTCGAAAAGGTGAGTCCTTTGGGAATCGCTGATTCCATGATGAAAACAGCCGTTGCCCCCGACCCGGAGACAAAATCGACTCCCGTTGGCTCAAGCCGGGGTATTGGTTCGGTAAAAACGCCTGCATAATCTGGCGTGAGCATCCCGATGCAATTGGGCCCGATCAGACATCCGTTGGCCTGGTTTACCAGCTCAACAATTTCTTCTTCAAGGGCAGCACCTGCGTTGCCCATCTCACTGAATCCTCCGGATATGATGATGAAGGCTTTGGTGTTTTTATCTTTGGTAAGGACGGCCACTGCCTCTGAACAACTTTTGGCAGGAATAGCTAAAATGGCCAATTCAACCTCAGGTAGTTCTCTGACAGATCGAAAGGTCTCAACCCCCTGGATATTTTCGTCGTTGGGGTTGACTGCATAAAGGTCTCCTTTGTAATTATGTTCCAGAAGGTTTTTCAGGATCTTGCCTCCGGGCTTGGTGATGTTATTGGATGCACCCACTACAACAATACTGGTAGGGGAGAGGAGTTGTCTGTTCAGCATAGAAGGTACTTATAAGTTGAAGTATTCTAAGTGCTTTTTATGGATTCGTGCTTGTATTTGAATACGAAAGGAAATATCAATCCAAGCACCAAGGCATACGCCGCAAATACCATCCAGATATGGGGCCAGTCTTTCACACCGTCTTTGGTAAACAGATCCACAACGAAGCCACTGGAAACGCCTCCCAGATAGGCTCCGAACCCATTGGTCATGATCATGAACAAGCCTTGTGCGCTTGCCCTTATGCCAGGTTCTGCTTCCATTTCGACATAGAGCGACCCCGAAATGTTGAAAAAATCGAAAGCCATTCCATAAATGATCATGGAAAGTATCAGAAGTACCAGTCCGTGACCGGGATTCCCAACGCCAAAAAGGCCAAACCTCAGTACCCAGGCAAAAATGCTGATAATCATCACTTTTTTGATTCCAAAACGTTTCAGAAAAAAGGGAATAGTCAGGATAAACAAGGTTTCGGAGATTTGTGAGATAGAGAGCAAAAGGGTAGGATGTTTTACGGCGAAGGAATCTTTGTAAAGATCAAATTTGGAAAAATCGTCCAAAAATGAGCCTCCAAAAGTGTTGGTAATCTGAAGTGCGGCACCGATCAGCATAGCGAAGATAAAGAATACTGCCATCTTCCTTTTCTTAAATAGAACAAAGGCATCAAGGCCAAGTGCCGATAGCCAGGAACCATCTCTTTTGGTTCGTGCCGGTGGACAAGCAGGCAATGTAAAAGCATAGATGCCTAAAAATAAGGCAGTTATAGAACTAACATAAAGCTGCACCGGACTTCTTGCCCAACCCAAAAGGTCGACGATCCACATCGCGAAGATAAAACCAATAGTACCCCATACCCTTATCGGAGGAAAGTCCTTCACCACATCATACCCTTTTTGTAACAAAATATTGTAGGAGACGGCACTATTCAAAGCGATAGTCGGCATATAAGCCATCGCGTTGAACAACATAACCCAATACATCACAACCGGATTGGTAACTGTGGAAGCCCAAAAAAGAAGGATGGCTCCGACCAGATGGCACATTCCAAGAACCCGTTCTGCATTGATCCAGCGATCGGCGACAATTCCCATTATTCCGGGCATAAAAAGTGCCGCCAGCCCCATGGTTGCGTAAACGCCACCTACCTGTCCGCCGGTAAATTTTAAAGGCCCCATCATGTACCCGCCGAGTGAGATCAGCCACGAACCCCATACGAAAAACTGCAGGAAGTTCATCAGGGTCAGCCTTGATTTTATGTTCATAAATAGAGATGCTGTTTAGTAAAATAATTATTACAGGCACTAAAACTAAGAAAAAACGGTGAAAGAAAATAGGAGAATTTACCACCATAATATTAGCCTATATTCAAGGCAAGATGGGTTCGACAAATATTGCTTATCTTTGAATATTAAAATGAATAAAGCATGGATATTCAAGCACGAAAACTGCATTTTGTCCAGGAATTTCTTCGGGTTGCAGACGATGATATAGTGACTAAACTAGAAAAACTGCTTCAATTTGAGAGGAAAATGAAACTTAAAGAGGATTTAAATTCCTTGACATTGAATGAATTCAATGAAATAGTTGAAAAATCCGAGGATGATTTCAAAAATGGAAGAGTAACTGAGGCCCGAAATCTTATTGGCCAGATTGAAACATGGAAGTAAAAGTTTTGTGGTCCGATACATCACTCATTCAACTCCAGGAGATATTTGATTATCACAATCTTAGGGCAAGCGTGACAGTTGCCAGAAAAATCGTAAAAGGAATTGTAGAAAAATCCATTTTATTAGAAGCTAATCCGTTGATTGGTATAAAGGAACCGTTGTTGGCTGACAAGGCTTTCGAATACCATTTTTTTATTGAGAATAACTACAAAATAATTTACAGATTCAATGACAATATAATCAGGATAGTTTCAATTTTTGATTGTAGAAAGAATCCTAAAGAATTAGAAAAAATAGAAGATTGAATTAAAAGCAAAGCCTCAAAGAGCGAAACTCCCCGAGGCTTTACGGCGTCGAATCCGTAGAATCGACATTGCAGAGGTACATTTTAATTAATCAAAAGTCAAGTTTTTAGTGGTTTATTTTTTTATGACTAAAAATGATGTATTCGCTTGGACCTACGTTACGAGTAAGCCTAATCAAATCATTTCGGTCTCATTTGTCAGTGATGTGAAAACGATCATCGGACAAGCCCGTACGCAAGCCGTTCGCAGTGTGGAGTTCTACAGGGTGCAGATGTACTGGGAAGTGGGAGAGCGCATCTTTAATGAAGAACAACTCGGGAAGGATCGTGCCGACTACGGTACTTATCTCATCCGAAATCTGGCTAAAGAGCTGCAACCTGAATTCGGAAGCGGATTCTCAGTCCGGATATTAGAACAATGTCGTAAATTTTACCGCACTTTTTCAATTGCGAACGCACTGCGTTCGCAATTGAACTGGTCGCAATACAGAATGCTCATTTTTATTGAAGATATCGATAAAAGAGCCTATTACGAACTTGAAGCTGTCAAAAATAGCTGGACCGGGCGTGAGTTGGAAAGGCAAATCAGTTCGGGTTTGTATGAGCGTTTGCTGCTGAGCAACGACAAAGAGGCCGTTATGGCAGTGGCACGCAAGGAGCGATTGCCCGAGCTTCCGCAGGAAATTGTAAAAGACCCGATGATTCTGGAGTTTTTGGGTCTTGAACGGAAACCTCACTACTACGAAAAAGATTTGGAGTCGGCCTTGATCGGGCACTTGCAACAGTTTATGCTTGAGTTGGGAAACGGGTTCTGTTTCGTGGCACGGCAAAAGCGTTTTCTGCTCGAAGACGATGAGTATTTCGCCGACCTGGTCTTCTACAACCGCTTGTTGAGGTGCTTTGTGGTGATCGAGGTAAAGACAAAAAAGATTACCCATAAGGATATCGGGCAACTGCAGATGTATGTAAACCATTATGACCGCCACGAAAAACTACCGGAAGAAAATCCGACCATCGGCATACTGTTGTGTGCCAGCAAAAACAACGAAATGGTCAAACTCTCGCTTCCAGCGGATAACCGTGCCATAATGGCAAGTCAGTACCAGCTCTACCTGCCTTCCGAAACCCAACTGCTGGAAGAGCTTAGAAAGGAATTTCAATGGGAGGAGATGAGGAGGCTGAGCGATGAGCAATTCTAATCGGGTAGGCTTTCAACGGGTGATCTTCAAACCGCCATCAATTGTGTCCGCACTGCGGACACAATTGATGGCTCAACCGCTCACCGGACTAAAAAGAGAAACTGACATCGGTGGTCAAATCGTTTGGAGCAAAGGAAATGGTGGAAAGGGGAATACAGAAACAGAGGGAGGGTTTGAAATATGAAAAATTCAATTTTTCTAAAGGAAGCTTGTAAGTATTCTTCCAATAAAATAAGAATTGGTGAAGTTACATTAGACAGTTTTGTGACAACTGATAATTTGTTGCAAAATAAGGCTGGAATAGCTATTGCATCTAGTTTACCTCCACAGGGTAATTATCTTTCAAAATTTAATCATAAGGACATTCTTGTTGGCAATATTCGTCCTTACCTGAAAAAGATATGGTTTGCTGATAAAATCGGTGGATGTTCTGCTGACGTTTTAGTTTTTGAAGTTAAGAAAGGTTATCATCCGAAATTTATCTACTACACAATTTTTAGGGATGATTTCTTTCTCCATGCTATGAAAGGCTCAAAGGGGACAAAAATGCCTAGAGGTGATAAAAGTCAAATGATGGAATTTGAGATTCCGGATTTCGACATTGCTGATCAGCAAAAAATCGCATCTGTCCTCTCATCTTTAGATTCCAAAATCGAACTCAACAACAGCATCAATGCAGAGTTGGAAGGCATGGCCAAAATGCTTTACGACTATTGGTTTGTGCAGTTTGATTTTCCGGATGCCAACGGCAAACCTTACAAAGCAAGTGGTGGTAAAATGGTTTGGAATGAAGAGTTGAAGAGGGAGATTCCGGAGGGGTGGGGAGTTGTGAAAATGGCAGATTGGATAAAAGCTGACAAAAGCGGTGATTGGGGAAAAGAAGAACCGGAAGGTAGTTTCACAAAGAAAGTAACATGTATTCGGGGAGCGGATATCAATGGTTTAAATGGCCTTGCCGAATTGAAACCTCCGGTTAGATATATTCACGAAAAAAACTCCTCTAAGTTTCTCAATTCTCACGATTTGATAATTGAAATTTCTGGTGGAAGCCCAATACAGTCAACTGGTCGTATTGCTTTCATAACTGATGCCACAATCAAGAGGTTTGAGAATCCATTAATCTGTTCCAATTTTTGCAAACCTATCTCCATCAAAAATAAAAAACTGCTTTACAATTTCGTTTACTATTGGAATAGCCTTTATGATGCAGGCATTTTCTTTGGCTATGAAGGTAAAACAAGCGGAATCAAGAACTTGCTTTTTGACTCATTTGTAAATTCTTTTTATACCGTGGTTCCTGAAGATAAAATCGTAGATCAGTTTTACACTATCATGGAAAATTTACAAGAGAAAAAGCAAACCACACTTGCCGAAAACCAACAACTCTCCAAACTTCGCGACTGGCTGTTGCCGATGCTGATGAACGGGCAGGTCACGGTAGGTGATAGTGAAAAGAACGAAGCCAACTATGAAGTAGAAGAGGAGATGAGATTGGCGGCGGAGCCGGAAACATAAAAAACGATTGGGTAAGTTAAAAATGGCAAATCATACAAATTGAAAAAACTATTACGCGAAAGGTACGACCATATAGAAAGTTCGCTGGATGAATCGTAAAGAAATTAACGACAAGGTATTTATATCAATCAAAATATGGAGAATCAAATAATTCTTTACAACAAAAACGAAGGAAAAGTAACGATAAAGGTTACTTATTTGAATGATACGTTTTGGTTGCCCCAAAAAGCAATTGCACAACTTTTTGGAGTTGAAATACCCGCTATTAGTAAGCATTTGGCAAATATTTACGAAACTGGCGAACTTATTGTAGAAGCAACTATTTCCATTTTGGAAACAGTTCAAATTGAAGGGAACAGGGAAGTAAAACGCAAGGTGGAATTTTACAGCCTCGATGCAATTATTGCGGTCGGATATCGTGTTAATTCTAAACAAGCTACCCAATTCCGGATTTGGGCTACTCAAACCTTAAAAGAATACATCATCAAAGGCTTTGTTTTAAACGACGATCTTTTGAAAAATGGTAGACCATTTGGCAAAGATTACTTCGACGAATTATTGGAACGGATTCGCGAGATACGTGCAAGTGAGCGACGTCTGTACCAAAAGCTGGGAGATATTTTTGAACAATGCAGTGCTGATTACAATGCCAAAGCCGAAGAATGCCAATTGTTTTACAAAATGGTGCAAAATAAATTACATTTTGCAATCACCGGCCAAACGGCTGCCGAAATAATTGCAACCAGGGCCGATCAAAGAGTACATGGGCCTTACCTCATTGAAAAATTCACCATCAGGAAAGATTCTGAAAAGCAATAGTTTGGAGCTACTTCCAAATGCAGGGAAAATATCACACGAAGAAGCAATAGAAAAAGCCGCCGAAGAGTATGAACATTTTAGAATTCAGCAAGACAAAAATTATCTTTCCGATTTAGATAAAGAGATCAAAAAATTAAAAGATAAATAGATGGCACTACCAGTAAACATAACTGAATTACTGCATGGGAAAGTGGTTGAATGGGAACGGCTCGAATTCAAAGAGGGCTGGAATCCAGAAGACGTTTTACATTCGGTATGCGCCTTTGCTAACGATATTAATAATTGGGGTGGAGGTTATTCATGGAGATGATTCCGGAAGAAACTTCAGTTCAGAGACATTTAAGGGTCCGTTGCAAAAACAAATCCGTAGTTGCCTGACATATTTAAAGTTAGAACTGCTGAAAACGGAAACCAAAAAAGTGACGGGGCAGGCCGAAAGTATAACGACCAGTAATTATCCCTATAATGCCATCGAAGAAGCCATCTGCAATGCAGTTTATCACAAAAGCTATTCAGAGGAGAAACCAATTGAAATACAGGTACTTCCTGATCGAATAGAGATTTTAAGTTATCCTGGTCCTCTACCACCGATCAAAAATGTTGATTTACAACAGCGAAGGGTAATTGCCAGGGATTACCGCAATCGGAGAATTGGAGATTTTCTGAAGGAATTAAAGCTTACAGAAGGCAAAGCAACAGGTATTCCGGTAATTCGCGACGAAATGGCAAAGAATGGTAATCCGGAACCGGTGTTTTATACTGACGAAGAAAATATTCTGTTTTTGGTCACTTTGGCCTGTCATAAAGATTGGTTGGTAACTAAGTCAGTAACTAAGTTGACCCGTGATGATATAGATATATTGTTTTCAGAGAGTTTTGATTTACAGGCATTAAGTGATATTTTGGATAACGACATCTCTGATATGATTGGTTATATTAGGGAGATAATAGTAACTAAGTCAACTGAAAAAGTAACTAAGTCAGCAAAGAAAGTAACTAAGTCACTAACTAAGCTAATAGAACTGGTTGACTTTCTGAAAGAAGAAAAGTTTAGATATGAAATATTGAGTTTTCTGGGGATAGACAATCAAACTAAGAATTTTACCACCAATGTAAAACCATTAATAGATCATGGTATCATTGAAATGGGAATCCCAGATAAGCCCAATAGTCGACTGCAAAAATACCGATTAACCCCCAAAGGGGAAAAACTATTAAAATAGAAATGGACAGAATTAGAGTTTTTGTACTACTTCCAGATTGGCTTGCCCTACCTCAATGGCCTTAAGATTCAGTGGAATCAGTTTGTGATGCCTTTCCGGCAGTGACTTCTCTAAGCCTTTTTTGATATTTTCCAGCTTGATTACCGGTTTGGCCTGCAGGAAAGCGCCGAGTACAATCATGTTAAAGGTCAGCGGGTTACCCATCTCAACTGCTAATCTGGCACCTTCAACCCTGTATATATTGATATCTTTCCTGGTAGGATGTTTAACTACACCATTAGGATCGTACAACAAAGTTCCTCCAGGTTTGACCATTTTCTCGAATTTGGCCATGGATTGCTGGTTAAGGATGATTGCGGTATCAAATTCATGCAAGACAGGAGAACTGATGCGGTCGTCGCTCAATATAACGGTAACATTGGCCGTTCCACCCCTCATTTCGGGACCGTAGGACGGGAACCAGGCCACTTCCTGATCCTGCATCACCCCGGAGTAAGCGAGAATTTTCCCCATCGAGAGAACCCCTTGTCCACCAAATCCGGCAATAATTATTTCTTCAGTCATCTTTCAGAATATTTGATCTTTCAATATTTTCATGCACCTTGACCCTTCGACCCTTCGACATGCTCAGGGGAGTCCAGGCTCAGGGACCGGTGCGGTCAGCCGCGAGGGCTGACCCTACAGTACCTTTATTGTTGAACCTGGTAAGGTTCTGTCGCTTCTCTTCCACCATCCTTCAGATCGCCGATCGGGAAGAGTGGAAACATGTTTTTGACCATCCAGTCGTTCGAATCTGCAGGAGTCATCTTCCATCCTGAATTACAGGTAGATACGATTTCAACGAAACAGGTTCCTATTTTTTGTTCAGAAAGTTCAAAGGCTTTCCTGATGGCTTTCTTGGCCTTCCTGACGGCAGCTGCGGTGTGAACGCTCTGGCGTGTGACGTAGGCTGCCCCGGGTAACTGAGCGATCAGATCTGTTATTTTCAACGGATATCCATTCAGGTCGACGTTCCGGCCGAAGGGTGTTGTGGAGGTGACCTGTCCAAGTAGGGTCGTAGGCGCCATCTGACCGCCGGTCATGCCATAAATAGCATTGTTAATGAATATCATGACGATATTTTCTCCGCGGTTTACCGCATGCAGCGTCTCGGCTGTACCGATTGCAGCAAGATCGCCATCCCCCTGGTAAGTGAAAACAACTTTATCAGGCATCACGCGCTTGATACCTGTCGCTACAGCCGGCGCCCTGCCGTGGGCCGCCTCAGACCAGTCGATATCGATATAATTATAGGCGAAAACAGCACACCCTACCGGGGAAACCCCTATGGTCCGGTCTTGGATTCCCATCTCATCAATGATCTCAGCAATCAGTTTATGTACCACACCATGACTGCAACCCGGACAGTAATGCATCGTCACATCATTGAGAACCGGCGATTTGCTGTATATCAGGTTCTCGGGTCTGATGATATTTTTGAATCTTTCCGTTACTTCAGCCATGATTTATCCTCCTATAAATTTTTGCATCAGCGCCTTTTCTACCTCATCCGGCGAAGGCAGAATGCCTCCCATCCGGCCAAAATATTCGACCCTGGTTTTTCCATTTACTGCCAGACGAACATCATAAACCATCTGTCCGGCATTAAACTCTACAGTCAAAAATCCTTTGATATGTCCAGCCATCTCAGAAATTACTTTTTCAGGGAAAGGGAATAGCGTAATGGGTCGTAAGAGTCCGACCTTATGTCCCTTGGCCCTTGCCAGTTGAATCGTTTTCTGACATATCCTTGCCGCGCAGCCAAATGCAACTAACACATAATCAGCATCTTCACAATCGATGGTTTCGTAACGCACATCCTCTTCTTTCATCCGCTGGTATTTTGCCTGCAATCGGAGGTTGTTATCCTCCATAATATGAGAATCCAGCTCCAGAGAGGTGATCACATGCTTGGAGCGGTCTTTTGTTTTGCCTCGCGTAGCCCAGCTTCCAGTCATCTCTTTCAACTGCTGATCCGTCCACCGGGGTTGCTGGTCCATCAGCTCCACTTTTTCCATCATCTGACCGATCACACCATCGGCAAGGATCATCACCGGATTCCGGTATTTGAAGGCCAGATCAAAGCCCAATCCGACGAAATCATGCATCTCCTGTACTGAGGCAGGTGCCAGAACCAGTAAGGAATAGTCCCCATGACCACCTCCTTTTGTAGCCTGGTTATAATCGGCCTGAGAGGGCTGAATGGTGCCAAGCCCTGGACCGCCGCGCTGCACGTTCACAATCAGGCAGGGTAGTTCTGAACCTGCAAGGTAGGAAATCCCCTCCGCCATCAGGCTGATACCCGGACTGGAAGAGGAGGTCATGACCCGCTTGCCGCATCCGGCAGCTCCATAAACCATGTGTATCGAAGCGATTTCGCTCTCTGCCTGCAAGACGACCATACCCGTGGTTTCCCAGGGGCGATGCGCCATGAGTGATTCCATCACTTCAGACTGAGGTGTGATCGGATACCCGAAATAGCCATCACAACCGCATCGAATGGCTGCTTCAGCGATGACCTCGTTACCTTTCATCAATCTTAATTCACCCATATTTGGATTTTTAATTGATTAATGCTAATCTAATTTTAATCTGTAAACAGTAATGCAACTGTCAGGACAAACCGAGGAACAGTTTGAGCACCCGATACAGGTTTCAGGATATTCCATGTAGGAATAATGATAACCCTTGCTGTTAACGTCGCGATTAAGCCCCAATGTTTTTGTCGGACAAGAGACAACACAGAGGTTACAACCCTTGCATACTTCCGTGTCAACAACTACTGCTCCTATGACTTTAGCCATTGTGTTAGTTATTTTTATTTCAAATTTCGGAATAGGAAACGAGGTCATTTATGACTTTTGTTCTCTATTCGATATCTTACATATTTTCAAAAAACAGCCTTTCTAACTTTCAGTTTGTAATAAGACTGGAAAATCATGATGAAACTGGTTCAATCTGGTTTCCAGTTCTTCGAATTGATTACGACCTACATTGGAGACACAAGCTCGCAAACCCTGTTTTGAGCTCCCGGTATTACCCAAAGAGATAGCGCTGATTCCATAGTAAAGAAGGCGATGCAATAAGTCAGTCTCCGACATTCCCGGATAGGAAATGGTAAAATAGAAACCATCACCGATAGGTTTGTCAATATCTGTCTCATAAACAATTTGAAAGCCATGCGAGACAAAAAGATTTTTCATAATGCGAGCCTTCTCTCCATACTCTTTCACCTCGCTGATAAAATCGTAATCTCCGTCGCTCGCATGTTTGAACATGGCAGCCAGGGCAAACTGCGCAGAGTGTGAAGTGCCGGAGGTCATAGAGTAAAGCACACGATGTACAATTGCATTGCCAAAACCATGCACCCGAAGCCTGTCGCTCAAATTTTGGGAATGTCGGTGGTACAACTGATCGGAAATGACCAGAATGCCTATTCTCTGTCCGGCATAAGAGAAGATTTTGGAACTGGAGATCATCATCACCCAGTTTTTGGTATAATGGGCTACCGTCGGTTGAAACGGCGGAACTCCTGGTTTTGACAAGTCTTGCCGGAAGTCCATGGCAAAATAGGCTAGGTCTTCAATCACTACCACATCATATTTGGTCGCCAGTTCACCGATGATCTTAAGCTCCTCTTCTGTCAGACAGATCCAGGCCGGATTGTTCGGATTGGAGTAGATGATGTTGCAGATATTTCCTTTCGAAAGGTAAGATTCCAGCTTTTCCCTTAACTTTTCTCCTCTGAAGTCGAAGACATCGAAGGAGACATATTTTTGGTTCATCACCAGCATCTGTTGCTTCTGAACAGGGAAACCCGGATCGATGAAAAGGGCAGTGTCACGCTCCTTTTCACGTGCGGCCGTAACCAAAAAAGCAGCGTAACTGCCTTCCATGGAGCCGACTGTCGGGATGCATCCCTGCGGACTAACCTCCACATCCATGAACATCTTCACAAAACGGGAAGCCTCTTTTTTTAACTCCGGTATTCCGTCAATCTGGGGATACAGGGAGGCGACATTGTTGCGTAATGCGGCTATCTCGGCTTCGACACCTACCTGCGAAGGGGGAAGTCCGGGTATCCCCATCTCCATTCTGATGTACTTGATACCGGTAGCAGCCTCGATGCTGCTGACGAGCTGGACGATCTCCCTGATCGAGGCATTTCCTATCTCCCCGACCTCGAGCGCGGCAATCTTCTCCTCAACAACCGAAGCAGGTATAGGTGTGTTTTTCATCATTAGAATTCCTTCAGCAACGAATTTATCCAGTTGGTAACGCGTTTCTCAGTAAGTTCAGGTTCGAAATCTTCATCGACAGGCAAACCAATGAACTGTCCGTCGACAATGGCATCCGAGTCCTGGAAAGTATAGCTATCAGTACTGACGGCTCCGTAAGTTTTCCCCCCCTGGCTCTTTATGGTCTTACCCAGAAGGCCCATCGAATCAACAAAATGATAAGCATAAGTAATGTGGTCACCCAATCCAAAGATCGCCACCTTTTTGCCAGTGAAATTGTATTCAGTTACTACCGGGAAGAATTTAGTCCAATCATTGTTGTCGAATTTCTGCGTCCAGGTGTCTTTTCCAATGGTGGAAATACCAAATATGATCCTGGAATATTTGTCCAGATCTGCTGCAGAGGCTTCATTAATATGAATCAGATCTACTTTATCCGGCCCTATTTTCGAGGCAACAAGCTTGGCTACCCGATGAACAGAACCGTTTAATGGTCCGAAAAAAATGGCAATCTTTTCCATAACTTGGATATTTAAGAGTTAATGTCAGCTTTTTTATATTCACCAAGGATCGCGAGGCTTGAGACATTTTTCAATACCTGATGGATGGCCCTTTCATAATCGTCAACCGTATCGAACTCTATATCAACGTGAAAGGAGTACTCGTTCGGCTTTCCGATAACAGGGATCGATTGAATCTTGGTGAGGTTGATGTGGTGGTCAGCAAAGATCGTCAGCACTTTTGCCAGGGCTCCATAATAGTGACCACACTTGAAGGAGATGGAAGCTTTGTCGGCTTCCGGATTAGGCAGTGATTGTTTGGCCAGAATCAAAAAACGGGTATAATTTTTCTTGTTGGTTTCAATGCCACGGTCGATGATATCAAGACCGTAGATCTTTGCTGATCTTTCATTTCCAATTGCAGCGGCAAAATCGTATTTTTCTGCCGAGAGTTCCTGAGCAGCGCCTGCCGTATCACTCTTTTCCTTTAATATAATCTCACTCCCAAATCTTCTGTCGATGTATTCGGCACATTGTTTCAGGGCGATTGGATGTGAATGAATTTCGCGGATATTTTTTGGTTTCGTCCCGGGATAAATCATCAGGTTCATCTGAATATGCAGATAAATTTCCCCGATGATTCTTAAATGAAAGTCTCTTAAAAGGGCATAATTTTCAAGCAAACTACCTGCGATGGAATTTTCAATAGCCATTACGGAACAGTCAACCTCGTCACGATCAAGTATTTCACAGACCTTGCGAAATGTTCTGCATTCCACTATCTCAACCTCTTCGCCGAAATATTTAAGCGCTGCGTCTTCGTGAAAGCAACCTTTTATTCCCTGTATTGAAATCTTCTTCATCCGTTATTATTATGTCGAACGCAAGGTAAAAAAAAATCCTGAAATGAAGGCCAAATTATATCTTGTATAGATCGCTGGCCCTCACAAGTTCCATTTTGTGTTCTGTCAGAACAGCGATGCATTTGTCGAGCAGATCAGGCTTGATCACCACATTGGCCGCATCACCGACCGAAAAAGCATACAAATATTCAATGGATACATCATTGTCCGCGAGTATCTGAAGCGCCCTGGCAAGGGCACCCGGCTGGTTCGGACAATTCAGGCAAACTACATCGGTAAGGCTGACCGAAAAACTATTTTCTCTCAGTACCCTGAAAGCTTTCTCATGATCTGATACAATCATCCTCAGAATTCCAAACTCTGAAGTATCAGCGACTGAGAACGCCGACATATTGATGCCTGCCTGGCCCAGGATCGTTGAAACTTCATGCAGACGACCCGACTTGTTTTCCAGAAAAACGGAGAGTTGCTTGATTATCATTGTTATTCAATTAGTTTACGTTTGTCTATTACCCTTTGAGCTTTACCTGCAGTGCGTTCGATGGTCTTCGGTTCAACAAGTTTTACGTTGACTGATATCCCTAGTACACTCTCCAACTGACGGGTTATTTTCATCCTCAACTCCTGCAGTTTCCGGACCTCATCGGAAAAGAACTGCTCCTGTACCTCCACCATCAGGGTTACCGTATCCAGTATTCCCTCCCGTTCAATAATCAGTAAATAGTGGGGCTCTACCTCACTCATTTGTAAGAGAACTGTTTCAATCTGCGACGGGAATACATTGACGCCGCGGATGATCAGCATATCATCGCTCCGACCCTTGCATTTGACCATCCTGACGAGTGTCCTTCCGCATTCACAGGGTTCATAAATCAGCCTGGTCAGGTCGCGGGTCCGGTAGCGGATCAATGGAATTCCTTCCTTGGTAATGGTGGTGAAGACGAGCTCACCCATCCCACCCGCGGGAACAGGCTCCAGTGTCTCAGGATCGATAATCTCAGGCAGGAAATGATCCTCGTTGATGTGCATTCCGCACTGATGTTCGCATTCGCAGGAAACTCCCGGACCAACAATTTCGCTCAGTCCATATATATCGATTGCCTTGATACCGAGTTTGGCTTCGATCTCTTTCCGCATGGCTTCTGTCCAGGGCTCGGCTCCAAAAATACCAACCCTGAGTTTTAGTTTCCCAGGATCGACGCCCATTTTCTTCATGACTTCGGCAAGATTGAGCGCATAGGAGGGAGTGCAACAAATAACGGAACTTCCGAAATCTTCCATCAGCTGAATCTGTTTGGAGGAGTTCCCTCCGGAAATGGGAATCACAGAGGCTCCCAGATTTTCGGTTCCATAATGAAGTCCCAGTCCACCGGTAAAGAGTCCGTAACCATAAGCAATCTGAACAATATCGTTGCGATGCACGCCCGCCATGCACAATGATCTCGTCACCACTTCCGACCACATCTGAATATCATTACGGGTATATCCCACTACCGTAGGTTTTCCTGTTGTTCCGGATGAGGCATGCAGTCTGACTATTTCGCTCATCGGCACGGTAAACAGTCCAAAGGGATAATTGTCGCGAAGGTCGGCCTTGGTGGTGAATGGTAGTTTATTGAGGTCATCCACACCCGTGATGTCATGCGGCGTCAGACCGATCTCCTGCATTTTCCTCCGGTAGGAAGGTACAGCATGGAAAATTCGCTGAACAGTATCTTTCAGCCTCGCGGATTGAATAATCCTCATCTCCTCCCGGGAAGCACACTCCATTTTTTCGTTCCAGATCATGTTTCAAATAGTTAATGGTACAAACAAAAATTTTTTACCTGGAAGTAGCAAGACAGACGGAGGAAGAGTTTTAGAGCAATTACTTTGCTGTAAGCCAATATTCTGTGATGCTGTCGGTTGTTTCCTGATTCCAATAAGGAGCAGTAACTGGTTGACCCTTCTGATTCTTCATGCTCATTTCATACACGGCAATCACCGGATTAAAAACCAGATTGGTCACTCCGATATTATAAAGCTGAACAGCTGTTTCCCCCTCTGTCTTGGGCACCTCTTCAACAACTACTTCAAACTTGTTAAACAAAAGCAGATTTTTCAGAAAATCCAGTCTGTTCTTTTCAATACCTTTTTCTACAACCGTACAGCGTTGTCCGTTGATCTCCTCGACGATATGTTTTGCTTTGAGTACCATGTTCTTTAAATCAATTTGTTTGTAATTCTTACCAGGAAAATCAGATTCCGAAAGTCAGTCCGTTGATGAACTCATAAACCTGACTCCAAAAGCCTAAAATAAAGATACCCAATGCACAGAGTACCAATCCGATTTTGGTATAACCATCACTCTGGAAAGTGGCTATCGGTGTGTCATTCTTGTTGATAAACATCGCCTTAACCACCAGAAGATAGTAATACAGGGATATCGTCGCGTTCAAGACGGCAATAAATACCAACCAGTAGTAACCACCCGATGCAGCTGACATAAAGAGGTACATTTTGCCGAAGAAGCCGGCAACCGGAGGAATACCAGCCAAAGAAAACATCGAAAGCATCATCAGGAGACTCAGTTTTGGATTGGTCATGTACAATCCGTTGTAGTCGTCCATCGACTCCTTGCCAGTCCTGGCAGAGATTGCGGCTACTACACCGAAGGCTCCCAGATTGGAGAAGATATAAACCAAAACGAAATAGACGACGGAACTCATTCCCATCTGATTGGTTCCCAGGATACCAAGGAGGATAAATCCGGCCTGCGCAATGGAGGAGAAAGCAAGGAATCGTTTCATGTTCTTCTGCCTCATGGCAAACAGGTTACCGACGGTCATGGTAAGAACAGAAACCAGGTAAATCATTGATTTATATACCGGAGCGAGCGCCTTGAATACCGTGAACATCACGATGATCAGGATAAAAGCGGCTGCACCCTTCGAAATAACAGAGAGATAAGAGGTTACGTTGATTGGAGCTCCTTCGTATACGTCGGCTGTCCATAAGTGGAAAGGTACGAGTGAAATTTTGAAGGCCATCCCGGTAAAGAAGAAGATAAAAGCCAGCACCTGCAAAGGCACATTGGCGAACGAGGCACTGATGGCGTCGAAATAGATCG
>Ga0209125_1001710_pt1 | contig 19276 bp, 12 predicted proteins | sample BarGraIncub1131A_FD_184503 | JGI IMG/M metagenome (GOLD analysis project Ga0209125, IMG submission 184503) | Arctic peat soil microbial communities from Barrow, Alaska - Barrow Graham LP Incubations 11-31A (SPAdes) (version 2) | ecosystem: Environmental > Terrestrial > Soil > Wetlands > Peat...
AAGACCCAAGGCACCGGCTTTGGTAAAACGCCCTTCCCATGTTTCCTGATCAGCAATAACCCAGGGCAAATCTGGAACTGCCTTGTCGATCATAGCTACTATGGAATCACAGGTTGCCTGAGCTGTCAAACGAGGAAATGAACTTATTTCTTCATTTGTTGTGTATGCATGATTTATCCAAAATACCCCTCCATAATTACGATACAAATCAGTGTAATTTGTAGCAATTATCATACGTGCTTCTGCTTTGAGCTGATTTTTATATGCTTGATCGACATTTGGAACTTTGTCTATATTTTCCATAAAAAGATAACATATCCTCATTCCGGCCCAGGCTTGATAATCAGTGTAACCATATTTGGTACCATGCCAATCCTCTGATGCAGCAGTGTACGATCCATTATAATAATTTGTACTACCAGTCCAGCCTGCATAAGACTGATTCAAATCGGTTAAACATTCAAGGACATCTGCGTACATACATTGGTATTTGTATCCCGGAGCACTTGTATTTAACCCATAGGGTAATGTTCTGTATCCACCCCACAAAAAATTCTGAGCATTTGTAATATTGCTGAATATTGTGTCCTTCGTTATATCAACTCCGGGAGCTTTTTCAAGAAAATTATCACCTAACTTGATATCTTCACATCCATAGGAAATAAATAATCCTAATACCAAAACAATTATTATATTACGTTTCATAATTCTCATATTTTTGTATTTAATTAAAAGTTAACATTCAATCCTAAGTTATAAATTGTAATCATTGGATAATCAGGAGTGGTTGTTCTTTGTTCAGGATCCATAAATTTTAAATAATCAAACGTTAGTAAGTTATAACCATTCGTATATATCCGTATACTTGAAATACCTAATTTTTTTAAAGTACCATTGTCAAAACTATATCCAATTTCAAGATTTTTTAGGCGAATATACGATGCATCACGGAGCCATAATGTAGAAGTCTTGGCGTTATTGGTAAGACTTGTGAATGAAATCCTAGGAAGAATTGCAGTATTAGCTGTTTCCGGTGTCCAACTATTATCGCTCAACCATTGAAGTAAGCACCGGTTTTGAGTTGCACCAAAAGCATCACGCCAGGTTTCATTTAAAACTCTGGAAACATCCGTGACACCCGTCCACATCATACTAATGTCAAAACCTTTATAACTAATTCCTCCTGATAAACTGAAATTAAATTCAGGATAATCAGGGTACCCGATCGCTTTTTGGTCATCGGAATTAATCTTCCCATCGCTGTTCAGATCTGTATATTTACTATCACCCGGTTTTGGTGCATATCCGTAATCGGGAGTTATTCGTTTCCCTTGCGCATCGAGATCATTGTAATGAGCAACCTCATTGGCGTTCCAAAAACCTGAAAAAACATATCCGAATGGCTGTCCAACCCGATTACCTGTATAATAAAGATAGGGTTCATTTTTAGGAATCTCATCAATATACAGGATTTTATTTCGTGCAAACGAAACATTGCCGGTTAAATAATAATTTAACTTCCCTATATTATCTCTCCATTTTAGTTCAACTTCAAATCCTTTGTTTTCAACGCTTCCTATATTCACTGTCGGCAGATTGATAGCGAGTAGACTAGGAACAGTATTTCGGGTTGTAAGAATGTTATTTCTGTATTCATAAAAGACATCACCGGTTATTCCCAGTTTTCCTTTAAATAATTTCATATCCATCCCAATATTTGTTTTTTTTGCTACTTCCCAGGTTACACCGGGATTTCCGGTTTTTCCTTCTCCTGCAACTGTTTGATTGATCGGATTATTAATTCCAAAGCTATATCCATCATATTGATGAGACCAGGAGGATTCAGGAATATAGGTATTAGCTAAATAACTATCAGGCAAATAAAGGAATCTGCTGCTTCCCTGTTTGTCATTTCCAACTTCTCCATACGACATTCTGAATTTCAGAAAGTCAAGAAAAGAAATTTTGTCTTTTAAAAATTTTTCTTCAGTAACCACCCAACCGACTGAAACTGCCGGAAAGAATCCAAAACGATTACCTGGTGCAAAATTTTCAGACCCATTATAGCCTAAGTTAAAATCAGCCAGGTATTTTGACTTGTAGTTATAGGTTGCCCTGGCTGCAAAACCAACATAACCGGTTGGAATATCTGCATAAATTGCCGGATAATAACTTTTACTTTCATTGTAAAGTAACAACCCCGTTACCTGATGGTCACCTAAAGTATGGTCATATGAAAATGCAGTCTCTGCATACCAGTTTCTTGAAACTGATGAAGATTCGCCATAATCCAATGATCCATCAACTCCGTTTTTTAAGAATACAACTGTACTGTCACCCTTCCCAAAATTATCTCCGGGGATATCTGTTAAATAGTTTGGTTGATAGGAAGCTGTAGATGAATATCTGGTTTTTTGCAGGCCAATAGTGGAGTTATTTGAATACTTAATCCTCCAATTAAGCCCTTTGGTGATAAAATCCAATTTTTGTATCAAGGCAACATCCAAATTCATTGTATTGTAAGTTGAACTGGTATATCCTCGACCCAAAGCTATTACATCAGCTCCATCATATATACCAGACATTCCTATCTGCTTTTGTCCTATTGTATAAGATTTACCATCTAAAACAAATCCGGAGAACGGAACAGTCTGATATATTCCATAAAAAATAGAGCTATTTCCGAAAGGTGACTGTCCTGTTTCAATCCGACCGCCGGTTGTAAAAGAAAGCGTTGTCGTTTTTGTCATTTGTAAATCGACATTGGCACGGTAATTATAGCGCTTATATCCAAAATTAGTTGCATTTGTAACGCCAAATGTATTGAACTGCCCCTCTTGATTCAGGTAACCCAATGAAACAAAATACTTTACTTCCTTACTTCCACCTGTAATGTTTATGTTATATTGCGATTGAGGGGAGAAGGGTTTAACAATCTGTCCAATCCAGTCTGTATTCGGATAAATATACGGATTAGAACCGGTTTTAAATGCTTCGATTGTTTTCGATGAAAACATTAAATTAGCTGCAGGATTATCGCTAAGTAAAGCCTCATTAAACTTCGTAGCATACGTATAGCTATCTGCCAGTTTAACTAACCGGGAGGGCACCTGCACGCCGGTACTAGTGGTAAAACTAATTTTAGGAGCCCCTTCAGTACCACGTCTTGTTGTGACTAAAATTACGCCATTTGCGCCTCTTATGCCATAGACAGCTGTCGCTGAGGCATCCTTTAAAATAGAAATACTTTCCACTTCGTTAGGATCCAATTGATCGAAAGATCGCTCCACACCATCCACAAGCATTAAAGGTGCTGAACCATCAGTGGTTAATGAACCAAGTCCACGAACAAAGATTTCAGGTGCATCGGCACCGGGCTGGCCGGAATATTGTATGGTTGACAACCCGGTAACTCGTCCTGCCAGAGTATTCGATATGGAGGCATTTGGCGATTTGACAAGTAATTCATTTCCAACTGTTGAAATAGCACCAGTAACAGAGATTTTTTTCTGTGTACCATAACCTACGACGACTACTTCATCTAAATTCTTTGTAGATTCAGAAAATAAAATATTTAGTGATGTTCTCCCTTCTAAATCCACCAATTGAGTTTCATAACCAAGATACGAAATTTTTAATTGACCATTTTCAGGGGCTTCAAGTGAAAAGCGTCCATTTACATCAGTGAAGGTTCCTACACTGGTGCCATTTAACATGACGATTACCCCAATTATCGATTGATTTTTTTCATCTGTGATGACCCCGCTAATTTTATTTGTTTTGTTAGCAGGCTTTACTTTTTCTTCTACCTGCTTTTGTTTTTTTGAAATATAAACCTGATTCCCATCTAGTTTAAATGCGTTTAAACTGTTTTTAAAGAGTTCTTCCAAAACTTTTGAAATGGGTTGATTTTTTACATCAATGCTTACCTTTCGATTCAGGTCAACATCTTTGTCTGCATAGAAGAAAACCACCTGACTGTTTTTTTCAATCAACGTTAAAACTTCTTTCACAGTGATGTTTTTCTTTTGTATCGTCAGGTTTGTTGTTTGTGCATAAACTCCACTCAATGTTAGCTGAGCAAATATCACGGCAAGCAAACATAAACTTCGTTTTATTCTACTTTTTAATGATTTACGTTTCGCAGTGTTTTTCATATTTTTGTACCTATTATAAATTGTATTGTTAGCAATAACTTGTACTTCCGTACTTTTCAGATTCTGAGTCGGACGGTAGGCAATTATAGTCCGTCTTTTTTGATATTAATTTGTATTTATTTCATAAGCATTATTTTTGTGTGAATTAAATTATAACCAGAATAGATCCAAGACTTTACAAATGAGCACTATTATGACTATTGTGGTTCAAAATGTTTATTCAAATTTGATGTTATATTCATTATCCTTCACAGCGAAATTCATGGAAGTAATTTCGGACAACCCGTTTAATAGTTGCGTAAGGTCGTCTTTGAACTCCAGTTTTCCGGAACAGGTAATTCCGGAAGCAGATGAAGGGAGTTTCATCGTCACATTGTAATAGCGGGAAAGCCTTAACAAGATATTTTCTATAGGTTCATTATGAAATATATAATTGCCTTCGTGCCACGAAGTATAGTTGTCCACATCTACATTTCTCAGCGTACTCGCCTGGTCGGTGTATGCAAATAACTGGTTGGGTTTTATAATAGTAGCTTTTCCATTTCTCGGTTTTACATTGACCGATCCGCTCACCAGCACGACATTCGTTTGTTTATCTTCTTTATACGCCGACACATTAAAAACAGTCCCGAGCACCTTGATGTCTAACTTCTCTGTTTTGATGATAAATGGACACTTTGCATCGTGAAATACTTCGACAAAAACTTCGCCTTCTACATATATTTCACGTTTATCTTTGGCAAATTTAGTTGGATAAGTAACAGTAGTACCTGTATTGACCCAAAGTGATGTTCCATCTGAAAGTTTTAGAAATGCGCGTTTCCCATAAGGTACCCTCAATTGATTAAACGCTTGCATTTCTTTAACCGGATTTGTTGGCTGATTAACCGCAACTGATTGTTTATTCACTTTTAATTTCCCGTTCGCGTCATATTCCACTTTTGCCTGGACTCCATCAACAGCCATCGTATTATTACCGGAAACCAACTGTATTTTATTCGTTGGTTGTTGTTTATGAAGGATGTTTCCCCAGGCAAAATCTTCAATGGTTTGTGTTTGACCTGCTTTCCCGGTTTTCAAAACAGTAAACAGCGAAAATCCAATTACTCCTACTATACTGCAGGCAACGGCTGCATAACGTATAAAACAAAACCGTTTTATTTTAAATTCTTTTTTATGGTTTGTTTCAGCAATCCGTTTCCATAATATGTCAATTTGTTCATCCGACACATCCGGTTTGTTTTCATGCAAGCTTTTCAACGTCATAAAAGCAGAAATAAACTCATCTACATTAATCTTCTCACCATCAATAAGATTTTTCCAAAAAGCTTCACTTTCAGGCGTTGGCTCAAGCATCGTATCCACGAAATAATCGTCGGTCAGATAGTCGGAAACTTGATACATATGATATTCTTTAAACATTTCGATAGTTACTGGTTATTTATAAGTGGTTCATTGGTTGTTTAAGTACTCACTTATAATGTTAATAGTTCAAATGAAGTAATTGGTTGTCCCGATAGCTATCGGGAGGTTAATTGGTTAATTAATTAATTGATCAGGCTCATCGTTATAAAAGACATAATATATCAATAGAAAATAAAATATTTAGGGATATGATCAAATCCAAATAAATCGAACTCAACAAACCGTGAACTTGAAAAAATCATCTATAAAAACAAATTAAAATAAACAGTGTTATTCCAAAAACAGCCACGGATTTTAATTTTTTAATTGATCGGTGTATCAGATTTTTTGCTGATTGGTAATTAATATTCATTAGTAAGGCTATTTCGTCACAGGATAGTCCCTCTACAAACCTATGATACAGTGCCTCTTGTTGATTCTTATTTAATTCTGACAATAGTCGTTTAACAAGTAATTGCTTTTCTGTATCATCTTCATTTTCTATCCACAATTCCAGAAAGTTTTTTTCCTCCAATCCCAGCATATCTTTTTCGGTGATTTCAAAAGTGTGTGACTCTTTCTTTAACAAAAAGAACAATCGATTTCTGAAAGCAACCAAAAAATAAAACTTCAGATTATCCACTTTCTCAAGATTCTTTCTGTGGGTGTAAATTTCAACGAAAATATCGTGGATAGCATCTTCTATCAATTCCTGCTTTGCCCGAAGCGAGAGTCCGAAAGCATACAAATCTCTGGCATACAACTCATAGATGGAGGAGTATGCACTTTCGTTCCCTGCCAAAAACTCGTCGCGGAAACGAGGTGCAGCAAGTGAATCTACTGTCTTGTTTTTAAACTTCATACTTCATGGATAGATTAAGTGAGTTTATAGGAAGAGAGTTTATTTATTTATTTATTTATTTATTTAGTACTCACTTTAAAATGTTCTTTATTGAAAAAAAAATAATTTAGGTAATTGTGAACTTAAAGAAAATTTTTATCGCAGATAACATCGTAATTTAAGCTGAAATCAAAAAAATAATTATGCAGATTGCTTGATTTTTGAACCTGAAATGGCATAATACAAAATAAATACTTCACTTACAATTATCAGTATCCATGTCCAACGCCAACCAAAAGCATCGGCCAACCCACCTTGAAGAAGCGGAATAAATGCACCGCCCAATACACCTATCATAAAAACACCTGAAGCTTTCGACGTATATTTACCTAACTTGCTGACTGAAAGGGTAAATATGGAACCCCACATAACAGAATGAAACAATCCTACTGCAACAAGCAACCATGGATTATTTATTACAATAGCAACAATAATAAAAGTAGCTGCTAAAACACTTGTTACTGCTAACTGAACTTGTGGAGTAATATTATTTAATGAGCTTGAAATTAAACGACCAACTAACATTCCACCCCAGTACAATGTTGCCATTATTGCCGCACTGGAAGCAAAAGAGCCTCCTAAACTGATGGCAAATAGATTTAAATTTGCGCCAATTGCAACTTCAGCTCCAACATAGAAAAATATGGCAATAACCCCCAAAGTTAGATGACTGAATGACCATATATTTTTCTCCAATTTTTCTCCTTTTACTGTTTTGGTTTCTTCTATTTCGGGCAAAGCAATGCGTGTTAATATCAGTGTAATTAAAGCAATTACAACCATAAGCGCTAAAAAGGGAACCATTAATTGATTTACCTGAACTTTTTCCATTGATAAACCACCAAACACAATTCCCGTAACAAAATAAGGTGCAATAGTGGTCCCAATAGAGTTGGATGAACCACCAATATTAAGCCGCTGAACAGGCTGTGTCCCTTTTACATTACAAGCTGTTAGGTATGGATTTAAAACTACTTGCATAAATGTTGCTGATGTTCCAACAACAAATGATCCCAATAAGAATATAAAAAAACCTACCGGAACAATGGCATCAGCAATTCGAACAACCGACGCTGGATATTGCTCAAAATAATACGATGAATAAAAGAAGATTCCTAATCCAACATTCATAAGCAATAATGCCCTGATTAAAGTTCCTTTATACCCATATTTATTCACCATAGATGATCCAATACCGCCAGTTAACGGATAGGCCATAAACCATGAAAATGAAATGAGAGTAGCAAAAGTGTTTTTTAACGAACCAGCATTATTTAAAAAAGCAGCTTTTAACGGTCCTTGAAACTGACCGTTGGCAGTTGTTAAAAAACCAACGATAAAAAACAAAAAGACCAGCGTTATAAATGGTCCAACATAATTGACTTCTGATTTTGATTTGTTCATAGTATTTTTTCTATTTTTGAGATAATCTGGCTTCAATTGCTTTTTTAATTTCACTCACTGGTGGTATGTTCGAAATAAACGTAATTTCACCATCAATGCACAAAGTAGGTATATTGGAAGCACCTATTGCCACCATAAATTCTACTCCTTCGGGGGTTTTAACCGATCGTTCAATAACTTCGACTCTATCGCCAAACGATTCGCAGGCACGTTTCGTTGCTTCAAGCATATATTGACATGGAGCACAGCTAAATGAATCGAGGGTAACAACATCAAGTATTACTTTTGGCGAACTTGCATATGCAGCTTTGTCAATAGGAGCAATGTTCATTTCTTTAGCCTCCAAAGCACGTACTACGTCGCGTCTATACTCGTCAGTAATCAGATTAGTTATTGCGATTAAGTTCTCCTTTGGAGTGGCATAAGCAAGGTCGCATCCCGGAGCAAGTATAAATCCTTTGTTTCCGCCAATATCCATACAGTTAACTGCATTTCGTTCACAGTCTTCAGGTGTTCCCATAAGCAACGCCAGTGTAAGTAACAAATTGCCACCAAAACTAACCTCGTTTTTCAAACAAATATCTTTTACAAATTCCAATGGAATATTTTCGTCAATAGAAATATTATCGGGCTTACAAGCACACATAACTTCGATATTGTGTTGTGCCTGTCCACAAACAAAGAAAGAGGAATTCAAACCCAGCGCATTGATATGTGCGAAAACATCTTTACAATATTTAGATACAAATTGCTCAAACTGATCTGGTCCTATTTGCGAAGTCATTGGATCAACAACTGCTATTACATCACAACCTGCTTCTTTATAATAATCAGTCATTGCATTACAAACGCTGGTACAAAAATCCATCAATTTATAAACATATTCCTCATCGGTAAACATTTTCATAAATATTTCGGTACCCAACAAGTGCAAACCCAAGGTGAATGGGCCGGTAATTAGTCCGTATAAAGCTAAGTCAGGATTGGCAACACGCAATTGTCTGGTTGCTTCCATAACAACAGCAATACGACCTTCATTCGAGGCAGGTATTTTCAACTCTTCAAGTAAAACTCCGTCCATCAATGGGTGAGTGTTTACTGCTGGTGGATTTTCATCAGCCCATACCAATCCGCAACCTAAGCATTCAGCTTCCAATTGTAAATCGAAAACAACAGGTATTCCATCCGGGTTGTATAATTCAATAGCTTGATTTACTCCTTTTACAATTAAATCTGTTGATTTTAGATACTCTTCGGCTGTTACGCCCAATAGAGATGCTGCATGAACACCTACAAATGGAACCCATGGCACCCGATTAGTTTCTTGCAATGCAAATGCTTGTTTTAATAATTTCTTTCCGCGCATGATATTTTCGATGTTTATATTTTTTTTTATTCTTATAATAATATTAATTTTCGGAGTAAGTATTCGAAGTCTATTGATCTTATCCCTAAAGATATTATTTCTGTAGTGTGCATTGTTTTGTCAACAGTTGTGAGGGTTGTTTTCCCAAAAACCGATTGAATCATAACTGCCTCATTATTTTCAAGAATGATATATCCTTTCAGTCTATAATTATCCTCGTTTAATGTTTTTATCAGGTAGTCTAAATTTTTACGTTTAATTGTATATGGCGTTCTGAAAACCTGCGTTTTTATATCTTTCATCGCCCCAACAGGATTACCTGCTATTAATAATTCTTTGTGAGTGTATAAATCATTAACGTTTAATTTACAATAAGTTGTAAGTGTGATTTGTGCCAATGGGTTGGTTTTGGAGATTTCCTTTTCTAAGTCTTGCTTTTCCGATACAGATATAAAATCTGTTTTATTAACAATGATATTATCGGCAATAACTATTTGATTTTTAACGGCAGGCATTTGTTTTACCTTTTTATAATTTTGTGCATCAATTACCGTCCAAACTTTCGAAAGATAGACTAGTTTTTGAAGACTTTCGTCCATGAGTAATTCACTTATGGCAATAGGATCTGCCAATCCAGTTGCCTCAAGCAGCACAATGTCGGGCTGATGTTCTTCCACAAAGGATTTAAGTTGTACTCTGAAATCCGAGAACAAACACACGCAAAAAACCGATCCCTTATTTATTTCCAATAAGTCAAATCTCCATTCACTATCTTGTAATTCTTTACCATCAATACCCGTTTCAGCAAATTCATTTTGAATTAAAGCAATGTGTTTTTTATCGCCAAACTGTGCCAAAAAAGTTTTTAGGAAAGTAGTTTTTCCACTCCCCAAAAAACCTGTAACTAAGTGAAAAGGCACTTTTGTCGTTATTTCATCCCTTGTAATGAGAATGTCTGATTTTTCCATTGTACTAAGTGACTTTTTCTTTTCGTTTGTAACAAGTTTTTAAAGTACAAATATCACACGAATATGCTCTGAACTCATTGCTTAAAGTAATTCCCACTAATCCACTTACCGATTTTACAGGGTGCATCAAACAGGAGTCATTAAGTACTATGCCGCAGGGCGAATCGGGAAACATACTAAACAATTGTTTTTGCTCTCTAACGTGCCAACTGCAGTATCCAGGACTATATGAATTAGTTATAAATAATCCATCTTTTTGTACTTCATCGGCAATCTTTCGGGTTACATATCGTACGGTTGCTTCTGCAATTTCGGAACCTATAGCATCAGCCAAAAATTGAGTCATAATGTCATCAGAATGTTTCAAATCATGTAAATATTCATCGTAATCAATACCGGCTGTTGCTACAAATAATGCGAATTGTGAAGAGTTATCTAAATTTCGCCCAATTATGATCCCAATTTTCATTTGCACTTCGTTTAATGTCAAATAACTTTTGCTGATCATTGCTCCTTCGCAAAATATGTATGCTGCCGAAGGATGAGAAATCTCACTTGCTTTTGCTATGGCATTTTCCACCATTTGTGTAATTTCTGCATCGGGGCTGGTACCACCATAGCCAAGATTCAAATAAATATCGTCCCTGTTAATTGATAAATCGCTGAATAAAAGTTGCAAATGTTTCATTTAAAATCAGTTTGCTGCCATTAATCTTTTGGCAGTTTGTACAGCAGCATTCGCATTGTCGCTGTAAGAACATCCACCTAATTTAGTTGCATATGAGTCTGTTACAGGAGCGCCTCCAATCATAATTTTGACTTTATCTCTTAGTCCGGCTGCATCTATTGCTGCAATAACTTCTTTCATATAAGTCATTGTTGTTGTAAGCAAAGCCGACATACAAATGATATCAGCATTGTTTTCTTTAATTGCGTTCACAAATTTTTCACTTGTAACGTCAACACCAAGATTAATTACTTCGAAGCCACAACCTTCTAGCAGAGACGCAACTAAGTTCTTTCCTATATCATGTAAATCGCCTTTTACAGTTCCAATAACTATTTTACCTAATACAGTGTTTGTTGAATCTTTCAGTAATGGTTTCAAAATATCAAGTGAGCCTTTCATGGCTCTGGCCGACATTAATAAATTGGGGACAAAGACTTTACCATCTTCAAAACGTTGCCCAATTTCTTCCATACCTTTAATAAGGTATTCGTTAATTAGGGTTTGTGGGCCGATGCCTTCTGCAAGGGCGCTATTTGTTGTTTCTACTGCAATTTCTAATTTGCCGGCAACAACTGCTTCGTATAATAAATTTAAATCTGTCATTTTTTTAATCTTTTAATTGGTTTTTTACAACATCAATGAATGCCAAAATATTTTCTAGTGGTGCATCGCTCTCTACAGAGTGAGAAGGTGAAAAGATGTATCCACCATCTTTACCAAGTTCAATTAATTTTTTTGATGCTGTAATAACATCTTCAACTGTACCGAATGGAAGTGTTTTTTGGATGGAAAGACCTCCGTGAAAGGCTAAACGGCCGCGGAATTTTGGTAGAATTTCAAAAATGTCCATAACTTCAGGTTGGAATGGATTAAAACAATTCAAGCCAATATCAACTAAATCTTCAAACAGTTCGTCAACATCACCACAAGAGTGTATCATAACATATTTACCGTTTTTACGCACGTGTTCGTACATACGTTTGATGTATGGATAAATAAATTCCTTCCACAAATCATAACCCATGATAAGCCCTTTTTGTTGTCCCCAGTCATCACCAAAGTAAATTGCATCAATATCATATTCCAATGCTTTATCAACTTGTGCAATATTATATTCACAAATTCTATTCATTAACTCGTGAACAAAATCTGGATTGATATAAAAATCCATCATAAGGTCAGTCATGCCACGCATACTCCAGGCTCTTTCGTAAAGCGAGAATCCAATTTGGAAAACACGGAACATATCAGGTTTTTTTGCAATTTCCGATTCGATATTAGCAAAAAAGCGTGGATCCAATGGATTTGGAAACTGATAGCCTTCGAGTGTAGGTTTGTGGAGCACAATTCCTTTGGCATCACCAATATCTTTATCAATACTTCTATCCCAAATTACTTTAAATACATCCTGAAACTGATTGTTTCCAAGATCATCGAAAAAACCAATATCGCTACCTAATTGCAAAATGTGATTTCCCAGCACTTCGTCTAAATCGTCGACACCGTAGTGTTCCATTAATAATTCCTTAGGTTCAATTGTGAATTTGTGTGACCATGGAACATAAGGAGGTTTTTGACCATCTAAAACCATTTTAACAACTTCTCTTTTTGTTATCATTTGTAGTGTCTATAAATATAAAAAAAATTCTAATATGCAAAAGTAAAGTGAAATTTCTAAAGAAGATTTGCTGAAAAGCTCATAAACTAATGCTATATTTGCATTAAATTTTTAAATGCAAATAATCTGCTATGTTTGCACTTTGTTTTATAAGACAAATAAAACAGCTATATATGGGTAAAATTGAATTAGAATATGTTGTCCCGAATAATGAAAGTCCTTTTAAAGCAGCTGTTTATGAAAACTCTTACTTTGCTTCTCCACTCCACTTTCATCCTGAATTCGAATTAGTAATGATTGTCGAAGGTGAGGGACTATGCTTCTGTGGTGACTTTGTCGGTCCATTTAAACCAGGAGATATTATGTTCTATGGAAAATCCTTACCTCACTTCTATTTAAGTGACAAACGATACTATCAGCTGAATAATGATTTAAAATGTAAATCAATTTACATCCAATTTCGCGAGGAGTTACTTCCACTATTATACAAAGAAATGCCCGGTTTTAATGCTATTGCTCAAATTTTGAATCTTTCAGACAGGGGTCTCTATTTTTCTTCTTATGACCATACTGAAGTAGTTGATTTGATTAATTCTATGCCCAATAGTAAAGGTTTTGATGAAATAATGCTCCTTTATACAATTCTGAATTTGTTAGGAAAAGATAATCTTTACAATACTTTAGCTTCTGCAAGCTACGAGAACATAAATAACTCGAGAGACACTGTTTTCCTGAAAGTTATTAATTATATAAATGATAATTTTCAATCTGACATTAACCTTTCTCAAATTGCCGAAAACATCAATATGAGTAAAAGTTCTTTGTGTCGTTATTTTAAAAGAATAACAGGTAAAAGTGTTTGTGACTATATCATTGAATATCGCATCTCATATGCTTGTAAACTGATTGCCAATACTGAAATTCGAATATCAACAATTGCCTACGATTCAGGATTCAATAATATTTCTCACTTTAATAAGAACTTTTTATCAATTATAGGATTTACACCCATCAAATATCGGCAGATATCTCAAAAAAACAGCTGATATTCTATAACGTAAAAGTCCCAACAGGAGTACTATCGCAGAGAATATTGAATTATGAAAACATTATGTTTAAAACTTTTTATCATTCAATATTACTTCAAATTTGGCAGATGAAAATCTAAAGGTGTATTTCCAATTGAATTTCAATGTACCTTCTTACTTTTTACTTTTTAATCTGAATAGAGGTATTAAATACCTCAACCGCCCACAAAAGGTAAAACCAAAAGGGGGCACCCAAAAGACAAACCCTACAAAAATCAACGTTTTGTTGTAAGCAAGATGTACTATGCCGAATTCTTATGTACCAAAAAAAACGCTGGAATTATCCCGTATTTCTACGGTTTAATTCCAGCGTTTAATGTTTTATGTCCGAATCTCAGACTTCGTCTTTAACTCTAGAGAATAAAATTGTACTTCATTTTATCATTGAGGAGTAGTAAAAGAATAAGGAAGATCGTCGGTCTTCACTCCTCTTTTTAGATTTGGCTGAGCGTCCATTTTAAATTCTAAAGTGGCTCCTTTTAGCAATTCACTATAAGTGATATAGTTGTGCGTATAATTTTTCCCGTTCAAAGACATGGATTTGATGTAACGCGTTGTAGAGTTATTACCTTTTGCTTCTATCACTATTTTCTTGCCGTTTTCAAGTGAAATGATAGCTTTTTTAACCAATGGTGAACCTAAAACATATTGGTCTGAACCCGGGCAAACCGGATAGAAACCCAAACTGGAAAAAATGTACCAAGCTGAAGTCTGACCATTGTCTTCATCACCGCAATATCCATCAGGAGTTGGATGATACAGTTTATCCATCACTTCACGCAGCCAGAATTGAGCTTTCCAGGGTTCACGTGCATAATTATATAAATAGATCATGTGTTGGATAGGCTGATTTCCATGGGCGTAATTTCCCATATTCATGATTTGCATTTCGCGGATTTCATGAATCACACCACCATAGTAGCTTTCGTCAAAAATCGGTGGTAAGTTGAAAACTGAATCCAGCATGCTTGTGAAAGTCTTTTCACCGCCCATCAGATTGATTAGTTTATTCACATCGTGAAAAACAGACCAGGTATAGTGCCAGCCATTTCCTTCCGTGAAAGCATCCCCCCATTTAAGTGGATTGTAAGGAGATTGAAACGTACCATCTTCATTTTTACCTCTCATCAGATTGATACTGGGATCAAATACATTCTGAAAGTTTCTGCTTCGGTCTTTATAGATTTGAAGTTCTTTTGCATCAATTTTCAGATATAATCCAACCTGATAAATACACCAGTCATCGTACGCATATTCCAGCGTACGTGCAACACTTTCATTAATACCTACATTGTAAGGAACATAGCCCAACTTGTTGTAGTACTCAAATCCTTGCCTGCCTGTCGATCTTATTTGAGGGTGTCTGCTATTGGCTGTAGCTTCCATGGCTCTAAAGAGAGGCAAACGATATTCTTCGGGAGTGATGCCTTTCAAAATGGCATCAGAAACGACAGATGCCGAGTTGTTTCCAACCATACAATCGCGATGACCTGGAGACGCCCATTCGGGTAAAAATCCACTTTCTTTATAAGTATTGAGCAATCCTTCCTGAATTTTTTTATTCATGGACGGATAAAAAAGATTCAGCAGTGGAAATTGTGCACGGAATGTATCCCAAAAGCCATTGTCGGTAAACATATAACCGGGCAATACTTTGCCATTATAAGGACTGTAATGATAAGGTTTGCCTGCTGCATCAAATTCATAGAACATTCTGGGAAATAAAGTGGAGCGATAAAGGCAGGAATAAAAAGTCCGCTTTTGATCCAAACCGGCATCAATGTCAACGACACCAAGTGTTTTATTCCATTTTTCACGTCCTTCTTCTTTAATTTGATCGAAGCTTTTTCCCGAAAGTTCGTTCAGATTGAGGTCTGCTTGTTCAAAACTGATAAAGGATGAAGCTACTTTTGCCTGAATAACTTCTCCACGGTGGGTTGAGAATCCAACAACTGCTCCAACATGATCGTCGGCAAGTTCTTTGCCTGAACACAATACTCCATCTTTCCAAATGGATAAAAACTTGACTTTCTTATCGAACTGAACAACAAAATAATTTTTAAAATTGGAAGGTACACCACCACTGTTGCGTGTTGTATAACCAATAATCTTGTTTTCTTCAGGAATGATTTTGATATAGGAACCCTTATCAAATGCATCAATTACAACGGTCGACGAGTCGGACTCACAAAAAGTGAAACGGAAATAGGCTGCTCTGTCAGTTGGCGTAATTTCTGTTGTAATATCGTGATCGGCCAAATAAACACTGTAATAATAAGGCTTTGCAATTTCTGCCTTATGAGAAAACCAGCTGGATCTTTTGTTTTCATCAATTTTCAAACCTTTGGAAGGCATCAGGGAAAATTGACCATAATCATTGATCCATGGACTTGGTTGGTGTGTTTGTTTAAACCCACGAATATGGGTTTGAGTGTAGCTGTAAACCCAGCCATCCCCCATGACACCTGTCTGTGGAACCCAAAAATTCATACCCCAGGGTCTTGCAATGGCAGGATAAGTATTTCCGTTGGATAATTCGTGATCAGATTGTGAACCGATCAAAGGATTCACATAATCAACAAAGTTTTTTTCGACATCCTTGGCTTGTATACAAGTTGCAAGTATGAAGAGTGCTACTGTAAAAAATAAATTTTTCATTCGTCGTGTTTTTAATAGCTTTAATAGGATTCAGTTAAAGAATGATCGGTGATTATTAGTTGTATAAAATCTTTGAAGTATAAACTTCATGATCTGTTTTTATCTTTAGTATGTAAATGCTTTTTGGAAATCCATTTATTTTGTAGACAGGTTGGGAATCAAATGTTTTAACTACTTTCCCTGTCAAGTCAAAAACTTCCACTTTCTCAATTTTTGACTGATCGGAATGAATGAAAAATTCACCGTTGGTCATTGGGTTGGGAAAAATGGATATCCCGGCTTTTAAGGGATGATCTACCAAGGCTGAATGTAAAAGATCGTCCGGAACCAATGAACTTATCGGAACTTCAGTCATTAAACCCACATCAATGTATTGACCACCTCCGGTCTGAGAACATTTCACAGCAATCAGATTGTCTCCGTTCATTTTTAGTGCAGCTTTAGCAGCAGCATTTATTTCCAATGTCTTGTATTTAGCAACAAAACCAGTTGTATTTGCTGCCAAAACCCCGTTAATATAAATGCTGCAACCTTCATCGTAATAAACTAGAAATTTGAGTGCATTTATCTCTTCGCCGGATAGGTTTCCTACATGGAAAGATTTCCTTAAATAGATCGTTGGGGTTGACCAGGGAGTTCGTATGCTGGATTCCGATGGATTACCCTGACCAAATCCTGCGTTCCCCACAGACCAGGATAAATCGTTGAAACCTTCTTTATACCAATTAGAATAAGTATTCAGCGTATATTTCCACTCACATGCGACTTCATTCAATGCTGTAGGAATAATTGGAATAAGCATTTTTGTGGTGGAATTTTTTACAACAGCCTTGATGCGTTGAATCTGTGACTTGTTCAATTTTTCGATTTTCCTGTCGTAGGAAATCAGCCCATTCAACTCTTCTTCCACGTCGGTAATTTCTGTATAAACAGCTGCCCAAAGTCCATTTCCCTGAAGGGATTTGACATCATTGGCATACTCGATAAAACGGGTAGTTAGTTCTTCACCATCACTTACCGAAGTATACTCAATACCGCTTCCTTTCCAGATATGACCGTCTTCAACCAACGTTATTCCACCATATTCCCCACAAACAGCCGCTCTGTGCTTGGGTAAATTTTGCCAGATTCCGGGATTTGGATAATAGTGTCTGTCAACAATATCACCAAGTTCAAAATTGGTAAAGCCGCTGGCAGGATTGATCAATCTGGTCGTGTCAGCACTTAATGCTTCATCCACACCTTTAATGGTATGAGAGTCGGTATAGCTATCCTGACCCCAGGCTTCATTGTAAGGAATCCACGAAATGATGCTGGGATGATTTTCCAGACTATTGATTATATTCTTCATTTCCCGGTAAAAATTCGATTTCTGCCAGGTGATGTTTCCCAGTGTTCCCCCCGATTCTGCACAAGGAATGTCTTGCCATACCAACAGGCCCATTGTATCGCAATGGTAATACCAGCGGTCAGGTTCCACTTTAATGTGTTTACGAGTCATGTTCATGCCCAACTCTTTAGCTTTGACCAAATCAAACAACATAGCTTCATCGCTGGGTGCTGTATAAAGACCGTCAGGCCACCACCCCTGATCCAAAAGTCCAAATTGGAAATAGGGTTTGTCGTTAAGCAATATACAAGGTGTTCCGTTGATCTTTCCAAGTCCAACTTTTCGCATACCAAAATAACTGGTAGCGTGGTCCATCAATACTTCGCCATTATTCAGGTCAAATTCAAGATGATATAGAAAAGGCGATTCGGGACTCCACAATTTAGCATTTGAAATTGGAATAGATACTTCGGTTCCAACAGTTGCTACTTGCGTTGCAATCAGATTTCCGGCATCGTAGACCCTGATAACGGCCTGGGTATTGGTTAGAACGCCTTTAGCGCTGACTTTTACTCTGACAAGACTTTTATCAACATCCGGAGTGACTTTATAATCGTAAATGTAGGTCTTGGTTACAGGTTCCAACCAAACTGTTTGCCAGATACCGCTGGATGTGGTATACCAAATTCCACCCGGTCTGTTTTGTTGTTTACCATGAGGCTGACCGCCAAAGGAGCCCGGATCAAAAACCTGAACCTGAATCTCCTGTGGCCCGGAAGCTTTCAGATAGGATGTTATATCAAAGTAGAATGGATCATAACCTCCTTTGTGTGAGCCTACAAGCTTTCCATTAATATATACTTCAGCTTGCCAGTCGACTGCACCAAAACGTAGCAGAATATTTTTTCCGCTCATTGTTTCCGGAATAGTAAAATATCGTCTGTAAAGAAGTGCTTTGGTATGATCTTCAAAGGTAGAATCCATAATTCCGGAAAGTGCAGATTCAATGGGAAAAGGTACTAATATTCTCTGGGTGAATTTTTGACCCGGACGATACAGCCCCATACCTTCGCTCCGTTTATAATCCCATACACCATTCAGATTCATCCAGTCTGCACGTACAAACTGAGGGCGTGGGTATTCACCCAAAACATTCAGCGTGTCTATGGTTTCTGACCAAGGCGTCATGATTGGAGCCGTTTTTTTTTGCCAGCCCTGAGCGGAAATCGTATTGCCTGAATTTAATAAAAGTAGAAAAGTGACTATAATTAGGGTCTTATTTTTAGACATTTTATTTAATTTCATACATACAAGATTACCATTTTTCCCAGAGATTAAAGTGTTATAACCAATTTATTTTAAAATTGGTGAAACAGAATATGGCCTATCCATTGATTTTATGCCTCGTTGAAAATTTGGTTTGTCACTCATTTTATAACGAATGATTCCACCATTCATCAATTCCTGATAGGTAAGCCAGTTTTTGGTGAAAGGTTTTCCATTAAGCGAAGCCGATTTGATGTACGGATTTTTTTGTGAATTATTATCTGCCTGAATGATTAATTTTTTACCATTCTCCAGGTGCAGGGTCATTTTTTGAAAAACAGGACTACCAATAACATATTGATCCGTTCCCGGACAAACAGAATAGA
>Ga0209125_1001711_pt1 | contig 19259 bp, 23 predicted proteins | sample BarGraIncub1131A_FD_184503 | JGI IMG/M metagenome (GOLD analysis project Ga0209125, IMG submission 184503) | Arctic peat soil microbial communities from Barrow, Alaska - Barrow Graham LP Incubations 11-31A (SPAdes) (version 2) | ecosystem: Environmental > Terrestrial > Soil > Wetlands > Peat...
TCGCGCCAACCGAGTTAATGGCGCCATCGACAAGCAAAGACGGCCAGAGCCTTTGCACTGCTCGGCGCGCGGGATTGTCGTCCAGCCCATTGAGAACTAGGTCAATCCCCATGCTCATGAGCTGTCGCTTGTCGAGTGCATCTTGAATTGTGGACGGTAGACCATCGACCTCCATCGCGGTGCGACTTTTCAGCCAGGTTGCCAGCTTCAATGCTTTGGGCTCACCCATCCAGTCCGCATCGTCGAACAGACAGCACGTGCCGTGATTCTCATCGCCGAAGCTCTGCTTGTCCATAATGAGCAGACGACCGCGCAAGGGCAGTTGGGACAGCAGCAGCACAAGGCCGTTCCCGATAGCGCCGCCCCCCAGCAGCAGGGTCGAAGGCAGGTGGATGACCTCAGGCAACACTGGCCCGATGTCGTCGTCGGTCATGCTCATTCGGAAAAGAGAGAACGACACGTCCTCCATTGGTGGCGCAACCTCGTGCGAGATGCCGTACACGCGCTTGAACACCTCGGTGACTCCGAAGGAAGCTGCCAGCATTGCGCCGACGGGATTGCTCTGGCTCACCCCGGACGCCAGCGGCACCCCACTGGAGGTGCAGCGCGCCACCCACCCGTTCGAATTGATGACGGTCCAAGGCAGGTCAGCGCGTGCTGCCACGCCAACGTTGAGTATGGCCGCAGCGCCTTCGAACTTGACTTGACCCTCGGGTACTAGATAAACGCTGCGCTGCGACCAAAGGTTCTCTAGGACTTGGGCGACCTCCTGGCTCAAGCGCGGCACACCAGCGGGCACCACGACCTCCAAGTCACCTACGACCCGCGAAAGGAGGCGCAGGCTGTTGAGGAAGCACCAGCGGCCGTTATCGTGTTTGAGGACGGCCTTCTCGCCAATCAGAATGACCCGTCTTGAGTAAACGGCGTCCTCGGCCAGTGGGGCGCCGGCAAGCTCCTGCGCTACACCCATCGGCCGGCTAGCTGCCAATTTCACGTTCTGTTCTAGCGTCATGCTTGCACCTCCAGGTTAACAACCTCTACGGACTGACCGGTGACGGTGATGTGCTTGGTCACCTCCCGAGATTTCAACCACCGGTAGCGGCCCTGGTCAAACACGTGGACGCCACACTCGTCGACGGTGCGTGTATCGCGCTGGGCGTAGTACGGGCAGACCACGGACAGGTAGTCCTGGACTCGCACGCCCATCCTCTTGTCCACATCGGACAAGTCGAGCATCTGACCAGGATGGCTGTGAATCTGACCTAGCCAGTAGCAGTCCAGTTCGTCGGCCAAGCGGGTGACGCGCGATATAGCCCGGAGCGAGAGGCTCAGATGCAACGGGTTGGTTACCAGACCGGTGCCGCACGGCACGACGAGATGGGTAACAGACACCCGTCCAGCTTCCTCACGACCGAACCAGAGGGCCAAACCCTCGTTGCCGTGCAAGCCATGCGGACGCATGGCCTCGACCGACTGACAAATCAAGTCGCCGGGCAGCTCCCATGCGATGTTCTCGGCGCTCATGGGTGCCCCCTTCCTTGATAGGTGTTGTCCAGCAGGTGCTGTAACGTCAGCAGGGCAAAAATCTGCGGCTGCTCGGGGGTTTTGTATCGGTTGAATGCTGATTGCTCCCACTCTGGGTGCAGCCCGTGCCCTTCCTCAGTAAATGTCGTGCAGGCAAGGAAGGCTTGAGGACGGCTTCCCTCGAAGTTAGGCCATGCGCAGGCGTCGGTATCCGAGCCAGTCTCCATGTTGATGAACTTCAGGGAGAACGGAGTGCAGTAGTCCTTCCAGCGGATGCGCGCCTTGTAGAACTCTTGCGGTGCAGTACGCGGGTGCAGGGTGGCGAAAAGCCCGAGCGGGACAGACTTGTCCCGCTCGATACTCCAACGCGCTGCAGCCGGCAACTCGAGTGTTTCCGCAAGATGCTGCTCGAATAGCATCAGGTCGAACTCGGTTGCCATGGCTTAACCCTGCGTGAACTGTTCGACCAGCAGCAGCTCGAGCTGCTTACCGTGCTTGGCCAAACTGCCCACGGTGACAGACAGGTCCGTCTGCACGATGTCCTCGAACGAGAGCTGGTAGCTCTTATTGCCGCCATCCACCGAGCCTTCGGTCAACTTGAAGTGGCTCAGCAACCGCGACTTCACGCTTTGCAGCGTCTCGCTAATGGCTGTGTGCGGGTCGACAAAGGGCTGCTTAGCGGGGGCATACCGTGCACGCAGGACGAGGGTGTCTTCATTGGCAGCGTTGCCGCCAGAAACGATGTCATTCATTTTCATTACTCACTAGTTAAGGAATAACCCTGCCGGCCGGCCCTGCCTGGCATCGAACTCTTGACTACTGGGTAAACGTGAAAGACAATCGCAGGCGCCAACCAGTGCGAGTTGCCTTGCAACGAGTACACCGAGCGGTCCAGTGCTTCGGTATTCGGCCGCTCTTTTTTTAGCTCGTCATCAAGTTCCTTTCTTGCATGTTGATTAGATGTTGAAACATTTGATGTCATATTACATGACCAAATTGGTTATGTCAAGGTAACTTTTGTTGCATGGCACCTGACCGTTTTGTTATTATTCGCAAATGCATGAAACAGAACAAGAGACTGGGCACATGGCCGCCCAGCGACTACCCCGGGCCCAACGTGAGCGGCTGGCATACATTGATTTCAGGCTCTACTTCCTGGGCGAACTGAGGCGAACGGATGTCGCAGACCGGTTTGAAACCGGCCCTGCCGGCGCGACACGAGACATAGCGCTGTACAAGCTGCTTGCTCCTGGAAACTGTGAGCTCGATGCAGATAAGGTCTATAGACCTTTACCGTCGTTCTCGCCGCTTTTCGAGCACTCACCCCAACGGGTGCTAACAGCACTTTCGCAAGGATTCGGAGAAGGTCTTGGCGACAACGACCTTCAATCTTTGGTGCCGTGCGAAATTCCCTCCAGCTTGAGCGTGCCGAAGTTGTCGGTGCTAGCTCCCATTACCCGAGCCATCAATGGGAAAAAGGCCGTGCGACTGGGGTACACATCGGTGAAGAGCGGGGCCACCGAACGAGAACTGGTGCCGCTTGCCTTAGTGGATATTGGCCTGCGCTGGCACGTTCGCGCCTTCGACAGACGTCACCAGGAGTTTCGGGACTTCGTACTCACTCGGATGGAAAACCCTGTTGTCTTGGGTGACAGTCCAGTGCGAAAAGAAGAAACTGCGGAGCATGACGTGCAATGGAGTCGCATCATCGAACTCGACCTCGTTCCCCATCCTCATCACCCTCGGCCCGAGCTCGTGGAGATGGACTACGGCATGAAAAACAGAGTCCTCCGGGTAAAAGTTAGGGCGGCGAACGCCGGTTACATGCTACGCCGGTGGTCAGTCGACTGTTCCCCGAACCATAAACTGGAAGGCCTTGAGTACGCGCTTTGCTTACCCGACCCTCTGGCCTTATACGGAGCGAACAACGCAAAGTTGGCACCTGGGTATCAGGACCCCCGCTCCCCTGAGTCCATTGAAGCGATGTGACTAGAGCTCCTGCACTTCCGAGTTTCTTTGCAGGCTAACCGACGAATGCTTCACTTTAGTGCATAAGCTGCTAAGCGGTCGTCTCAACTCGCACGGCTCGCGCAGCCACTGGCAGAAACAGCCACAGCTCTTTGACTCGCTTGCCCGAACACGCCTCGATGGCTTCAGCGTAGGAGGAGAGCTGCGGGCCGTACTTTTGTGCCAGTGCTTCGTCGCGTGAGGCTCCACCTGGGTTGGCTTTGTGGTCAATCAGTACCCAGCCATCTGGCGTATCGACCAAGAGGTCGATGCGTCCTCGCAGCCTGGTGCCATCGGGCCGGTCTGCCTCAATGGGCACTTCCACGGTGACAACAGAGCCGGGCCAGCGATGCTGGAGCCATGCTTGGAAAGCCTCAATCTGTGCCTGAACCGCCGCCTTGTCCACCGCATGCGCTACGCCCCAGGTTGTGAGGGTGCGCGCTACATCGTCTTCGGTGACCTTGCCCGAGACTCCCGCGCGTGCAACGCATAGATGCAACGATGTGCCCAGCGCAGTCATGTCAATGCTGGCTTGAACAGGAATCCTAACTCCGACCGATTCGGATTGGGCGACTGCATAGGTGCCTCCTGCGGCGCTGCTCGGGCGATACCAGAGAGGCTTGGCGTCCAGCGGGGCGCTGGAAACAAACCAGCTGCAAGTGGATGCCGGCTGCTCGGGCGGCTGGAGAGCACATTCCACGGCTGTCCAAGTTCGCGACTCTCTCAGGACTTGGCTGCGGTCTGGCAGGTTCAGCGGGCCGCTGTCTCCAAAGAGCAGCGGGCTGGCACCAATTTCATCGACCCAACCCCGTTTTGGTTGCTTACGGATGCAAGACACCAGCACATTCACGTCTCGAGCACGGGTCATGCTGACGTAGAAGAGGCGTTTATTTTCAGCCCGGGCATCCGTCGCCATCGCCAGACCAATAGCAGAGGCTTCTGCGTTGACGGCTCCCTGGGGTTGCATGCGTTTGCCCCATGTCTTGAGCCAGAAGTGCACAAAGCGGCTTTCTAGGGGTCGTTGCGGGTCGAATTCACCGTCTGTTCGCGCGCGTACCCCCCAAAGGGCACTTCTCGCCTCGCTTCCCAAGGAGGTGAGGATGACAACTGGCCACTCCAGGCCCTTGGCGCCATGGTGAGTCAGCACGGCGACAGCATCGCCCGAGGTCGCTGCGCGGTCGTCATCGCCTGAGGCTGCCAGCGCTTCGAGCCAGCGCAGCAAGCCACTGACTGTGGCCGGGCGCTTGGCCGCGACGCACTCGTCCTCGTAGGCTTTGGCCAGCTCGAGTAGAGCTTCAACGTTCGCAATGCGAGTTCTGGCCTCATGGGGCGAGCGCGACCATCGGCTTGCCACGTATGCAACGTGAGACTCAGCCTTCGCTAGGCGTAGCGCCTCGGCCGGGGTGAGCGCGCCTATGCTTGGCCTCAGCGCTTCAAGGCGCGAGAGTAGGGGGTGCGCCGAGTCACCAACAGTCTTCCACTGGTGTGGGACTGCTCCCTCGGTTGAGATGTATTTGATGCGGTCAGCCAGCCACTCGTCCACGGGCGCACCGTCTGCGAGGGTCAGCACCAGGGCCGAGGCCACGGTGTCTCCAGCGTCGAGCAAGCGCCGCAGGCACGCCAAGACGAAGATAACTTCGGGCGTCCCCAGCAGACCCGCACGCGGACTCGCAGAAGGGATGCCCCAGCGCGTCAGGGACGTCACCGCCAGCTCGACCTGGCCATTCATGCGGCACAGGACAGCGATGTCGCCCGGGCGCACAGGCCGAAGCTGCTTACTTTCCTTGTCTTCTACCTTCAGGCCAGAGCCAATGAGCGTCCGGACCGCTTGGCCCAGACCAAGGTAGTCCGTCTCGTTCTTGCTGCTCTCAAAGTTCCAGTTGAAGAGCGCCGGCTGGTTCGGGATGTCCGAACGTAAAGGCTGCAGTCGCACGTCCTCGGGCTGGAGGTCCGGCAGGAAGGAGGACTCGAAGACGGCGTTCGTTAGAGACACCAGTGCAGGCGTGGAGCGCCGCGACGTGGTCAACGGTTCCCCAAGGGTGCCTCCCCATCCCTTGATGGCACCAATGACCCCGGCGATGAGCCGGGCATCGGTTCCACGAAAGCCGTAGATGGCTTGCTTGGGGTCTCCAACCCATACCGAGCGCCGAGCTAGCTTGGCGAACTCGACAAAGAGTGCCAGCTGCAGCGGGCTAGTGTCCTGGAACTCATCGACCATGACGAGGTCTAGCTCGCCGGCAAGCGCGTCGCGGACATCTTGGTTTTCGCGAATGGCCTGCAGCAACAGCACTTCCTGGTCGCTGAAGTCGACTGCTCCCAGAGTCCGTTTGGCCTCAGCATAAGTGTCGAGGGCATCAGCTGCCAGGTTAAAGACCAACTCCAGGTAGCGGCGAACCTCGGCATGGAAGACGGGGTGGGACTCGTGAGCCTGGGCAGCGTCGGCAACAGGCTGGACCATGTCGCGAACCTTGGCGCCGGCGTTGATTCGGCAAGCCGCAATCCAGTCGGGCCAGGTCCAATGCCCATCACGGAAGGCCCTATCGATGCGCTGGAGTTCTTGCTGACCATCCAGAAGGTTTTGGGCGAGCTTACCGCCGGCCGCCTCGGTGTCCTGGATGTACTTGGTGACCGCAGCGAGCGCCTGCGAGAGCGCTGCAGACAAGGTGGCCGTTGGGTCTGGACCCATAGATGGCGCGGGCCAGTTCGCCAGCATCAAGTCGGCATTTCGCGCGCCCATCAAGCGTAGCTGAGCGGCGGAGATGTCGTTGTCCCGCGCGGCCTTGACGATGTTTTCGATGGATTTGGACCATTCAGCTTGTTCGATGCCAAAGCGAGCTGTCAGATTAACGAGCTCTGCTTGACCCGCGCCATCGAGCGTCTCTGCCAGAGACGTTGCCAGCAAGCGCTTGGTCTGGCCTTCGCTGAGCACAGTCTGGTCCGGAGAAAGGCCAAGCTCAAAGCAAAAGCGTTTGAGCATTTGGCCGCAGACGCTGTTGACGGTACCGAGCTTGGCTTGGCCAACAGCCGTGGCCAGGTCAATGCGGCCTTTTCCAAGCAGCCACGAGCGTGCACGCTCGCGTAGCTCTGTTGAGGCCTTGACCGTGAAGGTCGTGGCCAGGATGGCATGTGGGCGGGCAGCGCCCGACTCCAACGCGTCTGCGAGCGTGACGGTCAGCTTGTAGGTCTTCCCGCTGCCAGCGCCCGCGCTGATGAACTCAACGTTATTCATTGCTCCCACCCTCCCAGCAACACAAGATGGTCCTTGTCCCAATTCTTTGGCCCGTCAACCGGCAACGTGCCTGGCGGCCCCTGGAAGTCCTCACCGGCACCGATGGGAACGACATCGATTTGTCCGTCAGCCCATTGCTGGGCACGCCACTTCCAACTTGCCAGGGCCTCCTGCAGCAGTGAGGCTGTGGCACCCACGGGAGGAGTGCGCACCTGCGCCTTGGGCATCGCCCCGGAAGCGGTGATGTACATCGCTCCGGACTCGACGATGAAGTAGGCCAGCGCAACGGGCGCAGAGCCGGTTTGCTGCTCAATGAGTGATGAGTAGAGCGTCAGCTGTAGATGATTGCCTTCCCGCAATATCCCCTGGTAGTGCTTGTCACCCCTCCATTTCATGTCCAGGGCTACCGTTCGGTTGTTGGGCAACTCCACAATCAAGTCAACATGGCCATTGAGTGGTACATCACCTAGCACACCCTCAAAACCAACCTCAGTGCGAACAGCCACGGCACCTGCTGCCCGCAGGTGGTCCAGCATTGAGCAGATGGCACGCTCACAGACGGCCTTGAAGCGTTGCTGGCTCACTCCTGCGCCTTGCATCAAGAGCAAGGCACCTTCGGTCCGCAGGAGTTCATCGACACTGCCCCGGAACCACTCCACTGCCTGTTCGTTGGTCCAAGTCATGGAGCCGCTATGCCCGAATAGCTTCTCGAACGCTCGGTGGGCGAGCGTCCCCAGGAGGCGGTTGTCTTCTTCCGCGGCGAGCACCGTGGTCGGACGCAGGCTGGCTACCTTCTTGAGGGCGTAAAGGGCCGGGGCGTTGAACAGCTCGGACAGCGAGGAGTATGACTGGCGCCAGCTGGGTAGCTCCAACGGCGAGCCCAACTCGATGTACCTGGGTGTCTGGGGTAGTTCCATACGGGCAAGATTCGTGGATAAGGTGCCGACAAAGGCACCTTCGAGCTGGGCATCAAGGTCAATGCAAGAGTTCGTGAGTTCAGGCGCCAGCTTGAGGAGCAGCTGGCGGAACGGATGTTCTTCTGCACCGGCGGGCGGAAGAACCAACACGAAGCGCTGCTTGGCTGCCAGAAATGGATGCAGCCACTGGTTAGCCAAGGCTTTAAGCTCCTGTTGAGGGTCGCGCAACTCAACGCCCAGCTTGCCAAGGGCTGCTACTTCGGCTTGCGACCACGGCAGAGACGTCGGAAGAGAAGGAGTGGAGGGCATCCACCAGATGACCTCGTCTGCTGGCTCGATACAGGCTGCCGCAGATGATTCGGCACGAATGCAGCCGACTTGCGCCGGTGCGCCAGGGTTGGTAGTGCCTGCGGGTGTTGCGTGCACGATGAGTTGCTCAACCTGGCGCGGGGTCAAGCTAGGGATGCCCTGGCGCTTGAACTCAGTGAGACCCTCCAGAATCGCCGAACACTGCTCGATGGCTGGCACCAGAGACGCTCGCACAGATTCATCGCCTGCGAGACGCTTTCTCAGCGCAGTTGAGAGCTTGTCGACTCGAACGAGCAGGGCATCTACGGGTGCTCCTGCGGCACGACTCCAGCGTTCACCCTCGAGCCAGAAGGCAATGTCTTCCAAAACGACCTTGCCATCGTCCTCGGCTTCGAGGTCCCTTTTGACAGCCTCCCAGCTCTCTCCTCCAATGCCTGGTTGTTCGGCGACAGCACGAGCGAGGTTCGAACGAGCTTTGCGGCTGAACGGGCCGATGGGATGAGAAAGGAACTCAACAAGGCGGCCCACGTCGATTGGGGACCAGCACATCTCCAGTGCAAGTCCCACAGCTTGTAGCGCCGGGCGCAACTCGCTTGGGTTTTGGAATCCGCTGCCTGCGCCACCTGTGGCCATCAAGGTGGCATCCAGAGCGTCTCCTCCTGATTCGCAAACCAGAAGCCGGTCAGCAGGAGTCTTTTGACACATGGCGCTTAACCAATGTTCTGCTACTTCGCGAGTAGATGCTTGCAAGAGGACTAGGCTCCCGTCAGCAATGGGTGCTTTCAGTGGTTGTAGCTGACCGTCGCGTAGAGCCTCCTGGGCGCGCTCTTGGAGTTGGCGCAGTTGGCCCTGCCCGTGCGGCTCGGGCATCCACTGGCTTACCTTAGGCAAAAGCGTCAGAGCCTTGCGCCAAGACCACGGAAAACTCTCAATCGGGTCTACTAGCAGCACCGACTGAATCGGAGTTCGCTCGGTTGAAAGTGCTGCTATGACTGCAGCAAGTCGCTCAGCCTCGCCAAGAGCGATGTCACCGGAAGCTGATTGCTCAACCAGGGCGATTTCCCGCAGACGCTGAGGCGCATCATCGGGGGCAGTGCCGTCCCAGCCTGCTAGTCGCCATTCATCACGCCAGGATAAAAGCTCGGCAGCGGTCCCGACGCTATCAGCCTCCAGGGAGTGGCTGTAGAAGCGATGCTTGTTATCGCATTGCCGGAGATGTCCGAGGTAGCTGGTCACGCGCCGGGCGAGTGATACCTCCGGCCGCGCCAGTCCCAGGTAAGTCTCTAGCAGTCCCAACAGGCCCATACGGCCAACCACAGACTCACGAAGGAAGTTGCTTCGCGAGGGTCCTTGTCGAGAGTCCAAACTCAAACCAAATGTAATGTTCATGCGTCGGTCAACGTAGTTAGCAGCACCGCGGCTGTCCTTGGTTGGGAATGGGCTTAGCCGTGTGCGCGATGGAAAATTGCCTAACTCCGGATGAACTGCGTGTATTTAACTGACAGTGAACAAGCGTAGCATTAGAGCGGAATGTCCAAGATGTGGGCGTGAGAGCAGACGCAGTTGCCTCGCATGCGTTTGAGCTTCGTAAACTGAGCTGCTAGCCTCGAGAGAATGACCGCTGTTGGTCGACTACGGCCGGATGCATGCAACCTATCTTGACAGCTGTTGCTCAATTAAGTCGGCTTCCCGATTCATTCCACGCTTGCGCAGTTCCTGAATGAAGACTGGCCAAGGCGGAATATTGCTCATATACGGCTTTGGTCCCATCGACATACCTCCTCCGGGCCCTACCGACAGGCCGCCGCCAGGACCTACAGACAACCCGCCCCCGGGACCAATAGAAAGCCCTCCGCCCGGACCGATGGACAGGCCACCGCCGGGGCCGATGGAAAGGCCACCCCCCGGTCCAATAGACATCCCCCCACCTGGACCAATAGACATCCCGCCGTCAGGACCGATAGATGCACCTCCGCCCGGGCCTATCGACATACCTCCGCCCGGACCAATTGAGCGCCCACCACCCGGCCCAATGTTTTGATTTCTATTCCACATAGTTGCTTACTCCGATTCAGAGGGAAACTGGCGTCAATGGATGGTCTGTCGACCTAGAGATAGACGAATTCTGAGTGACCGCTTCTGGCCGTATTCTGCCACCTACTCGAATGTCGTCTCCTGGTCGAGTCCCGTCGACCGCGACCGTCAGCACCGGGGGTCACTGAAAGTGCGCCCCATCATCCGACAGTCAAACCATTAGGCTTCACCATGCACGCGATGGCACGAGACACTCAAGCGGATGTGCATCGTTCAAATTGCTGAGATGACACCCAATGGTCACAGTAGATTTCAAGCTTTCCCGTTGGGCACAGCACCAATGGTCAATTTGATGAAACTTGAAGAAGTGATGGGCACGACGTGGGCACAGAATGGGCACAACTTGGGCACAAAAGCAAAACGCCAACATAAAGTTGGCGTTTACTTACGGGGAAAGCCCCGTATCTATTGGTTGCGCGAGTAGGATTTGAACCTACGACCTTTGGGTTATGAGCCCAACGAGCTACCAGGCTGCTCCATCGCGCGATAAAAGTTGATTATACCTGATTAATCCTGGCTTTTCTCATCAGTGGGTGCTTCTACCAGCTCAACACGGTCCACCAACTCAACCAGGGCCATAGGCGCATTGTCGCCAACGCGGAACCCCATTTTCAAAATACGGGTATAGCCACCGGGACGGGCCTTGAAGCGGGGACCTAAGTCGTTAAACAATTTGACGACGCTGTCGCGGTCACGCAGGCGGTCAAAAGCTAAACGACGGTTGGCAACGGTAGCTTCTTTAGCTAAAGTGATCATCGGCTCAACAACACGACGCAGCTCTTTAGCCTTGGGAAGTGTGGTTTTAATGACTTCATGCTCAATGAGCGAGTTCATCATGTTGCGCAGCATTGCCAAGCGGTGTTCGCTGGTGCGATTAAGTTTACGTAGTCCGTGTCCGTGACGCATGGTGCTTTCCTTGAGTTATTTAACAGGCAGCCGTATCAGGTACTGTCCGTGGCGCAGAGACCCTTTTCAGGCCTCAAAAAATTAACGCTTTTCGAGAGCGGCTGGAGGCCAACTTTCAAGCTTCATGCCCAAAGTCAGACCGCGGGAAGCCAGCACTTCCTTGATTTCGTTGAGCGACTTGCGGCCCAGATTTGGCGTCTTCAACAGCTCGTTTTCGGTGCGTTGAATCAGGTCGCCAATATAGTAAATATTTTCGGCCTTCAAGCAGTTCGCTGAACGAACCGTGAGCTCAAGTTCATCCACCGGACGCAGCAAAATGGGATCAAACTGCGTGCTACCGCGGGGTGAAGGCGTATCGAACGCAGCCAACTCGCTGCCCTCTAGCTGCGCAAACACCGCCAATTGCTCAACCAGAATTTTTGCAGAGGCGCGAACAGCATCTTCAGCAGAAATAGCACCGTTGGTTTCAATATCGACAACCAATTTATCAAGATCCGTACGTTGCTCGACACGCGCACTCTCAACGGTATAACTGACACGCTTTACCGGAGAGAACGATGCATCCAGAATGATGCGTCCAATAGACTTGGTGGGCTCATCGCCATGGCGACGCATCGTTCCGGGCACATAGCCTCGACCCTTTTCAACCTTGATTTGCATATCCAGCTTGCCGCCTTGCGACAAGTGTGCAATCACATGATCAGGATTGATAATCTCGACATCATGGGGAGTCTGAATGTCACTGGCTGTGACAAGTCCTTCTCCGTCTTTGCGCAGGCTCAGGGTCACCTCGTCGCGGTTGTGAAGCTTGAACACAACACCTTTGAGATTCAATAAGATATTGACGACATCTTCTTGCACCCCGTCAATAGAGGAATACTCATGCAAGACGCCGGCAATGGTCACTTCAGTGGCGGCATAACCAGGCATTGAGGCCAGTAAAACCCGACGCAATGCATTGCCGAGCGTATGACCATATCCACGTTCAAAGGGCTCAAGAGCAACTTTGGCGCGATTGCCGCCCATTTGCTCTACATTGATGGCCTTGGGTTTCAATAAACTATTTTGCATGGGAACTCCCTCTCAATACCCCCGGCTCGTTACACCGGTAAGGTTGACGAAGCCCCTGGGACGTGCTTGTGTACGTCTCAGGAACAATTTCAAATAAACTCGTGCAGACCGCGCTATTAACGCGAATACAACTCAACAATCAGTGACTCGTTGACATCGGCGGCAAACTGATCGCGATCAGGAACCGACTTGAACGTACCTTCAGCTTTTTCAGCGTTAATCTCAACCCACGCCGGCATACCGACCTGCTGAGCCAGTTGAAGCGCCTCCACAATACGATTTTGCTTCTTCGACTTGTCGCGAACAGCGATCATATCGCCGGCTTTAACCATGTACGACGGAATGTTGACGCTTTTCCCATTGACGGTCATGGCTTTGTGGGAAACAAGCTGACGCGCTTCAGCGCGGGTTGAGCCAAAGCCCATGCGGTACACGACATTGTCAAGACGAGATTCAAGAAGCGACAGCAGGTTTGCACCGGTGTTGCCTTTGCGGCGGTCAGCCTCTTCGAAGTAGCGACGGAATTGCTTCTCAAGAACACCGTACATACGCTTTACCTTTTGCTTCTCGCGAAGCTGCAGGCCGAAGTCGGATGTACGTGCGCCGGATGTGCGCCCGTGTTGACCTGGTTTGGAGTCAAATTTGGCTTTATCTCCAATTGAACGACGTGCGCTCTTTAAAAACAGGTCAGTGCCTTCACGGCGGGATAATTTGGCCTTGGGGCCGAGATAACGTGCCACTTGAACTTCCTTTATGTCATCTGCCGTGCATGAGCACGGGAGCCACTAGCGTTGGGCTTGTGGCGGTGGGCTTGGTTAAAAAATGCGATGCTAAATTAAATACGACGACGCTTCTGCGGGCGGCATCCGTTGTGCGGCACTGGCGTCACATCCGCAATCATGTTGATGCGAATGCCTAGGGCAGCGAGCGCACGAACTGAGGACTCGCGACCGGGCCCAGGGCCCTTGATTTCAACATCAAGATTCTTGACACCCTGCTCAATGGCGGCACGTCCAGCCACCTCTGAAGCCACCTGAGCGGCAAATGGCGTGGACTTGCGGGAACCTTTGAAACCTTGACCACCAGATGACGCCCACGATAAAGCATTACCTTGCCGATCCGTGATTGTGATGATGGTGTTGTTAAACGAAGCATGCACGTGTGCGATGCCGTCCGCAACATTTTTACGAACTTTCTTACGAACACGTTGGGCCGCATTATTGGCGGGAGCTTTTGCCATGGTGATCTTTCAATGCCTGTTATTTCTTCAGTGACTGGGCTGCCTTGCGCGGCCCCTTACGGGTGCGGGCGTTTGTGCGTGTACGCTGACCACGCATGGGCAAACCGCGACGATGACGAACACCTCGGTAGCAACCGATATCCATCAATCGCTTGATGTTCATCGTTGTTTCCCGACGTAAATCACCCTCGATTGTAAATTGCGCAACCTGGTCGCGAATTTTTTCCAGATCCAAATCGGTCAAATCCTTGACCTTTTTGGAGTAAGCAATGCCACAAGCATCGCAAATTTTGCGAGCGCGATTGCGACCAACCCCAAATATGGCAGTCAAGCCAATCTCTGAATGCTGTTGCGGCGGAATATTGATGCCAGCGATACGTGCCATTTTCGTCCTCTAAAACTCTTGTAATTAACCTTGGCGCTGCTTGTGACGCGGATCAGTACAGATCACGCGCACAACGCCCTTGCGCCGAATTACCTTGCAGTTACGGCAAATTTTCTTGACCGAAGCAGAAACTTTCATTTCGTTCTCCTTAAACAATATTTAATAATTCGACATCACGGCGCATAGCAGGAATACCATTGCTGCTATTTAGCCCTGAATACAATTCTTGCCCGACTTAAATCGTAAGGCGTCAGCTCAACAGTGACCTTATCCCCGGGAAGAATACGAATGTAGTGCATACGCATCTTCCCTGAAATATGCCCGAGTACGACATGGCCATTTTCAAGCTTCACACGAAAAGTCGCATTGGGTAGGTTCTCGACTACCTCTCCCTGCATCTGAATAACATCATCTTTTGACATATTTACCAATCGCCTTATGAAGACTTGAAATTAGCCTTCTTCAACAGCGATTCATATTGCTGCGACATCATGTAATTCTGCACCTGTGCCATGAAATCCATAGTCACAACGACGATGATTAGAAGTGATGTTCCGCCGAAGTAGAACGGTACGTTGTACTTCAGGATCAGGAACTCGGGCAACAAACAGACCATTGTGATGTAGATAGCGCCAGCAAAAGTCAGACGGAGCAAAATTTTGTCTATGTATTTGGCGGTATGGTCACCGGGCCGAATACCCGGAATAAATGCACCACTTTTTTTCAAATTGTCAGCCGTCTCACGGCTGTTGAACACAAGTGCCGTATAGAAAAAGCAGAAAAATATAATCGCTGCCGCGTAGAGCATCACATAGATGGGCTGCCCTGGCGTAAGAGATCCGGCGATGTCTTTCAACCAGCGCATGGATTCACCGGCGCTAAACCAACCCACCACAGTTGCTGGCAACAAAATAATGGACGAAGCGAAAATCGGAGGAATTACCCCTGCCATGTTCAGCTTCAAGGGCAAATGCGACGACTGTCCACCATAAACTTTATTACCTACCTGTCGTCTTGCATAGTTAACCAGGATTTTTCTCTGCCCGCGCTCAACAAAAACAACAAAATAGGTGACCAGCGCAACCAAGATCACTATGAAGAGGGCAATAATAATGCTCATCGCCCCTGTTCGAACAAGTTCAAGTAGCCCACCGATAGCATTTGGTAGACCAGCTGCTATACCGCCAAAAATAAGTATGGAAATACCATTGCCCAAACCACGCTCTGTGATCTGTTCGCCTAACCACATCAGAAATAACGTACCCGATGTCAAAGTCACGATCGCAGTCATGCGAAATCCAAATCCAGGTGCAATCACCAACCCTGGCGAGCTTTCAAGCGCAATGGCAATCCCCATAGATTGAAACAGTGCCAGACCAAGGGTGCCGTAGCGCGTGTACTGCGTAATCTTGCGCCGACCTGCTTCGCCCTCTTTTTTCAATTGTTCGAATGCAGGCAACACGTAAGTCAACAACTGCATGATGATCGATGCCGATATATACGGCATGATCCCCAATGCGAACACGGTAAAACGCGACAAAGCCCCGCCCGAGAACATGTTGAACATGCCCAGAATTCCACCCTGCTGACCCTTGAAGAACTGCGCTAGCTGAACTGGGTCAATACCTGGAACGGGAATATGTGCACCCACTCGGTACACGACCAGGGCAAGCAGCAGAAAGACGAGCCGTCGACGCAAGTCGCCGAATTTGCCATTTTTTGCCAGTTGTGTCGCGTTAGTTGCCACTTGTAATTTCTTTCAAATACAAGCTTACGCCAGACTGCCGCCGGCAGCTTCAATAGCCACCTTGGCAGCCGCTGTTGCACCAATACCAGTTAGCTTCACAGCCTTGCTGATTTTGCCCGTCATAATTACTTTTACAACCTTAGCCAGCTCTCCCACCAGGCCAGCTTGCTTCAGGGTAACCAAATCCACCTCGCTAGCGCCCAGCTGCTCCAACGCGCTCAAGGTAACCTCGGCATTGAACTTCAGCAATTGAGATTTGAAACCTCGCTTTGGTAGCCGACGCTGCATAGGCATCTGACCGCCCTCGAAACCGACTTTGTGATAGCCACCAGCACGAGACTTTTGACCCTTGTGCCCCCGACCTGCAGTTTTTCCAATGCCGGAGCCGATACCACGACCAACACGACGCTTGTAATGCTTTGCGCCGTCAGCGGGCTTAATGCCATTAAGTTCCATCATCAACCTCTTAGAGCACTTTGATCAAGTAACTGATCTTGTTAATCATCCCACGGACTTCGGGCGTATCAACCAACTCGCTAGTGCTGCGAATTTTTCGAAGGCCAAGTCCACGAACAGTGGCTCGGTGGGACTCTTGGCACCCAATCGGGCTACGAATCAGCTGAACTTTAATTGTTTGTTGTGTTGTCATTTTGGGACGCCTGCCTATACAAAAAGTTCTTCGATCGTCTTGCCGCGTTTAGCTGCAACTTCAGACGGAGTCCTATCATGAGACAGCGCATCTAGTGTTGCACGAACCATGTTGTAGGGGTTGGTAGAACCGTGACTCTTAGCCACAATATCGGTAATACCAATAACCTCAAAAACGGCACGCATCGGACCACCAGCAATGATGCCTGTGCCCTTTGGCGCTGGCGCCATCATGACAGAAGCGGCACCGTGCTGGCCCATCACTTTGTGATGAATCGACCCGTTCTTGAGCGTTATCTTGGTCATGTTTCGACGGGCTTCTTCCATCGCCTTTTGTACGGCTGCAGGAACTTCTTTTGATTTACCCTTGCCCATACCAACGCTACCGTCACCATCGCCCACCACTGTCAAGGCGGCGAAACCTAGTATTCGCCCCCCTTTGACAACTTTGGTAACGCGATTAATCGCGATCATTTTCTCGCGCAGGCCATCTTCAGGCCCTACGGCCTTACCCTGCATTTTCGCTTGAACTTTAGCCATCTTAATTTCCGATCTGCTTAGAACTGCAAGCCAGCTTCACGTGCTGCATCTGCCAGCGCCTTGACGCGGCCATGGTACGCAAAGCCTGCACGATCAAACGCAACTTTTTCAACACCAACCGCCTTGGCTTTTTCAGCCAGACGCTTGCCAATAGCTTGGGCAGCGGCAACGTTGCCGCCTTTACCCGAACCGCCCAACGCTTTGCGCACTTCGACTTCTGCCGTGGATGCGCTTGCCAATACCTTGACGCCGTCGCCAGAAATGACGCTGGCATAAATATGCAGGTTTGTACGGTTTACCGTCAGACGGGCTACGCCTTGAGTGGCGATCCGAATCCGGGTTTGACGCGCCCTGCGAAGACGCTGCTCTTTTTTGGTCAACATGTTGCAGCTCCTTATTTCTTCTTGGTTTCTTTGATCGTGATCTTTTCGTCCGAATAACGGATACCTTTGCCCTTGTAGGGCTCAGGTGGACGAATTGCACGAATCTCGGCAGCCACCTGGCCTACGCGCTGGCGGTCTGCACCCTTGATCACGATTTCAGTGGGGGTCGGGGTCGCAACAGTGATACCAGCTGGCATGTCTTTATTAACCGGGTGGGAATATCCCACAGTAAGATTCAGCTTTGCACCTTGCGCCTGGGCCTTGTAACCCACACCAACAAGATTCAACTTCTTCTCAAAACCCTTGGTCACACCAACCACCATGTTGTTCACCAGCTGACGCATGGTGCCGCTCATGGCGTTTGCTTCACGAGAGTCGTTGGCAGGCTGAAAACTCAGCGCGCCAGCATCGCTGCTGACTTTGACCAACGCGTTTTGCGTCAAAAATAAACTGCCACCAGCACCTTTGACACTGATCTGATCATCCTTGACCAACACATCCACGCCAGCCGGGACGGCGACGGGCATTTTTCCTATACGGGACATTTTCTATTTCTCCTCAATGTCACGCTTTAGGCGACGTAGCACAACACTTCGCCACCGACACCGGTAGCGCGCGCTTTGCGATCAGTCATGACGCCCTTGGGGGTTGTGACTATTGCCACACCCAGGCCGTTCTGGACTTGGGGGATGGCATCACTGCCACGGTAAACGCGCAAGCCGGGACGGCTAACACGCTCGATACGCTCAATCACGGGACGCCCGGCGTAATATTTCAAAACAATTTCAAGCTCAGGCTTGCCGTCATTGGCATTAACCTTGAAGCTATCGATATAGCCTTCTTCCGTCAAAACTTGCGCAATTGCGACCTTCACTTTTGAAGAAGGAACACTCACAGTGGTTTTTGCCACCATTTGCGCATTGCGAATGCGTGTTAACAGGTCGGCGATGGGATCACTCATGCTCATATCTATGTCTCCTACCGCTTACCAACTGGCCTTGACTATGCCGGGAATTTCCCCTGCAAAAGCCATTTCACGAATTTTTGCACGCGCCAAACCAAAATGCTGGAACGTACCACGAGGGCGCCCGGTGATTGCGCAACGGTTACGCTGGCGAGTCGGGTTCGCATTGCGGGGGAGCTTTTGCAAACCCAGACGAGCAGCAGCGCGCTCTTCATCGCTGCGCTTCACATCGCCTGCAATTGCCTTGAATTCCGCGTGTTTTTTCGCGTATTTAGCGACCAGATTGTCGCGCTTCAGCTCGCGCTGGATTAAAGCCATTTTAGCCACGGGTCACCTCAGTTTTTGAACGGGAAACGGAAACCTGTGAGCAGCGCCTTGCACTCTTCGTCGGTTTTGGCCGTTGTGGTGATGCTGATATTGAGACCACGCAAGGCATCAACCTTATCGTATTCAATTTCAGGGAAGATGATCTGCTCTTTGACGCCGATGTTGTAGTTGCCCCGACCATCAAACGCACGACCGGAAATACCCCGAAAGTCACGAACACGCGGCAAAGCCACGGTCACAAAGCGGTCTAGAAACTCAAACATCTGAACGCCGCGCAGCGTAACCATGCAGCCGATCGCCTGATTCTCACGAATCTTGAAGCCGGCAATGGCCTTCTTGGACATGGTGACCACTGGCTTCTGACCCGCAATCTTGCCAAGGTCGCTGACTGCGTGATCCATAACTTTTTTGTCGGCCACGGCCTCACTGACACCCATGTTCAGGGTGATCTTGGTAAGACGCGGAACCTGCATTGGCGATGTGTAGCCGAACTTGGCCATCAACTCCGGCGCTAATTTTTCGCGAAAATGTTGTTGCAAACGAGCCATGTTTATGCCACCTTGATTTCTTCGCCGCTGGACTTGTAAACGCGAACACGTTTGCCGTCAGCTGCAAGCTTGATGCCAACCCGATCCGCCTTACCAGTAGCAACATTGAAAATGGCTACGTTAGACTGATGAATCGGCATGGACTTTTCAACGATGCCACCAACCGTACCCTTGAGGGGGTTTGGCTTGGTATGCTTTTTGACTACATTGATACCCTCGACGAGCACATAGGAGTCGTCTTTGCGCAGGGCAATTTTGCCGCGCTTCCCCTTGTCGCGCCCGGTGAGCACGATAATGTCATCGCCTTTGCGAATCTTGTTCATGGCGCGTCCTTACAAAACTTCAGGGGCCAAAGACACGATCTTCATGAACTTCTCAGTGCGCAACTCACGCGTCACTGGGCCGAAGATACGGGTGCCG
>Ga0209125_1001713_pt1 | contig 19252 bp, 21 predicted proteins | sample BarGraIncub1131A_FD_184503 | JGI IMG/M metagenome (GOLD analysis project Ga0209125, IMG submission 184503) | Arctic peat soil microbial communities from Barrow, Alaska - Barrow Graham LP Incubations 11-31A (SPAdes) (version 2) | ecosystem: Environmental > Terrestrial > Soil > Wetlands > Peat...
TCTACATGATTTCGCTATTATGTCTTTGTACGGGAATAGTCATTGGTATTTATGTTGTTAAAGATATGGGTAATATGGATAAAGGGCTTCTAGGGGACTATTTAAATAGCTTAATGAAGATTTCAAAGGATGGAACGCTTTCAGGAAAAGAAGTTTTTCTTCAAGCCTTCAAGAATAGTATGCCTTTTTTACTGGTGATATGGTTCTTAGGACTTACGTTAATTGGTATTCCGTTTATTTTAGTTTTGGATTTATTAAAGGGCTTTACCTTCGGCTTTTCCATAGGTTTCATATTAAATGATATGAGTTTTAAGGGTATTACCTTTGTATTACTTGAGATTTTGCCTCAAAATATATTTTATATTCCGGGTATAATAATAGCCTCTGTGGTTGCAATGAACTTTTCTCTAAGGATTTTAAAAGAACTAAATAGAGGAAATTTACCCAGATTATGGACTAAAATTTCAAATTACAGCATTATGTTTATTTGCCTTAGTGTATTAGTCCTCATAGGATCACTTATTCAGGGCTATGTGGATCCTAAATTTCTTAATATTGTAGCTTGTATATCAAGGGATTATATATAATGAGATGGGAAATCGGTGAATTTGTTGTTTTATTTTTAAAGTGTTTATTTATATTGTTATTTTTTGGTATAGTATTACCTATGTTAATGGAGAAAATATTAAGTATATTAATAGATAATAATTTAAATTATAAAAATAGTATGTTTGTGAACAAGCTTTTTATGCATAAATTTCATTATAATATGACACTTTTTATAAAGTGGATATAATCAAAGAAAATTGGTGATAAATTGGATAAAGCTAATATTATTGGATATACACGTGGAAGAGATATGGAAGCTTCTAGCAATATTTTATTAGAAGTATTAAGCGCCATAGAGCTATAAGAAGATAGGGTAATAAAAAGCAAAATAATAAAATAAATTTTAAATTAAATTTGATTTCCATAAGTGTAAAATACTTCAGAGTAAGGAGCTTATTGGCCTCATAATTAAAAAATTCTTGGTAAAAATAACAACTGCGGAGTTTTAATTAGGAGGATAAAAAAATGAAGAAAAAATTATTCTTATTTATGGGTTTAGTAGTTTTTTTGATGCTTCAACTATCCCTTCCTGTTATGGCTGAGGAAACGGGGATAACAGTAGATGCTAAATCTGCCCTATTAATGGAGCCAAGTACAGGAAAGATACTTTATGAAAAAAATATTCATGAAAAGCTTGCACCTGCGTCAGTAACTAAAATAATGACTATGCTTCTTACAATGGAAGCGATAGATAGTGGGAGAATTAAGCTTACAGATAAAGTGGTAGCAAGCGAAAATGCAAAGAACATGGGAGGAAGTTCAATGATTCTTGAAACGGGCGAGGTTAGAACCGTGGAAGAGCTATTAAAGGGCATTGCAATAGCCTCAGGAAATGATGCAGCAGTTGCTATGGGTGAATTCTTATCCGGCAGTGAAGGAGCCTTTGCCACAGACATGAACGCAAGGGCTAAAGCTTTAGGCATGAATGATACCACCTTTAAAAATTGCACCGGTCTTAGTGCTCCCGGTCATGTGAGCAGTGCCTATGATATAGCAATTATGTCTATGGAGCTATTAAAGCACCCAGCTATCCTTAAGTACTCTGGAACCTATATGGAGACTATAACTGAGGGCAGAAAAACACCTATAGGGCTTGTAAACCATAATAAGCTAGTAAGATTCTTTAAGGGTTGTGATGGCTTAAAAACTGGTTTTACAGATGATGCAAAATATTGTATATCTGCAACAGCCACAAGAGATGGTGTAAGGATGCTATCGATCGTAGTTGGAGCACCAGATTATAAGGTTAGAAACAGAGATGCCAGCATGCTACTTAACTATGGATTTTCTAGGTTCGACCATAAGGCAATAGTTATTAAGGATGCAGACATGAAAAAAGTTATATTGGATAAGGACGGGAAAAGGTTCTATATAGCTAAGGCAAAAGATGGAGTCAACTTAATAGTTGAAAAAGGTAGTATAAACAATATAACGAATAAGCAAATATTTTTAGCAGATAAGAAGTCTTATAAAAAAGGTGATATAGTAGGCCAATGGGAATATTACCAAGATGGAAAACTTTGTGGTAAAACTTTACTATATTGCGATAGAGATATAGAGAGACCAGGTCTTTTAGATGGAATTAAGGATAATTTCAAAAAATTATATAAAAATTCTATTTAAATATTAAATAAAGTTGGGAGTAATTTTATTGCTTCCAGCTTTATTTTTCCTATATAATATACTTATAACAATTATAGGAGATTACATATGAATTTAAATATAAAATTGGATAACTATGAAGGCCCTTTTGATTTATTATTAAATCTTATAAAAGAAAATGAAATGGACATTTACGACATAAAAATACTCGAGATAACAAATCAGTATCTGGAACATATGAAGTTTATAGATCAACTTGATTTAGAATTTACCTCGGAGTTTATTGTTATGGCAGCAACACTTATGGAAATAAAGTCAAAACTCTTATTACCAATTGTAAAGGAAGAAAAAGACCAGGAAGAGATTGACCCTAGACAGGAACTTATGGAAAGGCTTATAGAATATAAAAAGTTTAAGCTTGCAGCTAGTTATCTTAAGAAGCTTGAAGATGATACAGGTCTTATATATTCAAAGATGCCAGAGGTAATTATTCAGGTTAAAGAGGAAATTAAACTATCAGAGGTGCTAAAAAGTATATCTCTTATTGATATCTATAATATTTACTCTGCACTTATGAAAAGATTTGATAGTAAGCAAAATACAGTGACAATTCAAAGTGAAATAGTTATGGATTTATATAAAGTTGATGATAAGATGGACAAACTTATTAAAGATATAAAAGCATGTAAAAAATTAAATTTTACTAAGTATATTAATGAATGTAGGGATAAGATGGAGGTTATTGTTACCTTCCTTGCTCTTTTAGAAATTATAAGATTAAAGGTTGTAAAGGTATATCAAGTGGATAACTTTTCAGAAATCTACATAGAAGGGATGGAAGGGCATGAAGGATAAAAATATTGATCAAATAGAAATTGAGGGAGTTTCCATTAAGGATAGATTTGCATCTATTATAGAATCAGTTTTGTTTGTAAGTGGTGAAGCAGTAAAGCTTAAGGACTTATCTCAGATTATAGATTGTGATACAGATTACGTAGAATCCATACTAAATGTTTTACAAGAGAAATATGATAGTGAGGATAGAGGCATTAGGCTAGCAATGATAGGTGATAGCTATCAATTAATAACAAAAAAAGAAAACAGCAAATATGTTCAAAGATTGCTAAACACCAATATTAGACAAACCTTATCTCAAGCATCACTGGAGACTTTAGCAATTGTAGCGTACAAGCAGCCCATCACTAGAATGTCAATAGATGATATTCGAGGTGTTAAAAGTGATAGCGCCGTTGTAACTCTTACAGAAAAAGGTTTAATAAAAGAAGCAGGAAGACTAGATGTCCCAGGCAGACCGATTTTATATGTTACAACTGATGAATTCCTAAAACATTTTGGTTTAGATAGTATTAAGAAACTTTTAACTTTAGAAAAACTAGCTTTTGATGAAAAAATAGATTTAAATGAAGAAGTAGCTTCCGATGTAGAACTACCTTTAGATGAAGAAGTATTTTGATGTTCGGCTAACATGAATACACTATCAAAAGAATATACTAAATATCAAAGAGGATATATTATGTTAAGTTTCATTAATAGGATCGCTGATAGTTTCAGTAATAGTCTCATTAACAGTTTTAGTAATAGGATCTTTAACTACTTTTTCTTGAGGTTTATCTTTTTTGTTCAATATTCCTTTTAAGGTTTCTAAAACGGAGGGAATAGTATCGAACATCTTGTCATACGCATTTACATGCTCTAAGGATAAAAGTTTAACATTACCATCATTTATTACTAAAAAGGCAACGGGCTTAATAGATACTCCACCACCAGAACCTCCTCCAAAGGGGTAATTCTGTTTTGTATCATGTTGGGGTTTTACAGTAAATTCGCTACCTCCTGTGGCAAAACCAAAGGACACCTTAGAGATAGGGATGATCATGGATCCGTCTTTAGTTTCAAGAGGGTTTCCAACTATTGTATTAGCATCAATCATTCCCTTTATACTTTCCATTGTAGACTTCATAAGGCTTTCTATTGGATGATTTTCCATAAATGTGTCTCCCTTCTTATTGAACGACAGTTTTTTTAATTACTCTATTATAGGATGAGTATAATCTGTAAATTTTTATAGCAAGATAAAGGATGATGAATATATTTAATATTATTATATTTTTACTATTTATATTAAGTTTAGGGTTATTAAAATCTGGGGTTGTTTTAAAATTGTATTTTTTAATATTAAATAGTAGGGATAATAAACTTATAAGCAAGGGATAAATTGATGGTAGAGCTCCCGAAATTAATCCAGTAGCTTGGGCATCAGAAAATCCCAAATTTATATTTAACTTAAAATATAAGAGTGGTTTTAAATTTATTTTCTTAATAGAATAAAAGATTTCTCTTTTCTCAATTAAAGTTATTAGAATATCCTTTATATTATAATTTTTATTCGCTTTTCCCTTTAGTTTTTTTGATAAGGTTTTTACATCAATTTTTATTTTATATAAAATAATATAAAAATTAAAATCATCATAAATGAAACTTACAAAAATAGGAAAGGGGGTCAATAGAAAAAATATAATAATAAGGGAAAATATCAATTTCATACCTCCAATACAGTCGATTATCTATATTATACCCAAATTTATAAAATTTATAATTGCATATATGGTATAGATTTCATGATTATTTATTTTTCTTCAGTGAAAAATAGATATATCAAAGCTGATTGAGGTGAGGTAATGAAAAAAATTAGAATATATAGAATTTGTACATTTATAATTTTATTTTGTTTTGTTTTAGATTTTAACACTGTGTATGCCTCGAGTAAAGATATTAAGGTATTAAATGCTAGGTCTGCTATAGCCATAGATTCTAATACAGGAAGAATATTATATGAAAAGAATTCTGAAGAACTTATTCCTATGGCTAGTACTACAAAGGTGATGACTGCTCTTGTGGCTTTAAAGTATGGAAAGCTAGATGAGAAAATAACCATTTCTAAAAGATCTGCAAATGTTAGCGGTTCCACCGTAGGTTATAAAAAGGATGAGGTTATTACCTTAAAGGAATTATTATATGGCCTATTGCTAAGATCAGGAAATGATGCTGCTATTGCTATTGCAGAAGGAATATCAGGCACTGTGGAAGACTATTTAAAACTTATGAATGAGTATGCCCTGCAAATGGGTATAAGTGGTACACACTTTGAAACACCCCATGGTTTAGATAGCGAATTTCATTATACCACGTCCTATGAACTTGCTTTAATTGCAAGAAAAGCCATGAAGGAAAAGACCTTTAGAGAGATAGTTCAAACTAAAACTTTGGATGGTAAAGCTTATGGTTTTACAAGAAGTTATAATAATATAAATAAAATATTACATCTAATTCCTAATGCTAATGGAATTAAGACTGGATATACGGGGAATGCAGGAAAATGTTTGGTTTCTTCTATTAAGATTAATAACAGTGAGATAATCATAGTGGTATTGAATTCTGCTACCAGATGGAAAGAAACACAAAAAATATATGATTATGTAAAAGAAAATTATGAATTTCAAAAACTTGCAGATAAAAATGTAATTTTATCCTCCATTAATATTGAAGGTGAGAAAAATCCTTTGAAGCTTGCTTTAAAAGAAGATATAATTGTTCCTATAAAAAAGGGAACAAATTTTAAGCTAGAGATAATTAATCCTAAGGAAGTAAAAGTACCAATTAAATTAGATATACCTTATGGAAGGGTTAATATTTTTGAAGATGATAAGATAATTTACAGTAAAGAGCTCTACACAGCAAACGAAATAAAGGGAAAATTAGTTAAAAAATGGTTTAAATTTTAATAATATATTTTCTACTGTAACAAAAACCTCCTTTGTATATATTTTGATAGTATAGACAAAGGAGGTTAACAATGGATATTGTGTTTAGAGATTGCATAGACTCGGGAAGTGAATATTGTCCCTGTAAGCTTGCAGAAGCTGGAAAATGTTTGATTTGCAGTCATTTATCTGGAAAGGACTTTTGTGACTGTAAAAACTGGAAGGGCGTTTGCATATATAACGAGTTTATAAAAGGCGGGAGCATAGCAAAGCCTTTAAGAAGCTGGGAAAACTCTATTCTTATAGATAAGAAGGAGCTAGATAAGAATATATATGAATTTTATATAAAGATATCTAAAAAGCTAGCTAAAGAGCTAACTATGCCGGGGAGTTTTGTACTACTTCGAGATAAAATAAGTAGTGTCTATTTAGATGCGCCTATTTCTGTTATGGAAATAGAAGAGGACATATTAAGAGTCATTATTGAAATAAAAGGGGTTAAGACTATTGCCCTAGGTGAAATTAAAATAGGGGAGGAAATACTGGTAAGAGGGCCCTATTGGAATGGAATATTAGGAATTGAAAACATAAAAAAAGCTATTGGAGCTAAGGTTCTCCTTATAGCCAGAGGTATCGGTGAAGCACCAATAATTCCAATTATTAAATATTTATATGATAAGGGAAATACTATAGAATGCATAATTGATAAAAGCCCATATAAGGATATTTTTGTTAAGGAATTTCTTGAAAGATATCATATAGCTTATGAAGAAGAAAAATTTATGAATAATGATGGAAAGCTAACAAAGGAGTTCACAAGTAAAATTTTTAATAAGATTGATGATTCAGGTATAGAGCTAATACACACCTCGGGGCCAGATATACTGACTTACAATGTATATAAGGTTTGTATGGATAAAGGTATTAAAGCCTTTACAAGTAGCAACAATGCTCATATTTGCTGTGGAGAAGGCATATGTGGGGCATGCAGTGTTAAAAATGAAGAATTTAAAGTTGAAAGAGGTTGCAAGTTACAGGCAAGTCCCATCGAAATATTAGAAGGAAGGAGATTACTATGAAGGTAATAATAATTGGAGGTGGCTGGGCTGGTTGCGCCGCCGCTATAACAGCTAGATACGCAGGAGCTGAAGTAGAGGTTTATGAGAAGACAGACATGCTTTTAGGCCTTGGTAATGTAGGCGGAATAATGAGGAATAATGGAAGATATACTGCAGCTGAAGAGCTTTGTGCTTTAGGTCTTGAGGATATATTTAATATAACTGATTCAAATACACTTCATAAAAACTTAAATTTCCCAGGACATGAACATGCCTGGCTTTACGATGTAATTAAGATAGAGCCTGAAATGAAAAGATATATGAAAAAATTAGGTATTAAGATTAATTTAATAGCTAGAGTCGTGGATGTGAAGATGAAAGAAAAATCTATTGAAGGAATTTATTTAAGTGATGGAACCTTTATAACTGGAGATGCTTTTGTTGAAACAACAGGTTCTACAGGCCCAATGGGGAATTGTTTAAAGTATGGAAAGGGATGTGTTATGTGCATTTTGAGGTGCCCATCCTTCGGACCTAGAGTTAGTATAAGTAATAAGGCTGGAGTAGAAGATCTCCAAGGGGAAAGGGAAGATGGAACACCTGGAGCCTTTAGCGGTTCTGTAGAAGTTTCAAGAGAAAGCTTATCAGAAGAACTAAATGAAATATTGACGAGAGATGGTGTTGCAATAATTAAAATACCAGAAAAGGACATGGATAAAGGAAAACTAAAATTAAAGGTTTGTCAGCAATATGCACTTCCAGAGTTTGCTGAAAATGTTATATTATTAGATACTGGACATATAAAGATTATGACACCTTATTATCCACTGGAAAAGCTAAGAGAATTAAAGGGCTTCGAAAATGCTCGTTATATTGATCCATATTCAGGGGGGAAGGGTAATTCTATAAGATATCTTTCCGTAGCACCTAGAGATAATGGGATGAAGGTTAAGGGTATTGACAACCTATTTTGCGCAGGAGAGAAAAGTGGCTTATTTGTTGGCCATACTGAAGCTATTGCAACGGGATCTTTAGCAGGACATAATTCAGTAAGAATAGGAGCAGGTAAGGCACCAATTATATTACCAGAGGAAACAGCTGTAGGAGATTTAATTAAATACACACTAGAAAAAATGGAAACATTAGAAGGAAGAAGGAATAGATACACTTTTGCAGGTTCTGATTATTTTATTAGAATGAAGGAAAGAGGTTTATACACTACAAACTTAGGCGAAATAAGGGAAAGAATAAACAAATTACACTTAACTAATTTATATAAAATTAAAATAATATAAGAGAAAAACCTTGGAGTAGCAAATAAACCAAATCAGCCTATTAAAATATATGCCACAGATGTTTGGGTAATATCAAAGCACCTGTGGCTTAAATTATATGTGCATTTAGTCGAGTATAGGGTAAAATGATATATATAGGTTTAGGAGTTGAAGAGATGTTATCTATAAGCATTACCATAATTTTAATAGGTGTTATTGTAATTGCACTTATATTTGCTTTATCTAATGGACTTCATGATGCAAGTTCAGTGGTGGCAACTTTTATTGTTTGCGGAGCGGCAACACCAAAACAAGCCATTGGAGTAGCCTCAGTCTTTGGTTTATTAGGTGCAATTTTGGGAGGAAGCGCGGTGGCAGACACTATTTCCAAGGTGATAGATCTGCCAGCAAATTCTTCCTTGCTGATAATACTGCTGGCCGCAATGATTGGAGCAGTTATATGGAATCTAGTTACTTGGAGATTAGGGCTACCTTCAAGCTCTACCCATGCACTCATAGGTGGCATTATAGGAGCAGTTTGGGTTTCGTCTGGATATAAACATATACTATGGGGTTTTAAGGAACTTATTGGATCAAATCATGAAATTACAGGAATCGTAAAGGTAATTGCTGCATTAATTATTTCACCCTTTGTAGGATTTATTGCGGCTTTTCTCCTTCAAAAAGTTTCTCGTGTTCTATTGAGAGATGCTAAATTTACGGTGAATAAATCCCTTAAAAAAGTACAATGGGTGCTTGCAGCAACTCTTGCATATAGCCATGGAGCTAATGATACTCAAAAAATAATAGGAATAATAACCTTAGCTTTAGCAGCCGGAAGTGGTGTAGCCATGCATACGGCGCCACTTTGGGTACGATGTGCTGGTGGCCTCGTAATGTTTATTGGTACTATGGTTGGAGGCTGGAGCATAATTAAAACTATCGGTAGAAAAATATATAATATAAGGCCAATTCATAGTGCTAATTCCCAATTAGCCTCAGTAGGTTCCATATTTATAGCCACCTTAATTGGAGCTCCGGTATCTACAACTCATGTGGTGGTTGGAAGCGTAATGGGGGTAGGTGCAGCAGATGAATACAGAATGGTTAATTGGGGTATAGCAAAAGAAATTATCATAGCTTGGTTTATCACGATACCACTAACTGCAATTGTTTCAGCTTTAGTATATGAATCGATAAATTTAATTTTTAAAATAAAATAATGGAGGCGAATTATGGAAAAGAAGAATATCATTGATAGGTTTTTTCCTGTAAAATATGATTTTTATGATATGTTAAACAAGCAAGCAGAAACCAATGCCTTTGGGGTAGATATGCTAAATAAATGGCTAAGTAGTGGGGCTAATTCAGAAAAAGAAAAGCTACTTCTATTTGTGAAAGAGGCTGATGAAGCTAGAATGAACATGGAAAGTAAATTAATAGAAGCTTTTAATACTCCTTTTGATAGGGTAGATATATATTCTATTTCTATTGCAATGGATAAAGTAATTAAATATACTAAGTCAACGCTATTGTCCATGGAAGCTTTTGAAGTGCCACCGGATGCTACCATAACTCTTATGGTAGCAAAGCTTAAAGAAGGTATGGATTTTCTTTTAGAATCAATAAAAGCCTTGAAGAGTAATCCATTAAAATCACTAGAGAATATTGTTAAGATAAGAGCTACTCATAATCAAATAGAACAGTTTTATAGAGATGGAATGGCCATCGTATTTAAAAGCAGTGATCCAATGAGTGCAATTAAACAAAGGGAAGTATATCATCACATAAAAGATGCCTCTCTTAATTTAGAAGATACTGTGGATATATTTCACAGGATAGTTGTAAGGCTTATATAGTATAAGTTCACACCTTACCTATAAAAGTCATGTATACGAGGACTGCATTTAATAAAATTATAATAGAAGCTATTAGTACTCCCAAAAAACTTACGATAGGTTTATTAACTAAAATTCCCATCAAATCTTTTCGTCTAGCAATAATTAACATTTGAATAATGGGGAAGGGAAGTATAAAACTCAGAGCAACTTGACTTAGTACAAGGGCACTCATGGGATTGATTCCAAGTGCAATTATTATAATTGCTGGAAGCATAGTTATTAGTCTTCTCACATTTATAGGAATGTTCAGATTTACAAAACCCTTCATAATTGTTTGACCTGCCAAGGTTCCAACAGCAGAGGAGGATAATCCTGATGCAAACAATGCTATTCCAAAAACCGCACTTGATAAAGACCCTAATAAGGGTTGCAACGATTTATGTGCTTGATCCATGGAATTTACTATAATTCCATTTCTATAAAATACAGCTGCTGATACAACAACCATTGCAGCATTAACGATAAAAGCAATATTCATAGCTATAGCTATATCAATTTTTTCCATTTTTATATGCTTTAACTTCCCTTTGTCTGTTGTATCAGTACATCTATATTGAACTAGATGTGAATGAAAATATATTACATGAGGCATAACAGTAGCGCCAAGCATACCTACAGCTATGAGTACAGCCCCACCACTAGGCAGCATAGGAATGATAGTGTGAATAGCTACTTGAGACCAATCTGGTTTGGCAAGTAAAAGTTCTAAGGTATAGGCAACACCAATTACTGCTACCAGGACCGTTATTATTAATTCAACCACATTTTGACCATATTTTTCAATGTAACAAATAAGAAATGTAAATAATCCTGTTAGTAGTGCTGCATATATCATAGGGATTCTAAATAGAAGATATAATCCTAAGGTTCCACCTAAAAATTCTGCTAAATCCGTTACCATAGCACCTACTTCAGCAATTACCCAAAATATCCAATTTGTAGACCTTTTGAATACCTTAGCACACATTTCAGGAAGATTATGACCAGTAGCTATACCTAGCTTTGCGGACATAGTTTGCAAGAATATAGCCATTAAATTGCTCCATAAAACAACCCAAATAAGAGCGTAATTGAATTTTGATCCTCCACTGATATTCGTTGCAAAATTCCCTGGATCAATATAGGCCACGCTAACAACAAAGGCTGGTCCTAAAAATTTTAATAATTGTCCTAATTTGCTAGATATTCTAGTAGATTTATTTATTTTTTTGTCTTCCATGAAATTAATCACCTTTCTTAGTCTTCTTCAATAAGCCTCTAAATAGTTATTCGTGGGCAACTATGTTAGTACCCCCTAAACTTATTTTCTAATATATGGTATGTATTTGATTTTAATAATGTTACACTAGAGTAATTTTGTTGTGGGTTTAAGCATATAATTTACCGAAAGACTATAGCTTAAAGTAGGTGTGAACATGGCTAAAGAAGATTTCTATACCTTTAAGGGATATATGAAAAAGAAAGATAACTATCTTACTGCTTCTATGGAAGATTACCTTGAAATGATATATAGATTATGTTTAAATACAGGTTTTACTAGAATTCACGAGCTTTCTAATGCTCTTAATGTACAACCCCCTTCTGCTACGAAAATGGTACAGAAGCTAGCTGAACTTAAGCTTTTAAAATATGAAAAATATGGGGTTTTATTGCTTGAAGAAGATGGAAAAGCTTTAGGAGAAGTGCTGCTTAAACGTCACAACATCATTGAAAGCTTTTTGAGAATACTTGATGTTTCGGAAACTGATGTTTTAGAAGAAACTGAAAAGATTGAACATATGTTAAATAAACATACAACAAAATGCATTGAAGATTTCGTACAATTCATTGAGTATAATCCTGATATAGGGATTAAGTTTAAGGAATACCGTGGGAATTTAAAATAGAATATTGGAAAGTAATCAAAAGATGTTTGGCGTAGTTACCAAGCATCTTTTTTTTCGTTTTTAAAAATAATTTAATTTTAATCTAATTTTAATTTATTAAGGGTAAGCTTAAACTATACTCCTGAAAATGGAAGGATAGATGTTAGTTCTACTCAGCAGGGAGAGATGGTTAAGATAATTATAAGTGACACAGGCATTGGGATCCCTGAAGATGATATTAAAAATATATTTACTAGATTTATATTGTAGATAAATCCAGGTCTAAAGAAAAAGGTGGAACGGGTCTTGGGCTATCTATAGCAAAATATGTTTTGGATATGCATAGAGGAACTATACAGGTTAAAAGTACCAGGGGATTCAATATTATTTGCCACAGGTGCTTTTGCATCTATAGGGACATTGAATTTATTTATTTTATTTTTTGTTTTTTTATTAGCAGCAGTACTAGGTGATACAGTGAATTATCATATTGGTAAAAAGATTGGGAATTCAATCTTAGAAAAGGAAAATGTTAAATTTATCAATATGGAATATCTTAAAAAAGCTCATATATTTTATGGAAAGCATGGATCTATGACTATAGTGATAGGAAGGTTTATACCAGTTATTAGAACCTTTGTTCCTTTTGTTGCAGGGATAGGGGAAATGAGCTATTCAAGGTTCATTATTTACAATATACTCGGTGGTTTCTTATGGATAATATTATTTTTAGGAGGAGGATATTTCTTTGGGAATCTACCGTTTATAAAGCATAATTTCTCTTTTGTATTGATCGCAATTATTTTAATTTCTATAATGCCCGCTATAATTGCATTTATAAAAGAAAGAGGAAATAAAATCATAGAATAATATTTATTGAAGAGGTGAATTTTTTGAACATATTACAAGCTATAGTATATGGAATAGTACAAGGAATCGGAGAGTTTCTTCCAATTTCGAGTACAGCCCATTTAATTTTAGTTCCTTGGATTTTTGGATGGAAGGACCCAGGAGTTCCCTTTGATGTAGCCTTACATTTAGGAACTGCTTTTGCTGTCTTTTTATTTTTTTGGAAGGATTGGGTTATTCTAATCCGAGCTGGATGGGGCACTATTATCCCATCTAAAATTAAAGAACCTATGTCTACTAATGGAAGGCTATTTTGGTTCATTGTAATAGCCACAATACCTGGAGCTATCTTTGGAGTATTACTTGATAAATATATGGAAAAATTTCGTGACCCAGCGCTTATTGCAGTAATGCTCATTATAATGGGTGCGGTATTGTATATTGCAGATGTAAAAGGTAAAAAGGTAATTAAAATTGAAAATATTAAGATTAAAGAAAGTCTACTTATAGGATTGTCCCAGGTTTTTGCAGTGATTCCAGGGGTATCTCGTTCAGGTATTACAATGACTACTGGTCGTTTATTAGGATTGGAAAGAGAAAGTATTGCAAAGTTTACATTTTTGCTATCAGCTCCAATTATTCTAGGAGATGCTTTATATCACGCAAGTAAAATTGGAAGTGTTCCTATTGACAAGGGTTCCTTTATAGTAGCAGTTTTAACTGCAGCTATAGCAGGCACTTTAAGTATTAAGTTTTTATTGACCTACTTAAAAACAAAAGGCTTTGGGATTTTTGCCATATACAGATTTATTTTAGGTGGGGTTATATTGGCTATTTATTTTTTACGATAGTAATATAAAGGATGCAGGTTATTCCTACTTATTAAGGTGTCTGCAAATGATTTTATAAAATGGTTGTTTTCTACATATAGACAGGATACAATATAGTTATTCTAGAAGTATTAGAAAGAGGAGGTTGCAAATGATAACTCAAGACCAAATTAATAATGTTGTAGACATTATTGTAAAGAATACAAATCCTGAAAAAGTAATATTGTTTGGTTCTTATGCATATGGCGAACCTCATGAAGATAGTGATTTGGATATATTAGTTATAAAAGACACAGATGATGATAGATATAGGCGGACAAGAGGAATAAGAAAATATCTAAGAGGTACTAAAATACCAATTGATGTTGTTGTGTATACAAGTGCAGAAGTAGAAGAGTGGAAAGATACAAAATCAGCATTTATTACCCAAGTTATGCAAAATGGTAGGGTTTTATATGGATAAGAAGAAGCTGATTCTTGATGAGTGGATTAAAAAAGCTGAACAAGATCTGGGTATGGCGAAGTTAGCAATAGAGCATCAACCGGAGTTTCGTGAGTCAATTTGTTTTCATTGCCAACAAGCAGCTGAAAAGTATTTGAAGGCATATTTAATTTATCTTGAAATTGTTTTCAAAAAGTCACATAGTTTGGATTATTTACTTGATTTAATTTCAGAACAGCAAGTGGTATCAGATGACTTTTATATAACTGCAGAGATTTTAGAAGATTATGGAGTTGAAGTTAGATATCCAGGTTATTCGGAGCCTACAGAAAGAGAGGTTGAGGAAGCATATAAAGCGGCCACAAGTATAAGAAACAAAGTTGTTCAAAAGATGGATAAAAAGTAATGAATATTGAAACATATTAATAAAGTCTTCATCTCCAATATATTGGTAATGAAGGCTTTGCAAATGCTAAGGAAGAACATAATATTGACTTAAGTATGCAGATGTAACTGTTGGAATAGACAAAGCTGTTCTTCAAGTACAGGAAGTGGAATTACGTGGAATTGGTGGTTACGATTTGAGTGATATAGGAAAAATAATAGCCCAAACATAATTTGTTTTATTTTGAAGTTTTAATTGAAATTATTAAATTATGTAATTCAAAAAAATAGAGTAGGGATACTCTATTTTTTTGTACATAAATTTATGAACTGGTTTTTACTATTTTATGATAAGGATTAATAATTCTACAAACAAAACAATAACGAGTAAGAATAATCATGAAATGCAACTTGAAGCCACCTAACTTGCATAAAATTACGAAAAGGATTACAAAACTTACAATAATCATATATATAAAAAGAAACCCACCTTATAATAAAGTTAATATACCAAACGAATTTGTTTGATACGAATTTGAGATATAAATTAGTGAAAGAGTACTAAACATAACGAATTTGAACATAAAAGTAGTAGATTATGAATTGTTACTACTACGTATAAAAATGTAATGTTTTGTTTAGTATTGTTCTAAAATATCACTCAAGGGGGAATAAAAATGAAAAAAATAACACGGAGGCTAATGATTTTGTTATGTACTGCTATTTTTCTTATGATGGTAGGTTGTTCAAGCAAAACCGTACCACCTGTAGTGAAAAATACAAAGCCACCGGTTACACTTACTATATCAGCAGCAGCAAGCTTAAAGGATGCTATGGGAGAAATTGAAAAGCAGTATGCAAAAGAGATGCCGAATGTTACAATAAATTATAACTTTGGAGGCTCTGGAGCCTTACAGCAACAGATAGAGCAAGGAGCTGAGGCGGATATATTTATGTCAGCTGCAACAAAGCAAATGGATGCTCTTTCTCAAAAAAGTTTAGTACTTGAGGATACAAAAGTAAATTTACTTGGAAATACAATAGTGCTAATTGTTAAGAAAGATTCAACATTAAAAATTGGGTTTAAAGATATCACCAGTGATAAAATTGTTCATATAGGACTGGGAGAACCTAAAACAGTTCCCTGTGGTCAATATGCAGAAGAAATATTTAAAACTTTAAACATACTAGACCAAGTTAAAGCTAAAGCAGTTTATGGCAATGATGTAACCCAAGTATTGAATTGGGTTGAAACTGGAAATGCAGATGCTGGAGTGGTATATGGCACTGATGCTAAAGGTTCAACTAAAGTTAAAGTTGCTGCAGTAGCTACAACAGATTTATATAAAACTCCTGTAGTATATCCAGTAGCAGTAATTAAAGTTAGTAAAAATGTAGATACTGCAAAAGAATTTATGAAATTTTTATCAAGTGCTAAGGCAAAGGCAGTCTTTGTGAAATATGGGTTTAATTATTTGTTAAAGTAAAATGAGGAGGTGGTGGGAAAATGCTAGATTTGTCACCCTTATGGATTTCTATTAAAACAGCTTTTACAGCCACCTTTATAGTTTTCTTTCTTGGTATTGCAGTAGCCTGGTTTATGAGTAGATATAAGGGCAAAATCCGAGGGCTTTTAGATGCAATATTCACACTTCCACTGGTGCTTCCCCCAACAGTAGTTGGTTTTATATTACTAATAATAATAGGGAAAAATAGTCCTATTGGAAAGGGATTAAGCCATATAGGAATTAATATTATCTTCACTTGGTCTGCTACAGTTATTGCTGCAACTATCGTAGCATTTCCTTTAATGTATAGGACCTGCCTTGGAGCTTTTGGTCAAATTGATATTAATATGCTTAATGCAGCGAGAACCTTGGGAGTTTCAGAATGGAAGTTATTTTGGAAAGTAGCAGTTCCTTTAGCTTGGCCAGGTATTGCATCAGGTACAACCCTTTCTTTTGCACGTGCACTTGGAGAGTTTGGAGCAACGCTCATGGTAGCTGGAAGCATTCCGGGAAAGACACAGACCATTCCTATAGCAATATATTTTGCAGTGGAAAGTGGAGAGAATAATGCAGCTATAATGTGGGTTTCATTTATTTTCATTATCTCCTTAGTTGTTATGGTGCTCACTGAAAAGTGGACGGAGAAACAATACTTTATTGTTTCCTCTGCAAGGAGGAAATAAGATGAAGCTTATTGTAGATATAATAAAGAAATTACCTGGTTTCGAACTTAAAATTAAGCTTGAAACTGATAATATAGCTTTAGGGCTATTAGGCCCCTCTGGCTCTGGAAAAAGTATGACTTTAAGATGCATTGCAGGTATTGATACTCCTGACAGTGGGAGAATAGAATTAAATGGGCGAGTCTTATTTGACTCTGAAAAGAAGATAAATATTCCAATAAGAAAACGTAAAATAGGCTTTTTATTTCAAAACTATGCATTATTTCCCCATATGACGGTGGAAGAAAATATTGGTTTTGGATTTGATAAAAGTATAAAATTGCTGGAAAAGGATTGTAGAATTAATAAAAAGATTGAAATGTTTAAGCTTAAGGGAATGGAAAAGAAATATCCATATCAATTATCAGGAGGACAACAGCAAAGAGTGGCTTTAGCTAGAGCACTTATTATGGAACCAGAAATCCTGCTCTTAGACGAACCCTTATCAGCTCTTGACGACTATCTTAGAAACAAAATGATAGTGGAACTTAAGCTGGATTTAACGCAGTTTCAAGGAATAACGTTTTTTGTAACTCACAACATGGAAGAAGCCTATAGGTTATGTGATAAAATTTGTATTCTATCCCATGGACAAATAGAGGCTATGGGAAATCGAGAAGATATATTTAATAAACCTACCACTGTCGCGGCGGCTAAGCTTACCGGATGTAAAAATATTTCTGAAGCTAAAATAATTGATGAGAATACTATTGAAGCAATTCAGTGGGGGCTTAGAATTAAACTAAGCAATAAAGATCTTCATAATGTAAAATATATTGGTATACGAGCCCACTATTTAGAATTAGCTAAGAATCCAGAAGACTTAAATACCTTTAATTGCTGGCCAGTTTTCACAAGTGATACTTTATTTAGAAGTATTATTTATTTAAAATTCAAGGAAGCTCCAATAAATAAGCTAGATTATCATGTGCTTTGGGATATTTCAAAGGAAGAATGGGAATTAATTAAAAAAAGTCCACTTCCATTAAAAATAAAAATTAATTATGAAAAGTTAATACTTATGGAAAGTAAGGGAATAGAATAGAAAAAGCAATCAGCTAAAACTGGTTGCTTTTTCTAGGATAAAAATATTTTATTTAAACATAATAATTCTGATGATTATAAAATAAACATGTAATAAGAATAATTTTAAGAGGGGTTATTATGAAGGAATACTTAATTGCAGGATTGGTTATATTCATTGCAGGAATAACGGTGCTTGTGGGCATATTTATATTTGCCAGAAGCATTAAAGGTGACACTATTGATAGACAAGCTATCTTTCAAGGTATGGCAATAAATAGCGAAATGGATATATATAATATAATGCATACCATGGCAAATAGCAAAATTGTAGCTGCAGATGGAAAAGTAAGTAAAATTTTAGAAATAAATTCGACAGAATGCACTGAACTTAAAGTCATTATTAATGAATTAAATTATAAGGACAAAGAATATTTACTTAAGGTACTAAACACTTGGGGAAAAAATGATTTCAGCTTAGCAGTAGATGAACATAATTATTTATGGGGTAAATTAGGGGGTACTATAGGTAAAGCAATAGCCTTAAAGCAATAGTATAAAGAGTTATTTTCTAATTTGGCCGTTGCCATTGATTAGAAACTTTGAAGATGTTAGCTCATAAAGGCCCATAGGACCTCTAGCATGAAGTTTTTGGGTGCTTATACCTATCTCAGCACCAAAGCCAAACTCGAAGCCATCAGTGAATCTGGTGGAAGCATTTACATATACACAAGCCGCATCAATTTTATTTAAAAACGTTTGGGAATTGTTATAATTTTCAGTAATAATAGCTTCAGAGTGCTTGGAGCTGTATTTATATATGTGATCTATTGCATCTTCAATATCTTCAACTACCTTAACTCCAATTATCAAATCATTATACTCTTTATACCAATCGTCTTCATTTGCTAAAGTAATTTCTTTTATTATAGCTAGGGCGGCGGCGTCTCCTCTTACTTCTACTTTATTATCTATGAGAACTTTATAAAGAAGAGGTAAAAAGCTTTTAGCTATAGCTTTATGAATTAATACTTTTTCCACAGCGTTACAAACTGCTGGCCTTTGAACCTTGGCATTTATTATTATATCTATTGCCATCTTGAAATCAGCACTTGAGTCTACAAATATGTGGCAATTACCAACTCCAGTTTGAATTACAGGCACTGTTGAATTTGCAAGTACATTATTTATTAACTCTGCACCACCTCTTGGAATAAGTACATCAATATAATTGTTAAGCTTCATCATAATATTTACGGCTTCTCTGTCTGTTATACTAATCAACTGAACAGCATCATAAGGTAGACCACTTGAAAGTAGTGAATCCTTTATTACCTTAATAATTGCTTTATTAGAATTTAAGGCTTCCGAGCCACCTCTAAGTATTACACTGTTTCCGGATT
>Ga0209125_1001714_pt1 | contig 19207 bp, 16 predicted proteins | sample BarGraIncub1131A_FD_184503 | JGI IMG/M metagenome (GOLD analysis project Ga0209125, IMG submission 184503) | Arctic peat soil microbial communities from Barrow, Alaska - Barrow Graham LP Incubations 11-31A (SPAdes) (version 2) | ecosystem: Environmental > Terrestrial > Soil > Wetlands > Peat...
AAAAAGCCACAAACCGGCTACTACGCCTTTTTGTTTGGCGTAAAGTTTAGCGGTCCCTGTTAAGTCTTCTGGCAAAATCCTAGTGCTGAGGTCCCCCGTACCGATGTCTTCCTTCAGTGCCCCATCAATCAGCTCCTGAAACTGAAATGTAGCGAACATGAGATCCCTCCTTACGTTGCAGAGAGTGTTTCTGCCAGTGTTCATCAAGTCTCAATGGATAGTCTGTTCGATTGTGTGCGCCGCGACTTTCCAGTCGATCTTTTGCGGCTTTGGCGATAGCCGTTCCAATCGATAATATGTTGGCTGTTTCAAAATCATCTACACATTGCATAGACAGGTCGTCTCGATTCCAGGCCAGCAATAACTCTGTGGCCTTCTCGAGACCCTCAGCATCTCGTAAAATCCCAACTCTGTTCCACATTAAATCTTGGATTCGATTTCGTAAACCTTGATTATCTAATTGTTTTCCTAATCGATTACTTCCAGTTGTAACTGAACTTCCTTCAGGACAATGAACCGCTTCCCATGTCGGTCGTCTTTCCTTAATCTCATGTCCAATTTTCTCTACGATACGTGCTCCAAAGACCAGACCGTCCAACAAAGAGTTACTCGCCAACCGATTTGCGCCGTGAACTCCATTACAAGCGCATTCTCCTGCAGCATAAAGATGAGGTAAGCTTGTTTCCCCATCTGAGTTTGTCGCAATACCACCCATCATGTAATGGGCAGCCGGGGCCACAGGCAAAGGCGTGGTTAAAACATCTACCCCATAGTTCAAACAAGTTTGGTAAATGGTCGGGAACCGCTCGAGGATCCGTTTCAGCCCAATCGGCCGAAAATCCAAGAAAACCGGGCCCTGGTTCATTTCGTGCCAGATTGCCCGAGCGACAATATCACGCGGAGCAAGTTCTTTGCCTGGTACACTTTCCATAAAGCGCACCCCTGCGGCGTTCAATAAATGTGCACCTTCTCCACGCACCGACTCCGATATAAGAAAACGGGGTGCCTTAGGAATTAATAGTGCTGTAGGGTGGAATTGTACAAATTCCATGTCCATCAAGTCTGCACCAGCACGCAAGGCGACTGCCATTCCATCCGCCGTTGCAACAGTGGGGTTTGTCGTAAAACGATACACTTGTCCTAAACCCCCAGTTGCCAAAACCACTGCCTTCGCCAAATGCCCTTCGAGTTCTCCGGTTTCCTCGTTAAGAACGAGCGCTCCTACTATGTCTCCAATATGATCCTCTAATAGATCAATGACAAATCGTCCTTCCAAAGCGGTAACCTGAGGACTTTCCTTTACTTTAGCAACTAAAGCCCGCTCAATCTCCGACCCCGTCGCATCTCCTAGCGCGTGCAGTATCCTCCGCCGGCTATGTGCGGCTTCACGTGTGAGTGCAAGTTCCCCATCATGGCGGTCAAACTGAGCCCCCATGTCCATAAGTTCTTCCACACAAACGGGTCCCTGTTCTACTAGAATCTTTACTGCCAAAGGATCGCAAAGGCCAGCACCTGCCCGTAAAGTATCTTCATAGTGCAAAGCTGGAGAGTCTGCTTCAGCAATGGCGACGGCGATCCCACCTTGGGCATGCTCGGTGTTACTTTGTTCAATCGTTCTCTTCGTAAGAACCGTAACCTCCAGGTGCTCACTCGCTTTGATCGCCGTATATAAACCCGCAATGCCACTTCCTAACACAAGTACGTCCGAATCAAAGACCTTCACTGCCGATTTGGACCAAGCATATAAATAACGTCTCAATATGTCCATCCCCTGCTTTTTTGCTGCTTACAAGGCCAGCATTCTGTCTAGTGCTTCTTTGGCTTTGAGTCGTATTTCCTCTTTTACCGTAATACGAGGAGAGAGCGAAAGTAGTGCGTCTCTAACTTTAGCTAAGGTTGTCAATTTCATATTCGGGCAAACCAAGCGTTTTGAAGCAAGATAGAATTCTTTATCTGGACAAACCTGATGGAGTCGATGAAGTATCCCTGACTCCGTCCCAACAATAAATTCTTGTTTCTCAGAGTTCTGAGCGTACGAGATTAATCCTGCTGTTGAACCGATATAATCAGCTTCCTTGCAAATATCTTCCCGACATTCAGGGTGTACGATCACTTTGGCTAACGGATGCTCTTTTCTAGCCATAAGAATGTCTTCCTTGGTTAATCGGTCATGTGTTTTACAGTAACCCGGCCATAAATGAAGTGATCGTCCAAGAATTTTTGCGGCGTAACGACCAAGATTTTCATCTGGAACAAATAAAATATCATCTTCCTGTAGCGACTGTACTACTTTTACTGCGTTGGAAGAGGTGCAGCAGATATCACTCTCCGCTTTAACTTCTGCAGAAGAATTAACATAACAAACGACTTTAACTCCTGGAATCCTCTTTTTATAGGCACGTAACCCTTCAGCATCTACCATATCCGCCATAGGGCAACCTGCCTTTGACTCGGGTAATATTACGACTTTATCCGGTGCTAGAATAGCGGCACTCTCGGCCATGAAATGGACACCGCAAAACACAATGACTTCAGCGTCTGTTTTGGCTGCTTGTTGGCTCAGTTGTAGTGAGTCCCCAACAAAATCGGCTATATCCTGAATCTCAGGCCTTTGATAATAGTGGGCCAAGATAACTGCTTTGCGTTCTTTTTTAAGGACTTCAATCTCCTGTGCTAAGCTCAGAAGAGTCGCTTCGTCCATTTTATCCTTGTGTTCCATATACTACCATCTCCCTCTAAATTGACGGAATCTTTTCTAAATACTAAGTCATTTCAAGTCACCTTGTCAAGATTTTTTTCCAAGTACTTCTTTTTAAGAAATCTTAGTATGAAGATTTATGTCATTTGTGGGTAAACTATGCAGACCTAAGAAAGGGGTGTATTTAGTGGGGACAATTTGTGACTTGCAGCCATATCTTACCAAGATATCTTTAGATCAAGGTGCTTTAGTTGTCGGTTATACGAAAATAAGGCAGGAAGAACCTGTCATGGTGATTGGCTTTCCTTTCTCAGATAAGTGGATTTTAAATCAACCCTTTTATATCACAAAAAGGTTTGGGGAGGAGGTGTGGGAAAGTTGGAAACTACTGAGCAATATTACGAAGGTTTTACGTAAAGAGGGATATTCAGCAGGCATTAAAACCCCTCTATCTGTTTTCGGTGATTTCCGCCCTTTAGCAGTCTCTGCCGGACTGGGGAATTGGGGAAAAAACGGCTTGGTGGTACACCCTCAATATGGTTCAAGGCTTCTATTCGCTTCAGTATTTACCAATGCTCCTTTGGAATTAAGCGGTTCGCAGTGTGAACCTCACCAACTAAACCAAACCTGTAATAGCTGTAGACAGTGTATTAATGCTTGCCCAGCAAAGGCTTTTGAGGGGAATCGATTCCATAAGGCGCGCTGTTTCCCAAAAGCAATTCGAGGATGTTCAATGTGTGTCCAAGTTTGTCAAGGACAAACTTCGTCCGCCCAGGTTGCCAAATAATTTCTAACAGAATAATTAGCTTCTATAATAAGGTCTTCGCCTCTTTCCCTATAAGCGTCAACAAACCTTCTTAATATAGTAATCCTATTCATAAACTCAGTACCAGTTTCTGGATAGGATCACAGTGATCTCATACTCTCATATTATGGCTGTTAAAAACTCGGGTGGATTGGTGTGACTTCGTTTCCGAATTCAACATGTAATTAGTCTGCATTAATTTCATGTTAATTACTCAGTTCATTTTAGATTCATTTAAACCATTTAAATGGGAAGCTAAGGGTATTATTAAGACTGTCGCATACATAAGCGTTATTTAACATGCACCACCAAAATTAGTTCACCTTAATATAGAAGTTTACATCTTAATTAAATTGACATTGTAGCACAAAGTTGGTACTCTGATAAAGGTTTTCATTTAAATTACACTTCAGTATATTAAAGTATTAAACGGCAGAGGGGTATGTATACATGGGAGACAAAAAATTAGGTTTTTGGTTATTAACCGCATTAGTTACGGGGAACATGGTAGGGTCAGCTATCTTCATGCTTCCTCAATCTTTAGCAAATGTCGCGTCGCCAGCTGGAGCTATGCTCGCCTGGCTCGTCACAGGATTCGGTGTCCTCATGCTTGCGCTTGTCTTTGGGCAATTATCAGAACGCAAACCTAACTTGATCGGTGGCCCTCCCAGTTATACCCGTGAATTGTTTAACAACAAGACGAAACTGGGGCAAATTATGGGCTTTGAAATCTCTTGGGGTTATTGGACTTCCAACTCCCCCGGAAATGCTGCTGTTTTAATTACACTAATTGGGTATCTTACGTATTTTCTTCCGATCATTCAAAGCAAACAACTCATGGTTAGCATCGGTTCCTTTGATCTACTCCTAGGGAACTTTCTGACCTTTATCATTTCGTCCGCCATACTCTGGATAATACACTTTTTAATGTACCGCGGAACTTATGAGGTAAGCAAAATTAATTTTGTAGCAACCGTTGCAAAAATCATAGGTTTTGTCTTTTTCATCGCAGTGGTTTTAATCATCTTTCAAACCCAATATTTACATCCTTTTGTCGCTGAAAAAGTAGTCAAGACTGGAGAGCACCTTGGGCTTTACGAACAAATGAACCGAGGGGCACTGCTTACCTTGTGGGCTTTCATTGGAATTGAAACGGCTGTTTGGCTATCTGGGCGAGCTAAAAACCTTCATGATGTTAAGCGCGCAACCATCGTAGGACTCTTTATTAGTTTAGCCATTTATTTACTGATTACAATCTTTGCTATGGGTGCTTTGCCTCAGCAAGATCTCATGACAGCTGATAAACCCCTGGTCGATGTACTTACACATATCATCGGACCCACGGGATCTTTGGTCATGGCCACTTTAGGCGTTTTATCCATGGCAGGCGCAGCTGTCGGTTGGATATTATTAAGTGTCGAAGTTCCTCATCAATCTGCAAAGCTCAATCTGTTTCCCCTCTGGTTTGTGAAAGAAAACAAAAATGGCGCACCTATACGTGCTGCCTGGGTCACCAATGGATTAACACAAGTATTCTTAATCTCTACCTTATCTGATTCCATTGCCAACGCCTTTAACACTATGATTGTAATTGCTACCCTAGCGAATCTTGTGCCGTATTTATTTGCAGCGGTCTATTCCTTAGCGCTCACTCTTAAAGGGGAAAGCTACGAAAAAGCCAGTACCTCCAAACGTTTTACCGAAGGCCTCATTGCAGCCCTCGCCGCTGGTTATTCGATCTGGGTTCTCAAATCTGGCCTTACAGACCTGAAAACCCTAGGTTTGGGAATGCTCCTAATTCTTTCGGGACTCATCTTTGTTCCCCTGTTACCTAAGGTCAAATCAAATCACGCATAACTTCTAGAGATGTAATTTGGTTCAAGACTCTTCAACAAATTACATCTTGGCTTTAAGCGATTGATTGAATCAATCGCTTTTTTCATGTTCTGTCGTTCATCATCCTGTATTCTCGTCTAGGTGCAACGCTTTTGTAGGCCGGCCTAATTATTTTTCCCGCATTGACGATTTCTTCGATACGATGAGCACTCCAGCCCGCAATTCTAGAAATCGCAAAAATCGGTGTGTACATTTCAACAGGAATATTGAGCATTCTATAAACAAAACCAGAGTAGAAATCCACATTGGCACTGACGCCCTTATACATTTTACTGGACTTTGCAATAACCAGAGGTGCTAGTCGCTCGACTGTCGCGTAGAGTTTGAATTCGTCTTCCAGTCCCTTTTCCCGTGCAAGTTGAGCTACATAATCTTTGAGAATTACCGCCCTGGGATCTGAAATGGAGTAAACGGCGTGGCCAATCCCATAAATTAATCCCGACTTGTCAAAAGCGTCCTTGGAAAGGACTTCTGTAAGATAGTGCTCTATCGCTTCCTCATCAGACCAATCCTTCAATTTGTCTTTCATATCCTCAAACATTTGGACAACCTTAATGTTTGCCCCTCCGTGCCGCGGTCCTTTGAGCGCACCGATGGCAGCAGCCATAACTGAGTAAGTATCCGTTCCTGTTGACGTTGCTACGTGGGTCACAAACGATGAGTTGTTACCTCCGCCATGTTCTGCATGAAGCACAAGGGCGAGATCAAGCAAGGTTGCCTCAAGCTTTGTATATTTGCTATCAGGTCTCAGCATGGAAAGAATATTTTCAGCAGTACTTAAGTCCGCTCGCGGGCTGTGAATATACAAACTTTGATTTCCATGGTAATGGGAAAGTGCTTGATAACCGTACACCACTAAAGACGGGAAACAGGCAATAAGCCGAATACATTGTTTTAAGACATTTGCCACAGAAGTATCATCAGGGTTGTCGTCAAACGAATACAAAGCTAAGACACTTCTTGCCAGCGTATTCATAATATCTTTGCTGGGAGCCTTTAAAATAACGTCTCTTGTGAAGTCCTCCGGTAGCCTTTGATAATAGGCAAGAAGTTGCTGAAAATCCTTTTGTGCGCTTTGATCTGGAAGATGTCCAGAAAGTAGCAAATAAGCAGTCTCTTCAAACCCGTAGCGATCATCACCCGAAAATCCCTTGACAAGATCGACAATATCGTAACCGCGATAAATTAATTGACCGGGAGCAGGAACCATTTCCCCATCATGAAGCGTATAAGACTGGACCTCGCCGATTTCTGTTAAACCGACGAGTACGCCTCTCCCGTCTAAATCACGGAGTCCTCGTTTAACATCATATTTGCTATACCATTCAGGGCTAATTAAGCTAGTCTCTTCAGTCATCCTACTAAAATCGTTCAGCATTTTCCCTTCAAACTGTTCCATTGTATAATCTTCCATCATATAAATCCCCTTTGTTGTATTCTCTATAATTGATTTGTAGATATTTCAAAAAGCTGCACAAGCAAAACAGCCTCTTATTCTGTGGTGGCTGAATTATAACATTCAACATCTATTCTCTATTTCCTCCAATATAGTATAAATAAGCCGAGATTAGCGTTTAACCGTAAGGCCTAAAAGATTTGAGAAAGATATGACTTGTTCAGGTGCAACAATACATCCCTCTAAGTCATCAAGGGTTACGCCTAATCCATCTAATTTACAACGACTTAAATCGATTCCTTTTAGTTTTGCTCCTGACATTCCAGTTTGTTGTAGATTTGAATTATTAAATTCTACTTTTATGAATTTAGCTCTATAGAAATCAGCCTTGCATAATGAACTATTATTAAAATTAACTTGCTTACAATCTAAAAAACGGAACAAAGCATAACTTCCATTGCAATGATCAAACAAAACGTTCCGCAGAGCGGACTCACTCATATTTGTTCCTACCATTTTACAGTTAACCATCTCTACTTTGTGTAAGACAGACTCGCTCAAATCCATATTAGATAAATCGCAGTTTTCAAACCGAACATCGACCAAATCGAGGTACTTAAAAGACACTTTGTTAAAAGTTACATTTTGAAATATAACTTTATTAAAGGATAAATGGTAGGCAATCTGATTCTCAATCACCCCATTACTAATAATCCCCCGATTAAATGAATCTTCTGATTGAATATCCTTTTCGAAAATTGAAAACAACTCTAATTCATCGGGGATACTAGGGGATAATATTTCCAAGCTTACTCTTTTATCTTCCATTCTATAAACCTCCAAGATCTCCATTAATCACGACCGGACAACCAAGTAGAAAAGAGGGCGCATTATATATCCTTTTCTTTTGAGGAGAATGTCCCTATAATATAAGATAAAGCCTATCGAAATTGAGAAAGGTCTGTGTAATTGTCATGAATGTAGCTTTTTTCTTGATACCTAAAAAGGACATCGCTTATCTTAAAGAAAATGCAACGATGCGTCAGGCTCTTGAGAAGATGGAGTATCACAGTTATACTGCAGTCCCTCTCATTAATAGCGAAGGAAAATACGTTGGAACGATTACTGAAGGTGATCTACTGTGGAAGCTTAAAAATACACGTGGCTTGACCTTTCAAAATACGGAGGATATTTATCTGAGCGAAGTGGAACAACATGTTCAGAACCAGCCGGTAACCATCGATGCTCAAATTGAGGATTTGATTTCAAGAGCGGTTGTACAAAATTTCGTACCTGTTGTAGACGATCAACAAGTTTTCATAGGGATTGTTCGGCGGCGTGAAATGATTGAGTACTGCTCGAAGCTCTTGCTTCAACGAAAAGCAGACGACAAAGACAAGATTGAAATAGATAAGAGAGTTTAAAGGCAATTGACGTGAACGTTACTATTATACATCTCATCAGTCTGTAAACGTAAGTTATGCCAAAAGATATACTTCCCATGGACATTATTTCCCTGATACAATATAGAAGTGCTTCAATGAATTGGATAAAGGATTGTGAAAAAATGAAAATTATGATTTTTACAAGTAGCCCGAATACAGATGGGTTGACAGCTGCCTGTGGTAACGCTGCCGAAACAGGAGCAACTGAGGCCGGTGCACAAGTCGTTATGGTGAACCTCAATCGACAGCTGATCAGCAGTTGCCATGCTTGTGGGAATGGTTGGGGAACTTGTCGTAACGAACACGTATGCCAAGTACAAGATGATTTTCAAGCTTTACATGCCTCTATGGCAGATGTGGATGCCTTTGTCCTAATTACACCAGTATATTGGGGCGAAATGAGTGAATCAGCGAAAGCGTTTTCTGACCGTGTACGACGATGTGAGGCCTTGAAAAAAGACAACACATTCATTGACGGAAAATTATTCATAGCCGTGGCTGCAGCAGGCGGAAGCGGCAATGGAATCACGACTTGTCTTACCTCTATGGAAAGATTTCTCACCCATGTCAAAGCTGAAAAGTTTGATTTAATAGGCATCACCCAGAAAAACAGAGCGTATAAGCTGGATACTCTTAAGGCATCCGTGAAAGAAATAGTCGCTCGTTGGAATCAAAAAGGCTAGTTTTAGTCGTAATCCAGTCCCTTGTTTTTCCCTAAAAGGGTAACATATCAAGAAGAGAGAACTTTCATTAATTGATGAGAGCTCTCTCTTCTTAGTATCCCCATCTTGCTTATTCCTTAAAGTTCCGTCATAATTAATGATACGAGTTATCTATAGTTTGGTCTTAGTGAGCTAATTCTAAGATTTCGTTCAAACCATTCTTATTGTATAGGAGAGAAAAGTGATATGCACTATCGACAATTTGGCAATCTAGACTTCAAAGCTTCAATCCTAGGATTCGGCTGTATGCGTTTACCCGTGTTAGACGGTGATTCCAGTAGAATTAATGAATCAGAAGCAATCTCCATGATCCGCCATGCGATTGATAACGGGGTAAACTATATTGATACCGCTTACCCCTACCATCAAGGGCAAAGTGAACCCCTCGTGGGCAAAGCTCTTCAGAATGGCTACCGTGATAAAGTAAAATTGGCCACGAAACTCCCTGTGTCGCGCTGCCAAAGTTATGAAGACTTTGACCGTTTCTTAAATGAACAACTTGAGAAGCTCGCGACTGACCATATTGATTTTTACCTTTTGCATGGTTTAAGCAAAAATACTTGGGAAAAGGCTAAAAAGTTAGGCATTGAACTTTTTTTGGAGAAAGCGCTCGCTGACAGACGCATCCACTATGCTGGCTTTTCCTTTCACGATGAGTTTGCAGTCTTTAAGGAAATTGTTGACGCTTACCCTTGGACCTTCTGTCAAATTCAGTATAACTACATGGACACTGAATTTCAGGCGGGCACTCAAGGATTGAATTACGCGGCTGAAAAAGGCTTAGCCGTGATTGTCATGGAGCCAATCAAAGGCGGAAAATTGGCGAAGAAACCACCCCAGTCAATTATCGATCTATGGGCCCAATCGACCGTAAAACGCACACCTGCCGAGTGGGCTTTAAGATGGGTATGGAACCACCCAGAAGTCTCCCTGCTTTTAAGCGGCATGAGTACAAGAGATCAAGTGGAAGAAAACCTTCGTTTCGCTAGCTTGGCTGAGCCCAATTCTTTAAGTGCAGACGAACTTTTATTAATAGAAAAAGTTAAAGAGCAGTATATATCTTTAACGAAGGTTGATTGTACGACCTGTGGCTATTGCCAACCCTGTCCTTCCGGTGTAAATATTCCGCGTAACTTTTCACTGTATAATGATGCGAATATTTATGATGATTTTGCCTCTTCTCGCTTTGCTTACAACACTTTCTTCACCGCAGAAAATAGGGCTTCAGCCTGCACAGAATGTGGCGTATGTGAGGAAGCCTGCCCACAGCAAATCAACATTAGGGAACATTTAAAAGAAATTCAGAGAGTATTTGGAGCATAAACAAAAAACACTGTCATCAGGCTGTACCTGGTGACAGTGTTTTAAATTAATGGGTCTTTACGTCAAGAAGCTCGTGCGTTCTGTATGATTCGATTGCCTCGCAAATTTTCTGTCGAATTAGATGACCGACTTTCAATAATGGCTACTGTTGTCTTATTCTTCACGTAATAGAACATAAATCCAGTGATAGCAAAGAAAATAGCTAGAACAAAATAACTCGTTGCAGATACTGCGTTATTGAGGTCGCCCATTTTTGAAGATCCCATTCCATAGAACATTAATGAGATAAGATAACAAATGACAGTTAGCATTTTTGCACCTCCACATAAATAAAAGACGACGGTATTGAACGACCTACGATAAATATATTAGTAATTTGTCGGAATGGCTTATCAAACAAAACAGACATCCTTCCTTTGATTGGTTTACTCAGTACGTGTATTTCTATATCAGGAACGTCTGTTCTCATTATAGCTGCATTCCTTGAAAATATCAACATAAATATTTTTATTTTCCATCCCACAGAAAAGAGCATATAGAACTTTCGAAATTTGTTAAGCCGTGATTTAACTATATCACTACGCTAAGACAAATTATTGTAGGGTATTTTTTGTCGAATGAAGTGACGAAAGCCACCGCCCGATATTGAAGTGAGACCTATAAACTGGACAGTCTCCAATAAGAGCCTTCCCATGGTAGAATAAATCATCTACTGAGGGAGGGCATTTTTATGGGAAATAAAGGGGAGCAACAAAGTAGTTATCCTCCAGAAATCAAACTTGAGGCCATTCGACTTCATTTTGAAGAAGGAGTTCCTAACCGATTAATTATGACCAAGCTAGGAATAACTGGTGATGTCATCAGAGTCTGGGTAAGAGAGTATTTAGAGGGAAGAAGAGATTTTTCCACGGATAAGAGTAAGTCACGTTTAACATATTCACCGGAAACCAAGTTGGAGGCAGCAAAGTTATATGTAGAAATGGGCCTTACTTACAAAGAAGTTATGAGTAGATTAGCTATCGTGAGCAAAGGGAGATTAAAAGAATGGGTATCTCACTATCGTCGAGGAGAACGGGAATTCGCTGATATGCGGGGGCTTAATTCTACAGGCAGACCAAGAGAAGACCCAAATGACACCGAAGAGCGGCCTAATACTAAGCAACAAATGGAAGCGAAAATCTTGAGATGGAAAATGCTCTATTAAAAAAAGTCTGGGAAGAATTAAGGAGATGATCGCAAACGGAGCTAAGTATCGGGGAATCTACCATTACAGATTGCAGTTTTCCATCATTGCCATGTGCAAATTCCTGGGTGTTTCACGTTCTGCATACTATGATTGGATTAAACGTAAGGATAAGCCCTTGGTGGATGAAGTGCTCACAGAACTAATACGTGTAGGATATATCCAATCAAGAAAAACGTACGGCTATCGGAGAATCAAGATTTGGCTCAAGCGCAATCATGGTTTGATCGTTAATCAAAAAGCAATCAGACGAATTATGAGAGTCAATAATATGCAATCTATCATTCGAAGGAAAAACAGGTACAAGACTAATTCTTCCGTTTATCACCGTTATGACAATGTACTCAACAGGGATTTTGAGGCGAGCAGGCCCAATGAAAAGTGGGTCACTGACATTACCTACATCCACACAGCTCAAGGAACGATGTATTTATCCGTGATCAAGGATTTGTACGACTCTTCCATAGTCAGCTACAGAATGGAACCTCATATGTACTTGAAACTGGTACTGGGAACGATTCAAGATGCTGTAGACAAAGAGAAGGTCGCTGGTGGACTGACGCTCCACAGCGACCAAGGGTTTCAATATACTTCACATGCCTATTTCGCACTAACTGAACAGTATGGCATCAAGCAGTCTATGTCACGAAAAGGCAATTGTTGGGACAATGCTTGCGCTGAAAATTTCTTTGGTCATCTTAAGGAAGAGTTCGTGAGATTTTATAAACTCCAAACTTTTCAGGAAGCTAGAGAAGTGATTGATGATTATATTGGCTTTTATAACAACGAACGAATACTATTGAAAACAGAACTGACACCTCTTGAGTCGAGGTATCAGTTCTGCGCATAACCCATTACCATGGGAGCTCTTATTGGAGACTGTCCGTTATACGGGTCTCAGTTCAATATCGGGCGGTGGCTTCTCTTAAGATTTTTGTGATGGTTTGAACTCGTGACATACAATGATTAAAGTGACTCGTTATCTCATAGCGTTTAACGTGTAATAAGCAATTGCAATCGTACCTGGCCCAACATGTAATCCAATGACTGGACCAATATCCATGATCTCTATGGTTACTTTTAACTGTTCCTTAAGCACTTTTGCAAGTTCTTTTGCTTCGTCTAGGCAATTGATATGCAAAACAACAATTTCCCCTAAATCATAGGTGCTTATATCCTGCAGCATTTGATCAGTCATAGCCAATACTGCATTCTTCTTCGTTCTAACCTTCATTAGAAGGGTCGTTTTACCGTTTTCCACCGTCAATATTGGGATAATTTTAAATAAGTTTCCAATCAAGGCACTCGCGGCGCCAATTCTTCCACCCTTTTTTAAATAGTCGAGATTCTGAGGTATAAATAAGAACCGACTTCTTTTTATATTTTCTAACGCTGCTTGTTTCACCTGCTCCAATGTCTTACCTGCTTTGGCAGCTCTCGCTGCCATAACGACAGCAAAGCCGAGCTGCATACAGTTGGACCTAGAATCAACAATTTCTATCATAGCATTCTCATGCTTTTCCAAGACCATTTCTTTTGCAATTTGGCCCGTTGAAAAAGTACCGCTCATATCAGAGGATAAGAAAATACAGCAGAGACGGTCGCCCTTCTCTACGACTTCAAGCATCGCTTGATACATCTCCCCGACCGAAGGCTGTGATGATGTTGGAATTCCATTTGAAGCCATCATTTTATAGAATTGATCGTTATCTATGTCAACTTCTCTCATGCTATCATTTTCAAAGGAGATATTTAAAGATACCATCTTAATATTTAACTCTTTTTTAATTTTCTCACCTAAGTAGCTTGTGCTATCGGTTAAAATCTGTACTGCCATCCCTTGATCTCTCTTTCATAACACGCCTATTTTGTATTCCCTAATTACATTGATAGGCAGTTGCTTTTTATATTTATTATAACCTTTATTTATCCATTCTGTAATTATTAATATAGCTATTTACATCTGTATTTTATTGAGTGGTCTTTTTTTAGTAGATTTTTCTATTTAGTAGGGTAGAATATAAAGAGAGACTTTTAGATTTTTAATGTCCACGATTCTAATAAATATAAAACGGTAAAGGTGGGATCTCTTTGAGCAAGTGTGATGTTGAAAAATATCTGATAACCTACCCTTATTATAAAAAGTGTCAGGTTCAAAAGGGTCAAGTTAATGCATAAAATTATTACAATGTTTGTTTTTCTGATTCTTATCTTCGCGACACCCGTATACGCAGGGAGTCATTATCAGTATTCAAGACTCATTAAGACTGGTAATTTGATAGGGTATAAATTCGTTGTACTCGATAAGACCGTTTTTTCCCACAGCAATCACCTCAGTGATTTAAGGGTAATCAATGACAAGAACGACGAAATACCGTATTTGCTTGCTTCAATCCAAGACGCATCAACTGATACAGACAAAGCATCGTTCATTCGGTCCGAAGATGCTGATTTTAGCGCTACTCAAGATGGAACTGATTCAGTCATCACCATTCAAGTAAACCAGCTCAACGCATTTCTATTAGAGCTTAACACCGATGATATAACAGAGAGCACCTATGGCCTTTTTGGAGTAAAAGAGGAATCAACGGTTTATTTATCAGAAGGAGATTTGTTTAGCCGCCGCTCCTCAGATTCCTCTGTGAAAAAGGAGATCGAATGGACGAATAACCTTCCCCTTGACAAGCTTAGGCTTATTATCCACAATCGTGGTGGCAAGCCCATTAGCCTGAAATCTATCACCATAAAATACTCTCTTAATAAATTGGTGTTTAAGGATCCAGGAAACAGCCAACTCTGGTTGGCTTATGGAAATGACACTCTGCGTACCCCCATTTATAAAGACTTGAATTACAATGCGATTCTTAAAGGTGGAAGTATTACTGAAACACCGTTAGGTACGGAAGTTAAGGCTACCTCAAATACAGACACGCCTTTTCCACCATCTAAGTTCAAACTCCCAACCATTAGCACGATTGCAGTCTTAGTATTACTAGGTGGTGGACTGTGGGTAAGGAAGAATAAGAAGAAGACATAAAATAACCTACCTAAACCATCTTGGAAAGCTGGACTAGCAGTCTGCAGACGTAGGGCTAGACGTTGCGCTGTTAGGATCAGAAAGAATACCTGATATTTGAATGTCTTTGCGAAGCTCATCTGATATGGCAATTTCACGTGCAAGTGAAAATGAATAAAGTGTACAACGTGAGACGTTTATTTTAAGTAGGCGCTCAATCGCAAGAGCATAAAGCGAGAGCTGGAGGGTATATCGTTCCAGCAAGATCTGCGCAGGATCAGGTTTGCTATTGTCCACACCGTCAGTGCTCATTGTCCGAAATGAATCCGTCTTATAATCAAGAATTTCAGCGTGGACCTTCTGGTGTTCATCTCTACTCATCAAAACAACATCGATCACGCCTTGAACTAAAATATTCGATTGGTTCTCAGTTGGAAAAGTTAATGTAAAAGGAATTTCTCGAAGTATTTGCTCTGCGTTAAAAAACCGCTGTCCCAGTTGAGATCCTAGAAAATGAACAATCTGCAGTGGCTTTATCGTGTTTATTTGTTGACTGTCTAGAATTTCATGTTGATTAAGCCTACTCAGGAACTCGGTCACTTGATTGATCTGTTCTATCTCGTCCCAGCTTGTCCATAAGTTTGACCATGCTTCAAAAGGAAGGTGTTGCATTGCCGTGTGCAAGGCCGTTCCTCGTTCAGCTGCAGTAAGTTCCTGTGCTTCTTGAAGAAATTTTGGACGCTTCATGGTATCTGTACTTTTTAAAACCATCGGAAGCGGTGATGCTCCCTCGTCGGTATGCCAGTTGTTTTGACGTTTCAATTCACTGACACTGGTTTTCGCGACATGTCGAACAGAATCATGATATGGATACTGCCAGCTTAGCCTACGATTAACCTCCGAAAACAATTGTTCCTTTGCTGTTTCCTGCTCTGTGCTCTGATCGAGGCTTTTCACGAGACTTTCATCTTTGCTTTCTTGGAACTTATCCGCCCTACTCTCTTCCATGCTAGAAGTTAGGCTACGATGTATGTGGATGTCCCAGCGTGAATTGATTTCTGGAATGATTAGGGCTGTTTGTCCCTCTGCCACTCCGAAAAGCTGTCCAGGATGGCGGGCCAACGCTGGACCAATCCAATCCAGAAAACATCTGGCACTCCGGAGCTGTCCTTCTGGTAAAGCAATTTCTTCCCAATCGAGCGTTCGATACCATTTGGGAAATGTCTTATCTAAGTTATCCATAGTCCCATAGAGAAATAATCGCTCTTTGGCACGAGTCAGTGCAACATACAGAATACGCAGTTCTTCTGCTAAAGCTTCTTGAGCCAAACGTTGTTTGACGGCGTACTGGATCAAAGATGGATAGCGTACATTATTTTCGAGATCAATAATTGGCATTCCTAACCCAAATTTGGAGTGTAGAAGCATCTTTCCTTTGAGGCTCTGTGTATTAAATGTTCGTCCTAGACCCACTACAAAAACAACGGGAAATTCCAAGCCCTTGCTAGCGTGAACTGTTATTAGACGGACAACGTTTTCTGTTTCGCCTAGAGCGCGAGCACTTCCCATATCCTTTCCTTGCCCTTGGAAGCGGTCAAGAAAGCGGAGAAAGCGGAACAACCCACGATACCGTGTTGCTTCAAAGCGACTCGCCCGGTCATAGAGTACACGAAGATTGGCCTGCCGTTGAACGCCGGCTGGCAAGGTGCCAACATATGTCAAGTACCCGGTCTCTTCATAGAGAGACCAAAGAAGATCCGCAAGGGATGTGCCACGGGAACGGGTTCGCCAGGTTTGTAACTTGGTCCAAAAATCGGTGATTTTATGAATTAGTGTCGGCGCAGTGGCCAAAATTTTATGTGCCTTTTCAAGCCGTACCCCCAAGGATTCTTCATAGAGACCTAAAATTTGTATGAAATCGTTGCTTTTTTCCTCAGACAGATTTCCATCATCCATACCCGTCCAAACGGCAAGAGTTAACGCTTCAAAAAAGTCCCCTTCGGGAAGTATCATTCGAATTTCACCTAATTCAGTGCCGTTTAGGCCAACGAGTGGAGAACGCAGGACAGCTGCCAAAGGAATATCCATGCGAGGATTATCAATGATTTTCAGAAGGGACAACATCGTTTCCACTTCACTCGCTCCGAAATATCCCGTCGTCGTTTCAGCATACACTGGGATATTGGCATTTTGAAATTCTTCCACATAAATTGGAGCAACTGCTGAATAGGAGCGCATCAAAACCACAATATCAGAGTATTGGACCGGGCGAAAATCCTTAATCTTTTTATCGAAAATCTGGAATTCAGCCTCTTCAACAAGGCAGTGGATCCGTTCACTCACAAGGCGGGCCTCGATTCGAGCCTTATCGAGATCCTCAGGTGATATGGCGTCTTCTGCTCCAGAGCTTACTTCATCTTCATTACCTGAGGCCCCTTCTGTCAGGGCTTCGGGGTCGTCCAAATCTTTGATTTCCTCATCAAGGAGCGAAATGGCTATTTGGCTTCTTATGCTCTTTGGGTCAATAAGGTGAACCTCTATCGGTCCTTCAGCCGTACTAATTTGATCCTGCCCCGAAACGAAAGCCGCCCCGTATTGTAAGGCCGCTTGATCGTCATAGGGCATTTCTCCTGCCCCTTTTGTCATAATCTGACGAAATAGGAAATTAACGCCCTCCACCACTTCAACACGACTTCGGAAATTGCGGTTTAGATCAACCACAAGATCAGGTGGCGTCGTACTGCCGGGCTTTTCTGGATTCCAATGTGGTAGGGTACTGTATTTGGTGAGAAATAAGCTGGGGTCGGCCATGCGGAAACGATAAATACTTTGCTTAACATCACCAACCATGAAGAGATTAGGAGACTCCTCTTGCCTTGATACCAGTTGCAAGATGTGTTCTTGAACAGGGTTAATATCTTGATACTCATCCACTAACACTTCTGCAAAATAATCCTTTAAGCCTCGAGCAATCAAAGAAGGCACGCCCTCTTCCTCCAGTAATTGTAGTGCAAAATGTTCTAGGTCTGTAAAGTCTAAGACGTTGCGATGTCTCTTTGCTGCCCCATACACCTGTGAAAATTCACTCACTAAGGTGCCCAGCGTTTGGGCCATGGTCCCCATCTCACGTAAGGCAGGAAGCTGGTCTTCAAGGGGATAAGCAAAGACCTCATCGTTTAAAGCGTTGAGTTTTTTCTTAGCCTCATCTCTTAATTTTTTGCATTCTTCTTGTAATGACTTCTGCACGGATTCGTCGATTTCTACTGGCACTATAACAGCGGTTAACTCAGCCTTTGCCTTAATATCCGTTTTGGCAACCGAGTTTTTCTTAGATTTAGACCGTATAGGAGGTAACTTGGGATAATTGATAGTGGACCGAAACTGTGTTTCCACCTGAGTCCAGTGCCCTTCAATGAGTGCCCGGTTTAATAACTGAACTCGATTTATATCTTCTAGTAAAGTCAATGCATAGGCAACTGGTCCGCCTGGGTGCTGGGTAATCTGTTCGGCTCGTTCCAGTAAGGTTAAACTTTCACTCACCCGGTCCATAAGTCCTTGACGAACGGCCTGACCCCAATCACTCTGCATCAAGGCTTCAATATCATCCCAAACATAGGCCCGGTCAAGTTCACCGAGCCAGCCTGTCGGGTTGGGTTGACTATAGGCAAACTCATAAAGATGCAAAATGTGTTCCATCAACGGTTGATCATCCCGATCCGAGCCAAAGGCATCAACGAGTTTCAAGAAGGCAAGGTCTTCCTTTTCATACCGAGTTTCAAAGAGGTCTTCAACGACATCTTGGCGCAGAAGGTCTGCCTCAGCTTGATCCGCAACCCGAAATGCTGGATCAAGTTCGAGCTGGTAGAAATACTTCCGGATTAACTCTAAACAAAAAGAATGCAGCGTTGTAATACTTGCCCGATAAAGTAGGGTGCGTTGGCGGAGAAGTCGTTCGACTTCTCGAGTCTCTTGTTCATGAAATAAAGCGTCGTCTAAGGCCTTGCCTATACGCTCCCGCATCTCATTTGCTGCTGCTTTAGTAAAAGTCACGACAAGGAAACGATCGATATCCTCAGGTTCTTCAGGATTCGTGATTCGATAAATTATCCGTTCCACAAGCACGGCAGTTTTGCCAGAACCAGCTCCGGCAGCGACCAGGAGTTGGCCTCGTAACGTGATTGCGGCATGTTGTTCTGCAGTCCACTTAGGTTTACTCACGTCAGATCTCCTCCTTTTGTCCAGGGGGCTTGCCTAGGTTTGGAGTGAACTCAGCTTCACATGTTTCTTCCAACCAGTTTATGGCAAGATCCCGTGAGCTCTTTGTTTTTGGCAAAACAATTGAGTCTGTCACAGTGGGACGAATTGCTCCCTCCAACTCTGCGAGGCGTCTCCAGACTTCCTCTTGTTTTAAGGCAGGAAGGTCTCGGTATTGGTTCTCCGGAAGGTAGGGATCAAAGTGGCAAACCGGTTTATAGGCACAATATAGGCATCCCGTGCTCTTCCCTCGCCGGTAAGGAGAGAGTGAAATATCACCGTTTAAGATCTCTTCACCCGTCTGCTGGAACCACTGATGAAGGTAGTCGCTAAGCAGGGAGAACTGATCCTCGGTCAAAACGTTTGATCCTTTTTTAAAGGTGCCGTCCTTCTTTAATTTGAGGCCCAG
>Ga0209125_1001717_pt1 | contig 19197 bp, 22 predicted proteins | sample BarGraIncub1131A_FD_184503 | JGI IMG/M metagenome (GOLD analysis project Ga0209125, IMG submission 184503) | Arctic peat soil microbial communities from Barrow, Alaska - Barrow Graham LP Incubations 11-31A (SPAdes) (version 2) | ecosystem: Environmental > Terrestrial > Soil > Wetlands > Peat...
GATTAGATTAACGCATGGGAGATTTTACAGGGGGGGTGTAGTAAGTGGCAATTTTGAAAAACACGAAAGATAAATGTGAAGAGATAGAAAAGGATCTAGAGATTAAGAAAGAGATAAGGAAAATTAACATACTCTTCAAGAATTTAGACAGAAATGTAAAAAAGACAGTTGAATCATTAATTCAAAATGCTGCTTACATGGCAGTAACCTTAAGAGAACTTCAAGCAACACTAAATAAAAATGGATTGATCACAGAGTATCAAAATGGAGAAAATCAATGGGGAACAAAGAAATCACCTGAGATTGAAATATATAATACCTTAGTAAAAAACTATATTTCATGTATGAAGTCATTAAATGATTTTCTTCCTATCGATAAGCCTGGAACTTTAGGTGATGATGATTTTGTATCATTTGTGAACAGTAAATGAGTAGCACAGCAAGAAAAATAATTTATGAATTAACATTCAATCCTATACTTGAATACTGGGATAAAATAAAGTATAAACCATTATTTATAAAAGTTGAAACATTGAAATCAGAATTATTTTTAATTAAGAAAGAAAAAGTTGTTAATGAAATTTTACTTAATAAAAAGGAAACTGAATTAGAAGAAGCTTTGGCAGAACTAAATAGGATAAAATCATCTGTTGAAATTATAAATACAAGTAATAAAGTTTATAAAGCGTACAAAGAGATTATAAAAATAATAAATAATAAGAAAAGTATCTGGGAATACGATAGTCACAAAGCAAACCATGCAATTGAGTTTATAGAAAATTATTGTAAACATTCAAAGGGTGCCATGGGAGGGAAACCTTTCATATTAGAGCTTTGGCAAAAAGCTTTAGTTGCAGCAACTTTTGGAATGATTCATAAAATTGATAGGACTAGAAAATATAGAGAAGTTTTATTAGTAGTTGCTAGAAAAAATGGTAAATCTACTTTAGCAGCTGCAATAGGTCTATATATGCAAATTGCTGATGGAGAACCAGGAGCAGAAGTATATGCTTGTGCTACTAAAAAAGACCAAGCCAAAATAATATGGTTAGAATCAAAAAGAATGGTTAAAAAATCACCAACTCTAAGAAGAAGGATTAAAACCTTAGTTGCAGAGATTGTAAGTGAATTTAACGATTCTTTTTTTAGGCCCTTGGGTAGAGATTCAGATAGCTTAGATGGTTTAAATGTTCATTGCGCATTACTTGATGAAATACATGCTTGGACAGATAAAAACTTATATGATGTTATCGTTGATGGTACTACTGCTAGAGAAGAACCTTTGATATTTATAACTACAACTGCAGGAACAATAAGAGAATGTGTATATGATTTAAAATATGATGAATCTGAAAGAGTAATTAATGGCTGGGACGATGAAGAGAATGGATATAAGGATGAACACTTCTTACCTATAATTTACGAGCTAGATAATAGGAAAGAATGGGTTGATTCAGAGTGTTGGGGAAAAGCTAATCCGGGTCTAGGAACTATAAAGAAATTAGATCAGTTAGAAGGTAAGGTAAATAAAGCTAAAGGTAACTCACTTTTAGTAAAAAATTTATTATGTAAAGATTTTAATATAAGGGAAACTTCCTCAGAGGCATGGTTAACTTTTGAAGACCTAAATAATACTACTACTTTTGATATAAGCCTATTAAAACCAAGATATGGAATAGGTGGAGCAGATTTATCAAGCACTACAGATTTAACTAATGCAACAATTTTATTTGAGGTGCCAAATGATCCTAATATTTATGTAAAACAAATGTACTTCCTTCCAGAGGACTTATTAGAGCAAAGAGTAAAAGAAGATAAAATTCCATATGACTTATGGAGGGATATGGATTTATTAAGAACAGTACCTGGAAATAAAGTTCATTATAAACACGTTACAGAGTGGTTTTTAGAAGTTCAGAATGAATGTGATATATATATCTACAAAGGTGGATATGATGCGTGGTCGGCTCAATATTGGGTGGAGGATATGAAAACACAATTCGGAAAAGAAACATGGGAGCCTGTAATTCAAGGAAAGAAAACTTTATCGGGCCCTATGAAGAATTTAGGGGCTGATTTAAGAATAAATAAAATTATTTATAATAATAATCCTATTTTAAAGTGGTGCTTAAGCAATACAGCTATAGATGTAGATAAGAATGATAATATACAACCAATTAAGACAAGCAATCCAAGAAGAAGAATAGATGGATTAGCGGGCTTATTAGATGCTTATGTAGTTTTAGAAAGATGTCAAGAGAACTATATGAGTGTTATTTAAGGGAAGGGAGGTGAAAAATTGGGAATAATAAATAAGTTTTTTAATAAAAGTCCAGCAACAACAAGGTTTGAAATGATTACTGACAGGGGTAATGGTTATTTTGCTTGGAATGGAAAGCTTTATAAATCAGATATTATTAGAGCTTGCGTAAGACCTAAAGCTAAAGCAGTAGGTAAATTAGTAGCAAAACATATAAGAGAAACAATAAAGGCAGATGGTTCAACGGATTTAAAAGTTAATCCAGATGTGTATATGCGTTTTCTTTTGGAAGAGCCTAATCCATATATGACAGGTCAAATGCTACAAGAAAAGGTTACTACTCAATTACAACTTAATAATAATGCCTTTATTTATATAAATAGAGATGAAAATGAATATGCAAATGAGTTATACCCTATACCTTGTGTAAGTGCTGAAGCTTTATATAATACTTTGGGTGAATTGTTTTTAAAATGTACTATGAAAAATGGGAAAACAGTTACTTATCCATATACGGATATAATACATCTAAGACAAGATTATAATGAAAATGATATTTTTGGAGAAAGTCCAAGAGAAGCATTATTACCACTAATGGAAATTGTAAATACAACAGATCAAGGAATAGTTAAAGCAATAAGAAACAGTGGAATAATTAAATGGTTATTAAAATTCAATCAGAGTTTAAGGCCAGAAGATTTAAAAAAGCAAACACAAGATTTTACTGATAACTTCTTAACTATTGATAATACCGGTGGGGCAGCAGGAGTTGATAGTAAAGCTGATGCAAAACAAATAGAGCCAAAAGATTATGTACCTAATGCAGCACAGATGGATAGGACTATTTTAAGGCTTTATTCATTTTTTGGAACTAACGATAAGATAGTTCAATCTAAATATACAGAAGATGAATGGAATTCCTACTATGAAGCTGAAATAGAACCTTTAGCACTTCAATTAAGTGGAGAATATACTAGAAAGCTATTTAATAGGCGTGAAAGAGGATTTGGTAACTCAATAATATTTGAAGCAAGTAACCTTCAATATGCTAGTATGTCAACTAAGTTAAATTTATTACAAATGGTTGATAGAGGAGCATTAACACCTAATGAATGGAGAAAGATACTTGGAGGATTAGCACCAGTGGCTGGTGGAGATATGCCTGTAAGAAGATTAGATACTGCAGTAGTTGGGAAGGGGGGTGAAAATAAATAATGGCTAAGATAAATATAAAAGGACCTATAATTTCAAGTGCTCAACAATGGATTTATGATTATTTTGAAGTGGAAGCTACTTCTCCAGCTAAGGTTAATAAAATTTTAGATTCTATAATAAGTAATGAGGATTTAGAGATTGAAATTAATTCTTCTGGTGGAGATATATCAGCAGGCAGTGAAATTTATACTGCTATAAGATCATATAGCAAAGGCAACAAGAAAGCCAATATAGTAGGGAGTGCGTATTCTGCAGCTTCGGTTATTGCCATGGCTTGTGAGTGCTATATGTCACCTACTGCAATGTTTATGGCACACAAAGTTAGTTGTGGAGCTAGTGGTAATAGTGATGATATGGATAAGACTTCACAGACATTAAAAGTAGCAGATCAAACAATTGCAAATGCTTATATTGCTAAAAGTGGTATGTCAATGAAAGATGCGCTTAAAATGATGGCAGATGAAACGTGGCTAACAGCACAACAAGCGAAAGAAAGAGGACTTATAGATGGAATAATGTTTGAAGAAAATCAAGCATCATCTACAAGTCCTTTTTTGAACTCATTTACTGGAATGATACCAGAAAAAGTAATAGAGAAAATGCAAAACGAAAGATTAAATGAAATGATAGGACAAGATAAAGTCAAATTACAAAATAAATTAAATTTTTTAAAATTGAAAGGTGGAATATAAAATGAAATTTACAAATAAACAAGATTATTCAGATCAAAGAACAACACTTATGAATGCTATTCAAGGAATGATGGACACAGCTACTTCAGATGAAATTCAAGCTAATATGTCAGAAGTTGAGACTATGGATAATGCTTGGGCAGAACAATCTAAGGAAATGGCTAATAAAGCAGCTTTAGAAAACAAATTTAAAGTGCTTAATATTGAAAATAAAGGAGTGAATGTAGTGGGAACAGTTATAGATTCAACAAATTCAGTGGTAAATGAGGATATGTATGCTTCAACAGATTATAGAAAAGCATTTATGAATAATGTGATTAAGGGAACTGCAATTCCTAATCAGTTTTTAAATGTAGATGCAAGTACAGTTACAGGTGAGGTTGGTTCGGTAATTCCAACAACTGTAATGGAAAAAATAATTGAAAAGTTAGAATCAACAGGTATGATACTACCGTTAATAACTAGAACATCTTATAAAGGTGGATTAGCAATACCTACATCATCAGTTAAACCAGTTGCAACATGGGTATCACAAGGTGCTGGAAGTGATAAACAAGAAAAAACAACATCAAGTATTACATTCACTTACTTCAAACTTAGATGTGCAGTATCGGTTAGCTTCGAGGTTGACAATATAACTCTAGCAGTATTTGAAAGCACTATAATTAATAACATTACAGAAGCTATGATTAAAGCTTTAGAACAAGCAATTATATCCGGTGATGGAACTACACAACCAAAAGGAATATTGACAGAAACTCCTGCAACTGGTCAAGCTTTAACAATTGCGAATGCAACAGCATTAGCTTATAGCGATCTAATTGCAGCAGAAGCGGCATTACCACTTGAATACGAACAAGATGCAGTTTGGTGTATGTCTAAAAAGTCGTTTATGGCATTTATAGGAATGGTTGATAGTCAAAAACAACCTATTGCAAGAGTTAATTATGGTATAGCAGGCAGACCTGAAAGAACTTTACTAGGTAGAACAGTAATTCTAAATAACTATGTAGGATCTTATCTTTCAACAGTGCTAGCAAATACTAAATTTGCTTTCTTATTCAATTTCAAAGATTATGTTTTAAATACTAACTATCAAATGGCTTTGAAAAAATATGAAGATAATGAAACTGATGATGTAATTACAAAATCTATAATGCTTGCAGATGGCAAGGTTATAGATTTAAATTCATTAGTAACTTTAACTAAAACATTAGCTTAGTATTGGGGAAGGTTAATCCTTCCCTTTCCTTTTAAGGGAGGGAAATAAATGTTAGATAAAGTTAAATTAGCACTTAGGATAAAATCTACATTATTAGATCCTGACATTACAGACTTAATAGAGGGTTGTAAACTAGATTTAAGTATAAGTGGTGTAAAAGTAATAGAAGAAGAAAATAGTCTTATACAGAGGGCAATTATAGTTTACTGTAAGGCAAACTTTGGATTAGATAATAAGGATAGTGAGAAATATCAAAAGTCTTATGACTCTCTAAAAGAACATCTAGCTTTATGTAGTGACTATAATACAGAGGTGGTGACACCGTAATGTGGAGAGATGAATTAATTTTAATAAAAGAATCTTTCACTCTTGATTCTATAGGTAATCAGATACCTGTAGAAATTGAGAATCCTGTTTTTTGTGATGTTAAATCTATAAGCAGAAGTGAGTTCTATAATGCAGCTACTACTGGATTAAAGCCTTCAATAGTTTTTATAATTCATTGTTACGAATATGATGATGAAGAAAAAATAAAATTTGAAGATAAAAAATATAAAATTATAAGAACATATTTAAAAAGTGTTGATGAAATAGAACTAACTTGTGAGAAGGTGTTAGCAAATGGCTAAAATAAAAGGCTTATCTGAAGAAATAGTAAAAGCACTTATAGAATATACAGAAGAAATCACAGAAGGTATAGAACAATCTAAAAAGACAGTAGCAGAAAGAGCTGTGGGTATATTAAAAGAAACAAGTCCTAAAGGCTATTCTAAAAGTTATGCTAAAGGGTGGAGAGTAAGTGACATTGACGGCAAGCAGGTTATTCATAATAAAACTGATTATGAACTAACACACTTATTGGAATTTGGTCACGCAAAAGTTAGTGGTGGCAGAGTTGCTGCTAGATCACATATTAGACCAGTAGAGGAACAAGTAATTAGGGAATTTGAAGATGCAGTAGAGAAGGTGATTAAAGGGTGACACTGAGTGATATATATACAATTCTAAAGGCTACTGGATATCCAGTGGCTTATTCACATTTTACAGGAACTACAACAACACCTTTACCTAGTCCTCCTTATGTTTGCTATCTGAGTGCCTATAGTAGCAATCTATTTGCAGATAACAAAGTCTTCAAGAAAATAGATAATTTACAGATAGAACTTTATACAATTAAGAAAGACTTAGTAGCAGAAAAGAAATTAGAGGACTTATTAGATCTTAATGAAATTTCTTATGAAACTACAGAAACATGGATAGAAACAGAAAAATTATTTCAAAAAATATATGAAGTGAGGTTGATATAAAATGGCAGAAAATAAAGTAACTTTTGGATTAAAGAATGTACATTATGCACCTTTCACAGTGACAGCAGGAGCAATAACTTATGGAACACCAGTAAGAATTTTGGGAAGTGTTGATATAAGCCTAGAACCTAGAGGCGATATGGCAGAGTTCTATGCAGATGATATGTTATATTATAGCGCAGAAAATAATCAAGGATATGATGGTACACTAAATGCAGCCAATATACCTGAAAGTTTTGCGACTGATATACTTAGTGAAGAAATGGATGAAACGGATTTAGTGATAACAGAAAAAGCTAATGTTGAAACTAAACCTTTTGCTTTACTATTTGAATTTGATGGAGATGTAAAGGCTATAAGACACGTTCTTTATAGTTGTACTGCAAAAAGGCCTAAGGTTAGTTCTGCAACTAAAACAAATTCAAAAGAACCAAATGTAAATGAATTAACATTTGTATCAAGTCCAAGAGAAACAGATTTGGCGGTTAAAACAAAAACTACTGCAACTACACCTGCTGGAATTCATGATGCTTGGTATACAAAAGTATATGAAAAAGTAGTAACACCTTAGGAGGGATTTTAAATGGAAAAAACAATTGAAATAGATGGTAAACAAGTAAAGTTTAAAAGTACCGCAGCAACACCATTAAGATTTAAAGCACAATTTGGAAAAGACTATTTTGCCGAAATAATAAAGTTGAATAAATTAGGAAAATTTAAAGAAGGCAAGGATAATTCTAAACTATTAGAAAATGCAGACTTTGAAGTATTTTATAATGTTATTTGGGTATTAGCAAAGACTGCAGATAGGACTATCCCAGAGCCTTTAACATGGCTTGATGGATTTGATGAATTTCCACTCTTTGAAATAATTCCAGAAATACAAGATCTTATCCTTTCCAGTATACAAACTAAAAAAAAATAGAAAGCTCAGATGATAAAGGGGATAACGACGTTATTACAACGGAGTTATTCCTTTTTTTGTGTAGAAAAAACGGATTATATAAAGATGATTTAGAAGATATGACCATTGGAATGTGTCTTGATTATCTTGAAGAATGTTCTGAACGAAAAAATCCTGAAGAAAAAGCAAGAAAAGCAACACAGGGTGATTATGATTCTTTTTAAAAGTGAGGTGATAAATAAATGGCAAGCAGTAGCAGAATTAAAGGTATTACAATTGAAATAGATGGATCAACTACAGGACTTCAAAAATCATTAGAATCTGTTACAAAAGAAAGTATAAATATTCAAAAAGAATTAAAGGATGTTGAAAGACTATTAAAATTTGATCCAGGCAATACAGAAGCTTTGGCACAGAAACAAAAGCTACTGGCAGCACAAATTGAAGCTACAAGTAGTAAACTAAATAAACTTAAAGAAGCGGAGCAACAAGTAGAGAAGCAATTCCAAAGCGGTGATATTGGAGAAGCACAATATAGATCCTTTAGAAGAGAAATTGAATTTACTGAAACTGAATTAGGTAAATTAAAACAATCTATTGCTAAAGTTGATGATGGTTCAGCTATAAAAAATATAAAACAAGATTTATCTAAAATTCCTGAGGAAGCAAATAAGGCTCAAGGATCTGTCAAAGATTTAGGTGGAGAATTAACTAATCTTGTAGCCGGAGCTGCAGCAGGTGTAGGAATTGGAAAAATAGTTGAAGAAGCTTTTGATGTATCTAGTCTTAATACGAAGATTGCTATTTCTTTTAATGTACCTGAAGAAAGTATTCAAAGTGTAAAGAATGCTATAAGCACGGTTGAAACTTATGGAGTAGATGCGGAGGCAGCACTTGAAGGAATCCGTAGACAATGGGCACTTAATAAGAATGCAAGTGATGAAAGCAATAGCGCAGTGGTTACAGGAGCGGCAACTATTGTAGCAGCTTATGGAGATGTAGATTTTACAGAGTTAATTCAAGAAACTAATGAATTGTCAAAGACTTTAGGAATTAGCGATGAAGATGCAATTGCTTTAACATATTCATTGTTGAAAATGGGATTTCCACCGGACCAAGTTGATATTATAAGTGAATATGGAACACAATTAAAAATGGCTGGATTTAACGCACAAGAAATACAAGCTATCATGAAGACAGGAGTCGAAACTGGTACATGGAATATTGATAATTTATTAGATGGAATTAAAGAAGGACGTATTAAATTAACTGAATTTGGTGCAGGGATAGATAAAACAACAGCTTCATTATTAGAAGGTACAAGCATTTCATCGCAGAAATTGCAAGAATGGGGAAAAGCAGTATCGGCAGGTGGCGAAGGTGGCACAAAAGCAATGCAAGAAGTTGCTCAAGCATTAGCTGGTGTAGATGATAAGACTAAACAAAACCAGTTAGGTGTAGCAATATTCGGTACATTGTGGGAAGATCAAGGAACTAACATTAGTAGCACATTGTTAGGAATGAACGATAATTTAACTACTGCTGAAGAAAATCAAAACAATCTTAATTCCGCAACAGAAAGTTTAAACTCAGATCCAATGATACAACTGAAAGCTGCAATTTCTGATTTACAAACTGCATTAGCACCATTACTACTAAAGATAACTGAAGCAGTCACTTGGTTTTTAAATCTAGATGATGGAACCAAAAGTATTATATTAACTATCGGGGCATTAGTAGTAGCAATTGGTATATTGCTAATAGTAGTAGGTCAAATGTCTATAGGAATAGCAGCTATGACAGGAGCAATGGGAGGTCTAACAATAGCAACTATAGCTAATAAGCTTGAGACAATAGCAATAGCTGCATTATATGCAAAAGACTTTATATTAAGCATAGCAAGCGGAACTGCTGCATTAGTAACACAAGCGGCTCAATGGGTAATAAATACTGGATTAAAAATAGCAGATACCATAGCAACCACTGCAATGACCGTAGCAACCGGAATATGGAATATAGCATGTGGAACCGGGGCAATGTTAGTGCAAGCAGCACAGTTTGTAATAAATACAGGGCTAAAAATAGCAGATACTATTGCGACAACCGCAATGACAGTAGCAACAACTGCATGGACTATAATTTGTGGTGTAGCGACTGTTGTGACTACAGCGTTAGGAATTGCATTTGCCTTTTTAACAAGTCCAATTGGTTTGGTCATATTGGCAATAGCAGCAGTAATTGCAATAGGAGTTTTGCTTTATAAAAACTGGGATACTATAAAAGAAGTAGCTTTTAGTGTATTTGGAGCAATAGGTGATTTTATAGGTGGTATATGTGATAGTGTTGGTGGATTCTTTAAAGGGATGATTAATGGAGTAATTAGTGGCCTTAACTGGATGATAGGAGCATTAAATAACCTTAATTTTACTGTCCCAGATTGGGTTCCAGGTATTGGTGGAGAAAACATTGGATTTGATATACCTGAGATACCAAGTTTTGCAGTAGGTACAAAGTATTTGCCACAAGATATGCTTATACAGGCACATAAAGGTGAAATGATAGTACCTAAGAGTGAAAACCCATATGCCAATAGTAATGGAAGCGTATTAGGTAATGGAAGTAGTGGACCTATTTGTATTACTGTAGTTTCTAATTTAGATGGAAGACAGATAGCAGAAGGAACCGCTATTTATAATGATCAGATACAGGGTAAAAATATTAAAATAGCTGAAAGAGGGGTTGGATTATGACGAATATAACTATCAATAATAAAAATAGTTATATAGATTATGGAATTACAATAGAAAGTGTCAGTATTCAACCTCCTAGTAAGAAAAAAATAAAAGATTCTGTAATAGGTATGAATGGGAGTTATGATTTTTCTACAATAGCTACAAATGGTGAAATTACTTACAATGAAAGAGAAATTAAGGTTAAATTCAACCTTATTACAAATAATAAAGCTAAGTTATATATTAAGTATGGTGAGATTCTAGAATGGTTAATGGATATAGGGAAAAGTCAATTGGTTTTTGATTTTATGCCTGATTATTATTTCATTGCAGAGGTTGAAGAAGCTCCAAGTTTTGAGGAAGTATTACAAAAAGCAGGAAGACTAGAAGTAATATTTGTTGCAGAGCCATTTAGAACAGGCATAAATTTAGAGGGTAGTGATATTTGGGATATCTTTAATTTTGAAACAGATGTAGTACAAGATACTGGTTTTGATATTGTTGGAACTAAAACAATAAATATAATAAACGTGGGTAGATTAGTTTGTCCCACTATCAATGTAACCACTGCAATGAGCCTTATATTCAATTCTAAGACTTACAACTTAGTTGTAGGTAATAACAAGTTTTATGGGTTAAAGTTGCTTAATGGAGATAACAACATGGTTGTTAATGGAACTGGACATATTAGTTTTGTATTCCGAAAGGTGGTTTTATAATGTATCAAGTTAGTATCTTTAATGGAGCCGAAGAAACAATAATACATTATCCAACCACAGAAAATGGATCACCACACTTATTAAAAGATGAATTACAATTAAAATTAGGAAAAGTTCATAATCTTAATTTTACTATTCCAATTACAAACGATGGGTATGATAAAGTATTTGATTTCATTACATTGGTGAAAGTAACTAATACTATAAATGAAGATATTATTTTTGAAGGTAGAGTTTTTACAAGCGTAGAAAATATGAGTGCTGGTGGAGAATTTTACAAAGAAGTTATTGCAGAAAGTGAATTATCGTACCTTAACGATAGTATAACTAGAGCTTGGAATATAGATAACATGGGTGTATTAAACTTCATTACAAAGGTAATAAACAACCACAATGCTCATACTACAGCGGATAAGCAATTTGCAGTCGGAAGAATACAAGTAGTTGGAAATATAACTTGTACAACTAAATTTGAAAATAGCTTAAATAGTTTAATTGATAAAATGGTTAATACCTTAGAAGTAGGGTATTTAATTGTTAGAAAAGAGGATGGAATAAGATATTTAGATTATTTACCACAAGTTGTAGGTGTAAGTGCAAATATTGACTTAGGAATAAATATGAAGGATATATGTTTTTCTAAAGATGTAACTAGCGTTGCTACTATACTCGTACCAACAGGTAAAGATAACTTAACTATAGAAAGTGTAAATGGTGGTAAAGATTACTTAGAAGACATAGCAGCAGTAGCAGAATTTGGAGCTATAGAACAACCACTAGAGCTAAGTGAAATAACAGACGCTAATATATTGAAAGCTACAGGACAAGCTAAATTAAACAATATATCAAAGGCAATATATAAATTAAGTACTAATGTATTAGATTTAAATGTATTAGGATTAGATCCAAACAGTTATCATATAGGAACTGATACAACAATAACAAATTCAGCTATTAAATTTCTACAAACATTCACTATATTAGAAAAAAATATAGATTTATTAAACCCTCAAAACTCTACTTTAACTTTAAACAATAAGTTTGAGACTGCGACAGATAGGCAGATTTCACTTGAAAGAGTTTCAAAATATGTAGAGAAAATTTTAACATCAGATAAGCAATTAAACACATTTTATCTTGATGGGTATATAAATACACTTAAAAATCAAGTGGTGGCATCTGGTGCTTATGCTAATGCACAAGTAATAGAAGATAAAGGAATACTACTGGAAAATACAGATATCAATAGCGTTGATTATGGAGCATTGTATTTAGGTCCAGGTATCTTTGCTATAGCCAAAGAAAAGACTAATGGAACTTGGGACTATAGAACCTTTGGAACTGGAAAAGGCTTTACTGCTGATTTAATGATAGCTGGAACCTTAGATGCTGGAATAGTCAATGTAATCAACTTAATTGCAGATAATATTGTATCAGGCACAATAAATGCAAATATAATAAATTTAATTAATTTAAACGCAAGCAATATTAATGTTGGGACTTTAAATGGAAGTATAGTAAATGTAACCAACCTAAACGCCTCCAATATGAATGTTGGTACACTAAACGGAAATAATGTAAATATTGATAATTTGACTGCGAATAATATCCACGCAGGAACTTTAACAGTAGATGCACAATGGGGAGGCTCTAAAGGTACAGTAAGTGCCAATAGTAACGGACTAAGCAATAATTATGGTGGCTCTACTAATGCCTATAAAAGTTTAATAGCGGTAGGAACGGGGACTATTAATATAACCGATGGAACAATAAGCATGTCCTTACCATCTGTATTTGCCGGAAAAAGCTACAGTGTAATTGTAGCTGCTAGAAGTGCGGTAGGTACAAGTGGATTTACATTGTGGACTAACCCTTCAAGTTGGAGTGGTGGAACTTTTAGTATTGTGGGTGGCATGGGTAATGGTACGGATAGCATAGCTTTTTCATGGGTGGCAGTAGCATAGGGAGGTTAATATGACAATAATTTATAATAAAAGAATTGGAAGCATAAAAAATATATTTAGCGGAAATTTGCAAACTTTAGATATTATTTTTGGAGTTGAAGCAGAAGATTATCGTATAATATTTGACGAATTAATAATTGCAGATAATCAAAATGTAATTGATAGCCCAAAAATGTTTAAAGTAAATATAGAAACTAAAGAAATAGAAATAATAGCATTATAAAGCGCTTCAAAAGAGGTGCTTTTTTCATGTAGAAAAATAGGAGGTTAGTTATGGCGAGTATTATAGATAAGGTTGCACAAATAAGAGCAGCTATATTCGGTAAAGATGTCCGAGAGAACATAGCGAGTGGTATAGAGGCAATTAACTCAGAGGTAATTAGTACTACAACAAAACAAAATAATCTTAAAAGTCAATTTGATAGTTTAGTAATAAATTCTGGAAGCTCCAACGCTGAATTAGTAGCTGGCAGGACAAGTAATGTAACTGGATTAACTAGCGATACCATGGGGCATAGAATGGATGGTGTTGATTCGCAATTGGAAAACAAGGCGACGCATGATGAAGTATTTACAATGCTTAATATGGGACAAGATGTGAAAACAGCTATGACAGGAGGAAGTGTTGCAGTTGTTGGAGTAGGAGCAGTATTAGAAGAAAATATAGTAAATAACCAAGTTACACCACAAAAAACAAATTTTTTAACTGTAGGCAAAAACTTATTCGATAAATTGGTACGTTCAATCGGATATGCTCTGAATGAAGCAAATGGAGCTTTAGTGATAGATGTAAGTTTAATTTATGACACTTCGGACTATATACCTGTTATAGCTGGTGTGACTTATTTTATTAATAAGTGTAGAAAATATGTTCTTTATAATTCCACAAAAGTATTTGTAAGTGGTTATAACAATACAGCTTATGGTAGTTTAACAATTACTCCATCAGTAAATGGATTTATAAAATTTCAAGTTGGTGCAACATATATAGATACTACACAACTTGAAATTGGAAGTGTGGCAACAAGCTATGAAAGATATGCATTAGTATCACAAAAAATATTGATAGATAATAGTAACCTAAAGTCTAATATAATTGATAATATAAATATTAAGACAGCTATAATAACCGATGACAAAATAAATCCAACTTCAAATATAGTTATAAAAAAAATAGGTAAAAACATATTTGATTTAAGTAAAATTACAAGTGGTAATTATGTTAACTATTTAACTGGTAGTTTGGTAGTTAACGCCTCTTATTCGACAAGTGAGTATATATTAATAACACCATCTACAGCTTATACTCTAAGCAATCCAACATACGCATTAGAACAATTAGCTTATTATGATGTTGATAAAATTTATATTAGTGGTGTGAGTAATGCAGGTAGTAATAGTTCGGTTACTTTAACCACTCCAGCAACAGCAAGATATACTAGGATAACTGTTTCTAATACACGTTTATCTACTTTACAATTAGAGTTAGGAAATTTTGCAACGTCATATGAACCCTATGCGTTTTTAGTTAAATCTATTGAAATAGAAAAGCATAAATTTACATTAGATTATTTTGTAGATAGTGTAGTAGGACAGTTAAATAATATAAAAACTATTATAACAGTTAAACAAGATGGAACAGGGGATTTTATAAGTCTTAGAAGTACTTTGGAGTCCATTATAGATGCAAGTATAACAAAACAGTATGAAATACGAATATATGAGGGTATATATGATATTATGGGTTATTATACAACGGAGGAAATAGAATCAGCTTCGTTTATTGGTTTACAAGTTACTAACTATATAAGTTTAAAAGGGATAGGGATTAAAGAAAATATAATTTTAAAAGGTGAAATTGCCGATACATTTACAGGAGCAACACAAGGTAGAGTATCAACTATTGTTAAAAAAAATAATGGTGGCTTTGAAAACTTAACTGTTACGGCTAAAAATCTAAGATATGCAGTACATGACGATTATAATTACCCTAACTATAAACGTAATAATAAGAATTGTAATTTTATTAAATATGCTGGTGGTGGATATAATCAAGCGTATGGAGAAGGATGTTGGAGTGGTACAGAAACAATTAATGAAGATTGTTATTATTATACAGAAACACAAGGACACCCTTATAGTTTTCATAATAATGTTGGATTTGCAAAACCATCAAGTCATAAATTAATTAACTGTAGATACGAAAATAAAAACGGTGTAGGTGCTATTAGATTTGGAAGTATGGGTAGTGGACAAATAGATACTGTAGAAATGATAGGTTGTAAACTACAGGGACAGATTATATTAATGGAAGAACAATCGAATGGTGTAGGAATTGACTTTGAATTGACTGGTTATGGCAATGATGTTGTTCCAGTTGAAATAATTCACTCAGATGTTTCACAATATACTTATGATTTTGTTGGAGAAACTAAGAAAATGTACAATAACGATGCTTCAATTATTTTAAAGGGAACTGTGGTACAACTTAATGCAACAAATTCCTCAATTAATGCTTTTATAACGTCTACTTTACCTACTCTTTTTTATGGTGTAGCATTTGAAGATATAGCTATTGGTGGAAGTGGAATAATTAGAATTGGTGGTTATTTGAAAATTTCAGATACCAACTTAACAGGATTAGTATTAGGAGACAAAATAGGTGTTGTCAATGGAGTTTTAGCAAAGGTGACTACAGGAGATTATATTGGTGTGGTTACTTTAACAGATTATATTAAACTAAAATAATTACGGCATAGACTTAAAGGACGACACATTAATATGTATAAGTGTGTATAAGTATGTGTTAAAAAGACATGGTAATATTTGTGATGTATAATCTTCTTTAAAGGGGAGGTTGTACATATGACAGTGCAAAGATTAAATGTTACTGTAGACCCTGAGCTCTTGGAAGAGTTCTATAAATATGCTTGTAAAAAAGGAATAACAATTTCACCATTTTTACAAGCAAAAATGAAAGAGTTTATAGAAGAGGAAAAGGAGTTTGAGGAGTACAAGCAAAGAAAAAGAAAAGGCACTTTATAGTGTCCTTTTTTATGTCGTAATATGAAGTCTAAACAAGTTTAAACCAGTGTAAACCCTTGCAAATAGGGGTTTGTGTACACATTAGTCCTAAGACTGAAAGGACGACACAACTAAAAAATAAAAATAATTAGAGATTAGATTAAATTCTGATCTCTTTTTTATATAAAAAAATAATGAAAGAAGGTATTAATAAATGGAGAAAATATTAAACTACTTAAAATATACAGTTGCAACAGTTGGAACAGGACTTACTTGGCTACTAGGAGCATGGGATACAGCATTAGTGGTACTTATAAGCTTTATGGTTATAGACTATATGACAGGAGTTATAAAGGGGTGGTATACAGATCAATTATCTAGCGATGTGGGTTTGAAGGGTATTGCTAGAAAATTTTTAATAGTTTTAGTATTGTGTGTAGCAGTGCTGCTAGATAGATTGCTAAATACAGGGACGTGGGTATTTAGGACATTAGCTTGCTATTTTTATATTGCCAATGAGGGCATAAGTATATTAGAGAATGTTATTGTTCTTGGGTTGCCAGTTCCGGACCAACTAAAAAATGCACTAATACAATTACAAGACAAAAACAAATCAGAGTAGCCAATGGCTGCTCTTTTATTATATAAAAAAATAAATATAAATGGAGGAATATAATAATGTATATTAGTCAAAATGGTTTAAATTTAATTAAAGAATTTGAAGGGTGTACACTTCAATCATATGATGATTATAATGACAATATTGTAAGTGCAGGACAAGGATATAGAGGTACATTGACAATTGGCTGGGGGCATATAGAAAATGTATATGCTGGGCAATCAATATCTCAACAAAATGCCGATGATTTACTTATGAATGATATGGTTAAATATTGTAGTCAAGTTCAAGAAGTAATTAATGAGGGTACAATAGGTTTTGCTATCAATCAAAATATGTTTGATGCTCTAGTTAGTTTTGACTACAACGTAGGACAAGGTTGCGTTAGAACCTTATGCAGAAATAGAGACAAAGATACAGTAGCAGATATGCTTTTAGAATATAGAAATAAAGGTAGCCAATGGGAACAAGGATTATTAAGAAGAAGAACTGCAGAAAGAAATTTATTCCTATCAGATAGCGAAGGTGGACAAGTGGCCAATCCTGTAGAAGTTCCAAGCCAGCCAGTAGAGGGTGAGATGTCTCAGCTACAAGGATTAATTAATGAACAAGGCTTTGGACCTATTAAAGTAGACAATATACCAGGAGAAGAAACTCTAAGTCATTGTCCTTTTGTAAAAAAAGGTGCAAATGGAGAAATAACCAAGTGGATTCAATTGAGAATTGGTGCGAATCCAGATGGTGATTTTGGTGATGCTACTAAACAAGCTGTTAAATGGTATCAACAATCACAAGGTATTGAAGATGATGGTGAAGTTGGTAGAATTACTTGGAGTAAATTATTAGGATTATAAATTATTAGAGGTAGTGAGTAGGAGAAATCTTACTTGCTACCCTTTTTTTATTGCTTAAAAACAATATAAATTTCTTTTTTAAAAACGTTGACAATACAGTAACGTTACTGTACAATGAAGTTATAGTAAGTTAACAAATAAATCTAAGGGGTGTTAAATATGAAAAAAGAAATGAAGAAATACGAATTAATAAACAACGAAGGTGCTTTTTATTGCATGGTATTTGAAACTAGTTGGATAAAAGCTAGAAAGTGTTTCAACCAAAGCTATGAAGGGAGCTTCACTATAATTTGCGAAGGAGAAAGAAAAAACGTTATTCTAAAATCTAAATAACAGAGGAGTACAGCATGAAACTAACAGATATAAAAACCCTTCAGGAAGTGGCGAGAGATTATAATATCTCTTTCCACACTTTACAAACTAGGTTGGGATCTAAAAACTTAAATATGATAGAAGGAATTGATTATAAGAAGTTAGGATCAAGACAGCCGACATTGTTAAGTCCATCAGGAGTTGAAAAAATAATCAAATAAAAAAAGCAGCCATTCCAAGGAATAACCACTGTGTATCACAAATACAGTATAATTCTTTGGAAATAAAAATTCAAGGAGGAATTATACAAATGGATGAATTAAATTATAAAAACTGTAATGATGAATTAGCTATGATATTGCTAGGAAAATTAACAATGGAATTACCTGAGCTACAGGTTGATATGCAAAAGCAGCTACAAATTAAAAGGGTTATTGATGAAGTATTATATAAATATGAAGTAACATCTAAGGTAACTGCATTAGTAAGCTCAGACATAGAGCAAAAGGCTTCACTATATTTAGCTTGTAAAAAGCTTCAGGGATTGAGTAAAAAAACCATACTAAATTATAAAATTGAATTAAGAAGTCTAATTAAATTTTTCAACAAACTTGTATCTAGTATTAATAGTATGGATATAAGGATGTATATGAGCTTTATAAGTGATGGAAGGCAGGAAAATACAATTAATAGCAAGATGGTCCCCATAAGAGACTTTTTTCAATGGTTGCAAGATGAAGAATACATTATTAGTAATCCCACTAAAAAGGTAAAAACAGTTAAGGAGCCTATTAGGCAGAGAGAGCCACTTACAAATGAACAGGTAGAACTTATAAGGGATGGAGAATTAGACATAAGAGAAAAGGCCATAGTTGAATTTTTATTAGCTTCAGGATGCAGAGTTGGAGAATTAGTTAATATAAAAATATCTGATATTGATTTACAAAGAATGTCTTTACTTGTAATTGGTAAAGGAAATAAGCAAAGAAGAGTCTATTTTAACGATAGGACTAAAATATCATTGAAGAAGTATATAGGTCTTAGAAAAGGTGATAGTGAATATTTATTCGTAGGTTCTAAAAAACCATTTAATAAATTATCTGAAAGAGCTGTAGAAAGAATAATAAAAGTTGTTGAAGAAAAAACATTATCAGGCAGGCATTTATATCCACATCTTTTTAGACATACCTTTGCTACTAGAGCATTAGACGGAGGATTACCACTTGAAGTGGTACAAAAGCTCCTAGGACACTCTAGCATAGATACTACACAGATATATGCTAAGGTAAAAGAAAATAATGTAGAGTTTCTATATAAGAAAATAGCTGGATAATTTAAAAGGTAGCAATAGGATAAATACTATTTGCTACCTT
>Ga0209125_1001718_pt1 | contig 19181 bp, 22 predicted proteins | sample BarGraIncub1131A_FD_184503 | JGI IMG/M metagenome (GOLD analysis project Ga0209125, IMG submission 184503) | Arctic peat soil microbial communities from Barrow, Alaska - Barrow Graham LP Incubations 11-31A (SPAdes) (version 2) | ecosystem: Environmental > Terrestrial > Soil > Wetlands > Peat...
ATCGAAATTATCTATATGAGCACCATGTATATCCCCATATCCAATTACATCTGCTTCAACATTAAGAGTTGGTGTTGCTTCAAATAATTTCAACCGTTCACTTTGCTTCGTTGATAGGTAAACCCTATGAAAAAGATCATTTGGAGAAGCGTGACATAGTCTTAATAACTTTCCACTTATATAAAATTCTTTATATATTGGTAACTGCTTCATATATTTTAATCGTTCAACTCCTAATTTGTTCTGATGCCACATTAAAATTTCGTTATCATCTATTTCTGTCATATAATAATCCCAATTACCTTTAATCACTACTTCACACTGTTGTCTAATTTTATCTACTACTTCAGCGGAACTGGGACCTTTTCCAGCTAAATCTCCAAGGCAAAAAATCGTATTAATATTTTTATTATTAATATCTACTAATACGGCTTCTAATGCAGGCATATTTCCATGAATATCTGATATTATTGCAATTCTATCCATATAAGCTCCTAACTTTTGTTATTACTAATTCTATTTAAAACAATAATCTTATATACAAATTATATCTTTTTCTCAAAATCTTTATACAATAAACTTGGTTGAATCCCTTTATTATTCTGGTATTTACCACTTATATATCTGTCATAATCGCCCTCTATAGAATGATAATATATTTGGCAAATTTCTACATCAGCATATATTCTTATAGGTTGAATACAATGAATTTCTAATGTCCAGTATCCACGAAATCCAACATCTCCAAAACCGGCTGTCACATGTACAAATAAGCCTAGTCTTCCTATTGAAGATCTTCCTTCAAGCATTGGAACAAATTTATCTGTTTCTGTATATTCGATAGTTCTACCTAGATAAAGTTTATTGGGTTCTAAAACTATACCTTCAGTTGGTATAACAATAGTTTTATATTTATTCTCTTTTTTCATATCTAAAGTTAAATCTTCATACACAATAAGTTCATTATATAATCTTAGGTTATAACTATTTGGGTTTAGTTGATTTTCATAAAATGGTTCTATTCTAATCTCTTCTCCTAACTTACTCTTAATTTGTTTTCCTGATAATATCATAAGTTTATCCCCCTTAAAGTTTTTTTGTTTTCAAAATTACATGTGGCTTAATTGAACGAATTATTAAATTTGCTGATGCCTTTGCAAAGTCATCTGTAAATTCTTTTGCATCTTTCAAGTCTATATTAGATGGATCACCACAATAGCCTAGTGGTGTTACTTCTCTGCCTTCAGAACCACCCTTTTGCCACTTGCCTAATAATTCAAGAGTTGTTTTTGAAGATTTAAGTTTCCTTGACATTTCTTCATTCACTAACTCTTTGAATTCAAGTAGCATCATACTTGTTTCAAATCCACCTGCATGTATATCCAAATAAGAACTTTCTACAATGTGTTTGTCATCTTTATCATACTGTACTTCCACATCCTTTTGAATAAGTACATATGGCTCACTTCCATCTAATCCTAAACGTCTTTCGAAAAATTCAGGAATTATATTATATACTTTTTTATTTTCAGAACTCGATTCATATATTTCTTTAACAGTTTCAACTATTGTCTTACTATGAAGATAGTCTCCATGTAAATTTAATAAATATACATTGTTGAAACCCCAATTATGCAAACACTCTATTGTATCCTTTAAAACTGCTTTCATTGTATCTACCTTTACAGTAAATGAGCCTGGAAATCCACTTGTTGCAACATTAATTCCCCAATAAAAAGGTGGAGCAATAACTGACTTGACATTAGCGTTGCTGAGTTCAGCTTGGATATGCTTAATCATTGAATAAGTTAAGTATGTATCAGTCCCCAAAGGTAAATGAGGACCATGTTCTTCGATTACTGCTACTGGTAATAAAACAATGGCTTCTTGGTTAATTAATTTTTCGATTTCGAGATATGTCATATCCGCCATAGTTCCCTCAAATATTGAATTGTTCATTTTTTTCCTCCATTTTTTTTTAGATTTTCCACCATATTAATTCATCAGTTTTATTATATTTGATAGCACCTACATTTTCTAATTTTATCATGCTGTTTCTCCTTTTTAATTTTCACTTAAGCTACTAACTGAAAGGTACAATTTTCATTTATGTTTTGAATACCTACAGTTTTTTCTGTTCATTCTCGTTAATGCTTTTCATCTTCTTTGGTTTTAGAATAAAGTTCCGCCCATGATGGAAAAAATCCAGCACTCACAGCAATATTCTGTGAGTGAAAATGGGATTCTACGGTGCCGTAAAATGGTATTTTCCCTCGTTTTAAAATTTCATTCTTTAAAAGTGTAACCAAGTTTGTTCCCATACCTCTACCACGGTACCCAGGCAAAACATCGATACCAATTTGCCACATGGTTTTGCTATCTGCACTGGCACCTGCCATCCCCATTATGTTATCTCCGTCAAAAGCGGCAACTGCAAGCACATCTATATGGTTTTCATCAAAAGCAAACGCTTCTCCAAATCTATCATCATTCTCAAACTGCAAAATATCTTCATACTCATACCATTTTACCCTGGTAATAGGTTCTATCAACGACACATTGGGATTTGGTAGATAGTAGTGGTGAACATCTGCTATCTCATGTCCGAATGTTTGTAATTTTTCATCGATTGCCCGTAGCTTTGGATACTCGAAAAGCCATGCAGCATCTCTATTTAGAAGTTTCTCCTCACACCAAGGCATAAACATAGGTGACGTGCTGATAATTGCACTACTACCCAAACATAGTAGTTTAAAAAAACACCCATCACTATTATAAATGCGTCTGCCATTAATTAGAGTGTTTTTAACTATTGTATTCTTTCCTCGTTCAAAATCTGAGATTTTACAATTATAGTCAAGTGCTAATTGAACCTTAGCAATTTGTAGAATTTCAGTTTTTGTGTACATATTATCACCTTCCATTCATAAATAATCTATTTTCCATGCTTACGGCACTTAATCTTTTGGCGATTTCATTCATGTGAGTGCTATCTGTACCACAGCAACCACCAAAAATTTTAAGGTTAAAGTCTTTATATAATTTTAACATATCATTTGCCAAATTATCAGGACTTGAAGTTTTTAAATCACAACAATTGTCAAGTTCTTCTGGTGATAGAGGAGAAGTATTAGCTTTTATCCCCTTAAACCGCGTATTTACTAAAGCTGTTTGATTATAAGTTTGAGATAACGCTTTAATAACTACCTTTGGGTGAACACAATTTGTCATATAGCAAAGAGGTTTGCGGTTTGTCACATTATCAATTGCTCTTATAGCATCATGAATTGTTGTACCATCTATTAATTTACCATCATTTCTTATCATAAAGCTAATAATATATGGTAGGCCTGTATTTTCCATTGCACTTGCCATACCTATAGCTTCCGACAAAGCTGGCATAATACCTGCATATAAAAAGTCAGCTTTAGCTTTCTTAAACAATGAAGATTGCCACGAATGGAATTCAAATGCTTCTTTTTCAGACAAAACACCTGTTGCTTTATAAGCATCACCCTTGCACCCCATAAGCCCACCAATATACACATCGGAAGGAAAGTCTTGTTTTATTTCACTTAAGAATGAAACATTATCATAAATAATACTCTCATTATATTTAGATTGCGCAACGCGTTCTTTATTTGCTCTACGAGTTGGTGTTGTTAGCATAATCGGCAAATGATAATGCTGAGATATTTTTATATATTGATGAAATAACTCCTTAAGTGCATGTTTAGATTTTCCATTGTATATATGCCCAGCAAGAGCAATAACTTCGTCAAAAGGAATATCATATTCTCTTTTTAAACGTTCACCTAATGCCCCCTCCATCAAAATGAAAGAAGAGTTATTGTAACAACTTTGAAAATCCATCTTTACCTCCTTTAATGCATAATAATTTAGTAAACCAATATTTTATAATACTATATAACGTCGACATATTTTAGTAAATAATTTTTTTCAAATAAAGGCTTAGACATAGAAATTTCAGTTCAACCAATCTTGAATAATGGTTACTTTCTTATTTGTAGCATCAAGTTCAATTTCACATCCTATTGGTAGAGTCATCATTGGATGTGTATGGCAGCAATCAAAATCTGCAATGAATGGCAACTTTTTATCTCCCATTACTTCTAATAATACTTCATATGGCTTTCTCCCAGTCTTTAAATCATCAAACAACTCATGTTTACCAAGGATTATCCCTGAAATTCTTGCTAAAACACCATTTACTTTTAAGAAAGAAAAACTTCTTTCTATTGTTGCTGAATCTTTTAAAGAATCTTCTATAAAAAGTATATCTCCATCCTCTATTTTAGGCATATATTTACTACCCCATATCCCTTGCATTGTATTCAGATTTCCACCTATTACTCTACCTCTAATAGTACCACCATAGACTGTAATACATTGATTTTTTCTTTTTTCTTTGCTTCTATCTTGCGTTTCCCAATTAAGATGTTCATCTGTCCAATATTCAGGAGTTTGGAAGACATAAGGAAAATTTATTTTATCCATAGTAATTTCTTTAAAATATTTATAAGTAGAATCAACAAATGGTGAAAATTCTCCAAATGAAGCCTAATTAAATTGTTTAATTCTTCAGCCCTTTGCATAATACTCCCAGACCGGTAAAAATCATATTTTTCTGTTAGGCTTCCCTCTATTATTTTAAAACCCTTACTCTGTAAATATCCCTTAGCTCTTCTAAACCTATTAGGACATGAATATGTTATAGGCGAGGATGGTGAAAAGATACCAATAGAATCCCCAACCTTTAATTTTGTTATATTATTCATTATGTACCCCTCTTACATATATTGTAGTTGAAGTCAGTTGCACTACACTTTAAAATATTATAGTGTCTTCTGCCATTGACAGTCTGCCCCGTATTCTAAAAAACCAATACTCTCATACAGTTGATCAAGATGTAGCATATATGTCTAAATGAGAAATTTCATTTATTGAAATAACTTTAAATTTATCATTTTCATCATCGTATCTTAAAAGACTGATTCCACAATTAAATGGGTATAAATTGAATCGTTTATATTGTGGTAATCCAAGAAAATGGCTAATTACTGATCTAATAACTCCACCGTGACAAACAATGCATATATTATCAATTTTTTGAAACTTAATAGATTTTAAGAAATTCAATGTCCTTAGTAATACTTCTTCACCTGTTTCTCCCTCAGGGTACCTGAAATCTTTATCTCTTTTTAAATATTCTTTATAAAATTCTGGATGGTCTTTTCTAATTTGATCCTCAGAAGAAGTATGGAATACACCCATATGAATTTCTCTAATTTGCTTATTAATCCCTACCTGTAGATTTTGTTGGTAACTTGATATTATTTCTGCGGTTTGTACAGCTCTTTTTAAATCACTAGAATAAATTGCATTAAAATGTACTTTAGAAAGATGTCTTCCTGTTAGGTATGCTTGTCTTAACCCCGTTTTTGTTAGCTCAGCATCAGGATACCCATCAAGATTGAAAACGCGGTCCTTGGTAGTTTCTCCGTGCCTAATAATATATATATTCATTTTTTACCTCCTCAAATTTCTATCCTTATACCCTGAAATTTGATTTAATTTCACATAACGATTAACATGGACGACAAAGTTTAGTGTGACTACCATAGTATACTCCAAACCTATATATAGATTATAAGTCATAAATTTACACATTGCTATATAAAATAGTCAACCAACCAAGGTAGACAGCAACATTTTGTTATACTGAGTTTAGCCCTACTACATCCAATATTCAGCGCTTTTGGTACTCTTAGCTAATTCTTCATTAACTAAATATGATTATAAACCCAAATTATTTATTTTTCCAATTTTAACTTTGGTATATCTTAAATATAGACTTTCAAATTAAAAAGGAATAAATTTAAGATTGTTTAGAATCACAGCCATGGTTTAATTGGAATATATGGTTAATTGACTTTGTTAATCGGGAGGAATCATTGTTATGGAACTTAGTTTTGCACAAAACTTTTCTCTTATAGCACTCAATGCCCAAGATAGTCTTCATTTAACTACCGCAAAGAAAGTATCTTTGCGTTGTATGGCAGCCGCAGCGATCTGTGAATTGTATTTAGACCACGGATTTACCATGAAGAAAGATGTACTTACTTTAGCGATACAGGATTTAGAACAGTCTACAACTACTTTGTATCAAGAAACTGTTTTAAAGGCTATTTTAGGCAAAAACGAAAACTTAAGCGATACTCTTCCACATTATCTCACCCACGTTACCAAATTATCAAATAAACATTTAAGAGAGGTTGAGCTCACTTTTGCAGATTCTCTTAAAGTGATTGATGAATTGGAAGAAATTCCAAATCTACTCGGATGCGATTTGGAGTTTAAGACAGCGGGTATTTCACTGAAGGAATACCGCAGCAATGCAGAATTATTTACCAGAGTGACAGAAAGTCTTCGTGCTGAAATTTTAGAAGAGGGGACTATGACGGACGAAAGCAGCCTTATGCTTTGGCTGTTGCGGGAAAGTGGTTGTCTTTATGACATTTTCTCTAAAGAGGAATTGAAACGGGTAGTCGACCGCATAAATGAAATATTTGAAAGCAACTCATTGGCAAAACAGGTCTTGCCTGTTAATATTCATAAATCCATAGAAATGTCAGTAAAGAATTTTTTAACAATAAAAAGACAAGTTATGTCTACTCCTATAGGTACAGGTAGCAATTTTACTTTTCCTGTTTTTGAACGGTCCCAATCCATTTTTATTGATACGGAAGCGCTTTTCTCCAATAAAGAAGACCGCTTGCGTGATGTAATAGCGCGACTAGAAGAAAATGGACATACCTTTACCGTGATACACGAAGGAGAAGTTCCGGTTATCAAGATAGACAATTTCCTTTATGAAGCCATACCCACTGCCATGCAGTATAGATTTCCTGTTCAAGGTGTACGTTTAAGGAAATATCCACTATATTAATGATAGGGAGGAATTAGAATGTCCCGTCAACGTACCATGGAAAAAATACTGACTTCCGAATATGTTTCCATTGGGGAACTAGTACGGCTAACTGGATGCCGTTATAGCACGTTGAAATTCTATACTGAAGAAGGTATGCTTCCATTTGAACAGGAAGAAGAAAACTTGACCCGGCGATTTCCAAGAGAAAAAGCAATAGCTAAAATCAAAGAAGTACAAGATCTTAAAAAAAGTGGACTTAGTATTTCGGAAATAAAAAATATTTTGTCACTGTTGCATAGATAGCTTGAGATTTCCGGTAAGTATTGAAATCTCAAGCTATCTAATCTCCTTACCAGTTGTTAATATGTATTCTTTCTCCAAGCCTAATTTCTTTCTGCTTTGGAATTTTAGTATCGTGTACCTTATATCCTAATGGAATTATTGCAGATACTTCTAACTCTTGATGAATGTTAAGAAGTTTCTTTAATGCTGGTGTATTTTGTAGAATAAAAGTAACTGCAAAAACATCATTTTCAGCTAGACTAAATAAAATATTTAATATTTGTTAATCTATAGGCTTGTCAGAAAAATCTCTAATTGTCCTTCTTTTTATAACAACTTCTTGAAATTCAATCTAAGTACCATCCCCTTCCGATTACACTCTACTGTTCTCTTACTTTCATCATTAAATATTCAGTTATTCCTTCTCTATACAAACTAGGTATAATACCAATCTCTATGTATCCAATCCTTTCATACAACATTTTGGCATCCGGATTAAAATCTGCAACTACTAGAAATAGTTTTGTATAGTCTATAAAACAAATGTCCTCAAAAAATTCTAATAGTTTTTTCCCAATTCCAAGTTTACGATTTTCTCTTTTGACTGCGATAATGTGAAGATATGGAAATGCATGAAATGCTCCCTCTAAAATAAACCATATGAACCCCTTACAATTGCGATTAATATCTAGGGCAACATATATCTCTTCCTTGTTAAATCCATCCTCCAATGCCTTTCTAGCACTTCCTTTTTCTGAAAAATATCTTATTCCTAGTTCAGAATTTATTAATGTACCCTCACAATCATTTATATAAGCCATGCTCCCTTTTACTATCGTTATTACCATACAACACCTCTACCCCAATTCTCATTAATATTAGAATTTTCTAAAAAACTAACTGGAATAACGTATCAATTTTTCTACTGACTGTTTTAGCCCCGCAATAGTTTTTGTTTCAAGAACTACACGGCAATTATGTTTTCTCGCAAGAGAAAACTTTTCGCTTATATTAATTTCACCTGTGCCTAAAGGTAGATGATTTTTTCTGCCCTTTGCATCGTGAGCGTGCATGTGATAAAGCCTGTCAATATGCTTATTTATGAATGGTTCATCTATACCATTCACACTATGACTATGACCAATATCAAAGGTTAATGCAAACACACTGCTTTCTAATAAAAGCTCTATTCCTTCCATTGCAAATTCCTTATAACCACTGCAATTTTCAATACATATTTTAATATTGCTGTCACCTATGGCATTATTACACATATTCCTGAATCCTTTTAGATTTGCCAGATAAATCTCTTTATATTGATTAAACAAAAACACCTTTTCATTTGGTAAAGTAAAGTAAACTCCGTTTGCCATATGCATATTAAGCACAGGGATTTTCAATTGTTTGGCAATATCAATGGTAGCCATCACAGTTTTTTCATATGCGGCTGCAATCTTGTGGTTAAAATCGCAAACATTAAGGTTTTCATCAAGATGAATTGTAAAATAAATATCCTCTCTTTCGCAAAGTGATTTGAGCTGTTGAATATTTATATTTTCAATTTGATATTGTGGTAAATTCATATTTAGTTCTATGAAATCTAAACCAAGTTCTTTACATAATTTAACACATTCTACAATGCTGTTGGTCTCAATCAGTGTTGGCATACCAAAATTAATTGTTTTCATTCTCCCCCTCCTAATAATAAAATATCCTTACTTTAGACAATGTTCATTGTATTCCTCTAAATTTAAATAAAATAAATATCTACTCGATATTTATTTTTTTAAGACTTTAACTTATGATTGTGAAACAACTAGAAATCTGCATAAAAATAATATAATTAACTTTCATTTAGTATATATCAGATTTAATATTTAAGCCGCTGAATGCATCTATCAGATATGAACCATATCTCAAATCTTTTTTGCATACTACTTACTTTACATTCATAAACCATTCTTATTACCTCACTAATCTTGTATACCAATTGCCGTCTTTCTCAAAATATGCTTATTTATTCTAATATAAAATCAACATCATCAATCTGGGGAATGTACCTTGGAAATGGGTTAACTCCTAACCTTTATTTCAAAAAATACTCCAGGGCTTCATAGCTTACAACAGATCTTAACGAATGAATGCGTTTAATTTCATCATCATCAAACCCGGCGATGCCATTTTGCAGCAAAAAAGTATTATAACCCCTTTCTATAGCACCATTGTAAGTAAAGAGGACACAATGCTCTACTGCAAATCCAGTTATAACAATACAGTCTACACCTTCACTCTTTAAAATAGTATCCAGCTCTGTTTTCCAAAAGGCATTGCAATAGGTTTTATGTACAAAAAAATCATTGTCTGATACAACTAATTCTTCCACACATTTAAAGCCATCAGTCTCTGCTCCCCCTGCTTCAACATCCTGTATGATTACGACAGGGTGTTTTTTCTTACGAAAATATTGACTGATTTCATTAATATATTCTACTGCTTTTTCAAACGATGCCTTACAAGACGTGGCTTCTTTACAATCTTTTTGCATGTCTATTACTAAAAGCGCTACTTTTGACATAATGTCTTCCTCCTATCACAATTTTCTAAAATTTCCTTATTAATCCTCACATATTCAACTATAAAATTATTATCCATTTTATCCCCCTCTGTTATTTCATCACAATATTATACCAATCAGATTTAAATAAACACAATGGAAAGAATGTTTATAATTATTTTCTCTCAATAATATTTATTGTGCATTATTATAAACATTATTTAAAATCAATAGGAATACTTATAAAGTTAGGTTTTGACGAAAGAGGACCGTTCCAAGGTGCAAAAGCAATTTCAAGCCTCATATCTTCAGGTCTAAACACTATATTCTGGATTGTCCCAATGTTATATATGGAACCATCAGCCTGATTACCTACATCCACATATTTAGCTGTATTAGTATAGGACATAATTCCCTTCATATCATCAAAACTAATTAGAGATTTTTTATAAGTAATTAGTTTTTTAAAAGTTTCCCATCTTTCAGTATTACATGCATAACCCATACTATTATAGTTTCCTTTTAATTCAAAGGAATTAACTGAAACCACAGAATCAGATATTCCCCAAGTTTCTCCATCATTTAGCTGAGAAGTAGCTGTTCTTAGTTGTCTTTTTACATTTGTCCCACCAATTCTCAAATCATTTTCGAGTACTTTACTTGTGTTAGGATCCGAAAAAAATATAATATGATCTCTATAGTAATTATGATTTTTATCAGCCATAAATGTTGCAGCATTATCCAGTGTTTTATTGTTTTCCAAAGCATAACGTAAATCCAAAGAGTAACTACGGATATCATTTAATTTGTTTGGTTTTATAGTTTCTGTGTCAAGTACTGCTGCAAACACTTTATTGTTATTAAATCCTGAAAGTACCCCCATATATCCCACAAATCCAATACTGCAAAAGGATTTATCTCCCTGTTTAAAAACAGTTACTGCTGATAGCGCCTTCAAAGCAGGAATAGGGTCAAAATCTAAATTTCTACCTGTGATAGTCTTTCCATCTGTAGTTTTACTACCATAAACTGAGCTAGCTGAACATTGTACCGGTCTAAGTAGATCTGCCGTTAAATTAAATAAATAAAATTCATCCTTTGACAGTTTCTTATCTCCAGCAATATCGTCTTGAGTACTGCATATTTGAGAAACAATACCATCTATCTCATCAACATAGTCTTTGTCTAAATTTTTCATTATTTGTTTTGCATCCTCAACAAATGAATATTCAGAATCTCCATTTATTAGTGATTCTAAACTTTCATCAGCTTTAATAGCATAATCAGGAATCTTATTCACTATTTCCTTTCCCAATAATCTTCCGATTTCCTTATGACTAATTCCATTATTATAATCTATTGTTATCTTATAGTACTTATTATCTATATTTTGAATGGTAACAGGTCTAGCACTATTTTCAGCCGTTTCCACCACTGGCTGCTGAATTTCACTCACTACTGGCTGAGTAATTTTACTAGCTGAATATCGTTGAATATTAACGCCCACTACTCCTAATACTCCTAAAAGAAAGCATGAAAGTATAATACGCAATATAATTAAAATTTTTCTTTTCTCCATCTTAAAGATCTCCCCCTCTATCATTAACAATAAATTGATTGAGTTTAACAACAATATCTTTCAACTATGCCTCAATAATTTCAAACCAAATAACTTATGAGCAATCAATTTTCGTTCTAAATTCCGTAGTCACGGTAGAGACATGGATTGCCAAATTTATAGTTTCTGTTATGCTTTGCTTGGTGCACTAACGTGACCTGTTGCCAACGTTCCTGAACCCTAGCACGACGGGCTTGGTAAAGGAATGTGCCTTGGTGGCGGTAGAACGATAACCTATATATAGATTATAAGCCATAAATTTACACATTGTTTTGTAAAAAAGTCCACCAATCAAGGTGTACCTTCCCAACAAATGAAATATTAGACCAACTTTTATTACTCATTCAACATCACCTCAATCAATTTAATAAAAACTACTTCAATTATTTGCATTGTTTTTTCCATATATCCTTAATAAACTATCTACTAATATTTCTGCTTCTTCAAATGACTGTGTACAATAGTTCTTAGAAAATGGGTCACTAAACCCATGTTTACCTCTTAATATATGAACATCAATATTCCATTTTTTCAAAGAAATAACTAGTTCTTTCACCTCGAATGATTTCTCTTCAGAAGGGAAAATAAGTAAAACCGGACATTTGGGAGTAATATTCATATAGTCTCTAATCCGTGACCCATAGTACCCTATGATACCATCACACATATTATCTTCACTGCTGCATAACCATGCAATGGTTGCACCTATGCTATAGCCTAATAAAAATACGTACTTATATTGTTTTTTGGCTTGTATCATTAGCTGTTTCACTTGCATAGATGCTAAATCAAACCCAATCTTATTAATAAAATGTTGATAGGCTTCTTCTTGTAAATTGTAATTAAACGGCTGATTTAGATCAATTAAATTAGGGCAAATAATATCATATCCAGCCATAGAATATTTCTCGCAGACCATCTTAATATGTTGATTAATCCCATATATTTCATGTAGCACTATGATTACAGAATTATTTGTAATATTCATATAGCCCTCCCTAAAGTAATTAAGTCAACTTTTTATTATTACGTAGTTTATGAATTATCAGCATTCATATGTAAGTAATAATTTATGATGCTTTCAACGTGTATTTTGGTAGTATTAAAAAATGGTATACCTAATTCACTTTTTGTAAGTATTAATGGTAACTCTGTACAACCAAGTATTATTCCTTCAATTGAGTTATCATCAATCATTCTTTTAATTATATCAAGTAACCCTTTCCGTGTTTTATCAAAAAAATTACCAAGTTCAATCTCAGACATTAGCTTATTATGTATATAATCTTGTTCTTTTTCATTTGGAACAAATATCTGAATATTATTTTTATTAGATGCTATTTGATAAAATTCACTTTCCATGGTGAATTTTGTTCCTAGTAACCCGACCTTTTTAACCCCCATTTTTTTAATGTGATTGCATGTGTGTTTGTCAATATAAAAGTTTAGCATTTGGTCTCGAAAAGTTGTGCACTTGCCAACACTAAATTTACACATTTTAATAAGGGCTTCCGCCCAATCTTAATCAAGATTGAAGCCCATCTGCACAACTTTTGGAGACCTTTTGCAAAATATATAAATATAAGACCTTTTATTGATTACTTGATCTTAAAATAATTTTACGAACTTGTTCGTAGATATCTTGTTCTGACCATTCATGTTCTCCGTCTGGCTCTTCCCCGTAGATGGTTAGAATATATGTTTCAAGATCAGACGTAAGGACCCAATTCTGTGACTGGCATATTTTATAGAGCTCTTTTTTCGTTAATATCATATCCCCAGCCTCCTAATGTTTTATGCGGAGCATGGATTGTGTTAACCGATAGCTTTCTCCGCTAAATACGAGAATATAAGAGTGATGGATAAGTCTGTCTATTAGCGCTGCCGTCAGGCGATTATCCCCAAAGATAGTATTCCAATGACTGAATTCAAGATTTGAAGTAATGATCATGCTCCGCCTTTCATAACAGTCTGAAACTACCTGAAATAATAACTCCGCTGCATCCTTATGGAGAGGAACAAAGCCGACTTCGTCCAAGACAATAAGGTCAACCTTTTTCAGAGAATTTAGATATTGGTTTAATCCACCTTTTTGATTCTTATCATACAACAAATTAGCTAGTCCAGCTGCTGTATAGAAGCGTACATTTTTACCGGACTGGCATGCTTTTAAAGCTATTGCACCTCCTAGGTGACTTTTACCAGTGCCCACAGCACCCATCAAAATTAAATTTTCTTTTTTATCCACAAATGAAAAGTTCTCAATGGATTCTTTGGTGATATCTTGCGGTATGTCGATATTTGGTGTCCAAATGAAGTCATCTAAGGTTTTAATTACCGTAAATGCGGCAGCCTTAACCATACGGTTGATGCGATTCGTTTCTCTCTCTCTTAATTCTATTTTAAGTAAATCAGAAATGTACTGCTCTTTACTTTGAAATTCAACTGTTTGCCATTCCTTTGATAGACCGCCTAATTTCAGTGCTTTCATGTCATTTTCAATAGAACTATACATGTAGTTCACCTCCTGTTAAGTTATCGTAGGAGGATAGATTGGGGCTATAGTTTAGCTTTGGAGTTTGTACACTTAATTCAAGTGGCTCAGGATTATTTGACTTTTGGGAAAGAGTATAGTAACACTGCCGTAGGCTTTCGATATCAGTTCTACCATAACTTGCAGCTAATGTGAGTACATTATCACACATGTCTGTATTGTTATCACTTACAATCTCCATCAAAAGCATCAATGACGATTTTCGCGCAGTGGCTTCTATAGATTTTAAATGGGCCTGCCAAAGTATTGGTAACTGGTTGAAAAAACGAGTATGCTCAACTGCACCAGGTTTCTTACAAAGAAGAGACACATACTGCTTCCAATCTGTAACCTCTTCACCGCGATGATAGCTTCTGCCATAAACTTTTAATAAGGAATGTTCAAAGTAGATTTCAATCTTGTCAAAGTAAATTTTCACTTGCACATTTTGTCCTGCTAACTCAGGAGATACACCATATTTATTATTATCAATAGCAATGTATCCATAATTGTTGACACGTGATGTTTCATAACGAAATACATGATATTCATGAGGTGGAAGCACTAATAGCTTGGCTTGCTCCTCTTCAAAAAGATCATTAATTAGCCTACTATGCTTGTAGTGGGTACGGTTACCATCATCCTCACACAATTCCCATAAATTATTGTTAAATACTTCAAAATCTTCAATAATTGGTACTGGAACAAAGAAGTTACGTCTGCTATAACCCACTTTATTTTCAACATTTCCCTTTTCATTACCAGATGCTGGATTGCAAAACTCAGCTATGAAACGATAGTGAAGCATAAATCTGGAGAAACCATCAGACAACTCTCGTTTTCCACCAGTTAATATTTTGGCTACGGCTGTTGTCATGTTATCAGCCTTTATGCGGCTTGGGACACCGCCTATGTAATTGAAGATACACTTCATTCCCTCAAGCAGACATTCTTGATTTTGACCTTTGAAAACTTGCGTAAATCCCTTATTCGAGTAAGGGAAAGTAATGGTTAATGCAAAAGCCATTTTATCTAGACCTTGTGCATCAATATATTTAAAGGTTCCAAAATCAATTTGAGCATGAGCCATATTTTGTGCTAATGGAAGAAAACCTTCGGTACTTTGTTTCATTAAAAACTTCTTTTTGCGTACATATTTTTTTATACTGCTATAACTACCTTGGAATTGATGTTCCTTTTTTAAGCGATTATAGATGCGCGTTACTGTGTGTCGTTGTTTTCTTGGTTGTCTCGTATCATCTTCCAACCATTGATTGATAGTATAAATATAATCCTTTAACACTGGATAATTATCAGGATCAACATTAGGCAAATGATCTTCGTTCCAGTTGTCCATGTAAGCGTACTTTTGCACAGTTTGAAAGCTTAATTCAGTTATCTTTGCAATTTCACGTAAAGACTTTTCTTCATTTTCATAGAGATGTTTGATATACTTTTTTTGAGTCATGTTTATCACCTTTCTTTATTACCTTTCTATAAGATTGGGCATCTTAAAGGTAACTTATTTAGTAGGTGTTGACAATGGCTCTTTACTCTAAACCATGCTACTGCACTGCACAACTTTTGGGGGACCAAATGCTATACTTTTATTATACCAAACACATGCATGTTTCATCTACAATACTCAATAGTGGAATTGGTGATAATTCATTAACTTTGTCGAACACTATGTGAGGAGTATTAGCAGAAATAAATCCAAAATTCGCACCTGCCTTATGTAGCACTTCGATACCATTAACTAACCACATAATAAGATTATCCCATTCTTTATTTGCTACTAATTTCAAAAGAATGTTAATATCCATACTGTAAATAATAATCTCAAGACTAATTTCTTTTTTCATCTCATGTTTATATGTTTCTATAAGTAACCGATAATAATCCATAGTGGACTCTGGTCCAAACCCACCAATCATTCCAATTTTATTCATAAATATCCTCCTTTATTAAATACAATTAGTAATTATACTCATACTTACCAACACTTATTTTTTGAGTCTGCACAGACTGTTCCATTAATATTAACAGTGCTATTTTTTTAGTGTAGCAAGGATTGCCTTTTGCATATGTAATAGGTTTTCTTTTGCACTATACCCAATAAAATGGTTTGATTTTATTACTTCATTATCAATCTCATTTCCTCTTGTAAATGGTGGACAAGGATTTATAATACAATCATTATTTGCAATTTCAATATTATTCATATTAATCTGATATGGTAGAAATTTTTTAAATTGTTCTTGATCTTCTCTCTTTACTGGCCAACCATCTGTTAATATAATATCTGCATATTTCAACCCTTTTTCAATGTCATTTGTTATATTTATTTCACCTTTAGAATTAATCTTTGCATATTCAAATAACTTCTCATTTACTTCATATCCTTCTGGACATACCTGTGTTAAATTCAAGTTTAACTTTGCAGCTACTTCAAACCATGTATTAGATATATTCGCTCCCTCTCCAACAAAAACAAACTTTAAATTTTTTAAGTCACCTCTTTTTTCTCTTATTGTTTGTAAATCACTCAAAATTTCACAAGGATGACTTTGTCTAGACATTGCATTCACAACTGAAAAATTTGCATTTTTTGCTATTTGTTCTATAATATCTTGACTTGAATACCTTATAACTAAAAAATCTATCCAACAGTTTAAATACCCTACTTTATCAGCTAAGGGTTCTTTCCCTTCAAACTCAATTTCCATATTAATTGAGTTTGCACCTAATTGGAATATTCCCGTTTCAAATGAGATTCTAGTTCTAAGACTTGTTGCTGGAAATGATGTTATAACTGTCTTATCTTTTAAAGGTTTATATTTCTTTCCTTTTTTATGCCATTCCTTAATCTCATCTGCAAAATCCAGTAAACTTACGATTTCTCTTGTTGTAAGGTTTTTTATGCTTATTAAATCTTTCATTTTCCATCTCCATTTCTGTTTTGAATAATATTTCGCCTAACGTTTCGTGTATACTGTGGTAATTTCTCATTTTTTTCGAATTATATAGCAAAGGATATTTATCTGTATTGTTAGTAAGGGTCTTTCCAGCGCCACGTTTTACTTTAAAAGAAATATAGTATTTCTTCACATTCAAAATACATAATTGGGAATACTAATATTAATTACTTTTTAGGAGGCATTTGTATAATGAAAAAATTTCTAATTGTCTGTTGTCTAATGATTTCCATAATATATCTTCCATCTACTGTAATCGCCGCTGCACCAATTAAAGATGCTAAACAAGGATTACCTTATACATATACTCCTCCTGAAGGATCAGTAGAGGAACTATATAAAGATATAATAGTTACACTTCTTGAACCTTATATTACTAGTGAAGTGGAGAAAAACTACGGTCAACTATTACAATATGACTTATTTAATATAGAGTTTTTGAAGATAGAAAGACCAAGTTATCGCTCGTTCTCATTTTTAATAAAAATGCAAATTATGCCATTCGTTGGTGCACATAATACCATAGGGATTGATAACATTACTATTAGAGTAAGTCCAATTGAAACTAAAGTTGAAAAATTTGAACATATAAAGAGTTTTCCAATTCCACCACATTTGAAAGATTCGTATAAAAACCTAAAATTATAAATTCACTCTTCCCAATATGAATCCTCTAACTCTACAATCTCACCTTCTAAAGGATTTATCATAATATATTTTTTCTCGCCATTAATTTTAACAAAAGAAAAATAATAAACTCTATTTGGCATAAATATATCTTCTATACTATCAGATTCAACTGGTATTGTATTATTGTAATATGATTCAAACTCAACAAAATAATCTAATTCTTTTTTATACTTGTTCTCTGCAATCATTTTTGCTTGAGTATAGGTATACTTTGGCAACAAAGCAAAAAATACAGTAATTGAAATAAGATTAATAATTACTATTTTCTGTATCAATGTCTTTTGGTTCTTACTAGATAAGGTATTATAAAAAGCAGACTGAATTATAATGTATAATAAAATAAAAATATCGAACCAATTATTTTAATTTTTACTATTAGCACCCTCCTATCCATAAGTATTTAGTTCAGCCCCAGCTAATCTAGTCCCGGTAGCATTAACTGCTCATGCTCATTTCTTTCCTCAAATTTATGAAGATAATTGAAGCATTCTTCAATATCACACAATATACCATGGGATTTACAGGTTGTTTTCATCATATTCATCAACCTGTCATTGCTAGGACTTGGTATCTTATATGCATAGTTATATTTTTCTATATATCGAGTCTTCATTCCTGGAAAATGCTCATCCAGCCTTTTATAAAAATATTCCCGATTTCCTTCTCTTAAGGTTAATCCCATACCAAAACAAATAATGCCATGTACTTTCGCTTCTATACAATAATCCAGAATTCCCCGAATATTTTCCTCTGTATCATTTATAAATGGTAAAATAGGACTCAACCAAACTACCGTAGGAATTCCATTATCCCGCATTATCTTTAACACCTCAAACCGTTCTCTTGTAGTGCTGACATTAGGTTCTACAATTTTACACAAAACTTCATCATAAGTAGTAAGGGTCATCTGAACTACACACTTTGTCTTCTCATTAATTTTTATAAGTAAATCCAGATCCCTTAAAATTCTTGCAGACTTGGTCTGTATGGCCAGTCCAAATCCATAGGAATGAATAAGTTCAATACACTTTCTGGTATTCCCCAGTTTTTCTTCTAAGTGAATGTATGGATCACTCATTGCCCCAGTTCCTATCATACATTTCTTCCTTTTTCTTCGCAATGCATCCTCTAAAGCTTGTGGCGCGTTAAGCTTTACCTCTATATCTTCAAAATCATGATGCATCTGATAGCATTTGCTTCTTGAATCGCAATAAATGCAGCCATGAGTACAGCCGCGGTATATATTTATTCCATTTTGACCTGATAAGATACCTTTTACCTCTGTTTCATGCATAATGTTCTCCTCGTTGTTTAAATACTTTTTTTTCATGATAATATACAATTACGTTTCAAAAAATAATCTAAAAACTTTTGAGCTGTCACTCTATCTATATAAAATTACATATAACGTCTTGCCTTGCAGAAGTGTCCCCCCGTTGCAGAAGTTTAAGAAAACTTACATAGCAATAGTCTCTACTAAATTATGACCTGCTCCAGCAATCCTTGAATATGATTCATACTATATAATAATTGTGGTGTAATATATGAAAAATGTGTACTCAATTGAAAATTCT
>Ga0209125_1001719_pt1 | contig 19177 bp, 17 predicted proteins | sample BarGraIncub1131A_FD_184503 | JGI IMG/M metagenome (GOLD analysis project Ga0209125, IMG submission 184503) | Arctic peat soil microbial communities from Barrow, Alaska - Barrow Graham LP Incubations 11-31A (SPAdes) (version 2) | ecosystem: Environmental > Terrestrial > Soil > Wetlands > Peat...
TATTTAGAAGGCTGCTTGAACGCGCGGTCTCAACGGGCCCGGTTACGGAGTGCGATGTAACAAACGGATATAACTGGGAGTAGCTGGATAGGTGGCTCTAACCGACTACCCCCCTTTAATGAATACTTCCGAGCGCATTGAGATGGACACAAAAGCTGTGAAGACGGGTTATTTGCCCGAGTTGGACGGAATACGAGCCATAGCAATACTTATGGTCGTTGCCGTTCACGCTCATATACCTTTTGCGCCTGGCGGATTTATTGGTGTTGACCTTTTCTTTGTATTAAGTGGTTATTTAATCACGTCAATTTTGTTAAAAGAGCATAATAAAAATGGAACAATAGATTTCAAGAGATTTTATTGGCGAAGGGGCTTGAGATTGTTGCCTGCGTTGACAGTTTTGCTCATTTTGTTTATAGCGTTTGGTCTGCTTTTCCAACTTGATATGCAAATACTTATACGTGATGTAACGATCGTGTTTTTCTATGCAGCCAGTTGGTCGCGAGCGTTATACAATATTCCTCCGGATTGGCTAGGGCATACATGGTCTCTTTCTATAGAAGAACAACTTTATTTCTTGTGGCCTTTAATTCTTATAAAGCTGAATCGATTTAGTATTAAGAGTGTATTGATATCTTTATCGTCTTTCGCATTTACTGTTAGTATTTACCGATATGTATTGTTGTCCAATAACGTCTCAACTGATCGTATCTATTTTGGATTCGATACGCGTATAGACACTATACTCTTTGGATGTATATTGGCATATCTGTTGAGTTGTGACAATTCAGTAATAAAATTTGTAAGTCGTAAGATAATTCTTAATATGACTACTATTGCCAGTATCGCTTTTTTATTGTTTATATTGACCTGCTTTAATGGCAAAATGATGTTCTTCTATTCGTATGGATTGATGCTGACAGGTGTTTCATCGGCGGTAATAATTCTATACGTACTTGTTAACAGTAATGGCCTATTATCTAGCCTTTTAAGGTTTCCGTTCCTTGTATATACGGGCAAAATATCCTATGGACTTTACATTTGGCATTGGCCAATTTTCAATTATCTTCATTCGCATACTCAGTTACAAACAGGAACTAAAGCCGTAATAGGAATTATAGCTTCATATGCAGTCTCTGCACTGTCATATTATCTTGTCGAACGGCCATTACTAAAATATAAAGATGTATTTATTGGGAAAGAAAGCGGTGAACGTTATGGCGTTGAACCTGTATCCTAGCAGGCTATTTGCCTGATACGGGTTGGAATTGCCCTTGGGATGGTATGGCTGTTAAGAGGTTTTGCTTCCAATGAAATACTTGGTTACCGGCGCGACCGGCTTTGTCGGTGCCTGCCTTGCCCGGCGTCTTGTCGAGCTGGAGCACGAAGTTCACCTGTTCACTCGGCGGGATTCAAACCGGTGGCGCATCAAGTCGCTGGTCGGCAAGGTTACCGATCACGAGGTTGATCTCCGCGATGCTGCTGCAGTAGAAAGTTGCGTGGCAGACATCAGGCCCACGGTGATCTACCACCTGGCCACTTACGGCGGCTTTACCGACCAGAGGGACAGCTCAGCCATCATTGCCGCGAACTTCCTCGGCACGGTGCACCTGCTGCGAGCCTGCGAGCGGGTGGGATTTGACTGCTTCGTCAACACCGGGAGCTCCTCCGAGTACGGGCTCAAGTCAGCGCCCATGGAGGAAGGCGACATCCTGGAACCGGTGGGCGATTACGGCGTCTCCAAGGCGGCGGCGACGATGTTTTGCCGCTCCGAGGCGCTCCAGAAGGGGGTGCCGGTCGTCACGCTGCGCCTCTTCTCCCCGTACGGACCCTGGGACGATCCGAAAAGGTTTGTTCCCTATGTCATCAAATCGCTGCTCACCGGGGAGTCTCCACGCGTGTCAACGCCGGACTCGGTGCGCGATTACGTGTACATCGACGATGTGGTCGATCTTTATCTCCGGGTGGGTACGCTGCCACCGCTCTCGGGCGAGATCGTCAACGTCGGAAGCGGCGTCCAGTCTACCCTTGGGCAGGTGGCGTCCGAGGTGGAACGGTTGGTCGGCTCTGGAGTCGCGTCCAGCTGGGGCGCCGTCCCAAACCGGCGGTCCGAACCGCGCAGCTGGGTGGCCGACATTGCCAAGGCGCGGATGCTTTTGGGATGGGAACCGGTGACGCCGCTGGAGATGGGACTGCGCAGAACGGTTGCCTGGATGCGCCAGCATTTGGAGTTGTACCGTTAACGGGTTGGAATGGAGATTTAAATGAAGCTGTCCGATTATGTCATCGACTTTATAGTCAAAGAGGGAGTATCCGATATCTTCGAGTTCATCGGCGGGGCGATCACCCACTTGATAGATTCGACCGTCGGGCGGGACGATGTCCAGTGCGTTTCGGTGCATCACGAGCAGACCGGCGCCTTTGCCGCCGAGGCATACGCGCGCGTCAACGGCCGTCTCGGCGTGGCCATGGCGACCAGCGGTCCCGGGGCCCTCAACATGGTGACCGGCATCGGCAGTTGCTGGTTCGACTCGGTCCCTTGCCTGTTCATCACCGGCCAGGTCAACACCTACGAATACAAGTTCGATCGCCCGATCCGCCAGATCGGCTTCCAGGAAACCGACATAGTTTCCGTGGCGAAGCCGCTCACCAAGTACGCGGAGCTGGTGGTCGAGCCGGAAACGATCCGCTATCACCTGGAAAAGGCGGTATTCCAGGCCCAGACTGGGCGGCCGGGGCCGGTGCTCCTCGATATCCCGATGAACGTCCAGCGGGCCCAGGTTGAGCCGGCCGATCTGGTCGGTTTCCTCGGCTCGACCGAGCACCTCTCCCTGGCGCGGCCGACATGCACTGCGGCGAGCCTTGCGGAAGCGCGCGCCTTGCTGGCTGCAGCCAAACGCCCCATGATCCTCGTCGGCGGCGGGGTGCGGACAGCCGGCGCCACCGCTGAACTTGCCGCCCTGGTGGCCAGGACCGGCGTGCCGGTGGTCTCGACCCTCATGGGGCTTGACGCGCTGCCCCACGACAACCGGTCCTTTTTCGGGATGATCGGCGCCTATGGACACCGTTTCAGCAACATGGCCCTGGCGAACAGCGATTTCCTGCTGATTCTCGGCGCCCGGCTCGACTCGCGGCAGACCGGCACCCGGCCCGAGACCTTCGGCCGGGCCGCCCGCAAGGTCCACGTCGATATCGACCCGATCGAGTTGAATGCCAAGGTGCCGGTCGACCTGGCGATCAACGCCGATGTCGGAGATTTCCTTGCCGCCCTGAACGGGTCCCTGGCCGACCTCGCCAAACCGGACCTGACCGGCTGGTACCAGGTCATCGACGGCTACCGGGAGCGCTATCCGACCCGCTCCAGCGAGACCGAATTCCCGGGGATCGAGCCGAACGGTTTCATGGAGCTTTTGTCCGCGCATTGCGCACCCGGCGACCTGGTCTGTCTCGATGTCGGCCAGAATCAGATGTGGGCGGCGCAGTCGTTCCGGCTCAAGGAAGGGCAGCGGATGCTGATTTCCGGCGGCATGGGGGCCATGGGGTTCGCCCTCCCGGCGGCGCTCGGTGCGGCCAAGGCGGCGCCTGGCAGGAACGCCATCGTCATCTGCGGTGACGGCGGCATCCAGGTGAACATCCAGGACCTGGACACCATCGTCAACCACCGCCTGCCGGTGAAGATGTTCATTATGAACAACGGCTGTCTCGGCATGGTGCGCCAGTTCCAGGATATTTATTTTGGCGGACGGCAGCAGTCGACGGTTGTCGGTTACGGTTGCCCCGACCTGGTGAAAATAGCCGAAGCGTACGGGGTCCCCTCCTTTACCATTACCTCCCTGGAGGGCGCTGCAGACATCATTGACCAGGCGCTGCGGATTGACGGCCCGGCCTTTGTCGACGTCAAGCTTGAGCAGATGACCTGCGTCAACCCGAAGCTGGTAGTGAACCGCCCCATTGAGGATATGTCGCCGCACCTGGATCGGGGGGAGCTGGCCAAAGAGATGCTGATCGACCTGGTGGACGAAGAGGAGGTGCCCAAGTGAGCACGCTGCAAAAGTTCAAAGAGATGGTTCCCTATGGTTGGCGCAAGGGATTGCTGGACCTGGTGCGGCCCGACAGGCCGGGAATCGCGCCGGTGCTGCGCGGCATGAGGCGGGATATTACCACCGTCCTGGATATCGGGGCCAACGTGGGGGAGGTTTCCCTGCTGATGCTCCACTATTTCCCGAAGGCGACCGTTTACTCGTTCGAACCCTGCGCGGGAACCTACGATCTTTTGGTGCACAACATTGCCAAAGCCGGATACAGCGACCGTTCGCGGCCGTTCAGGCTCGGCTTCTTCGACGAGGAGAAGGAGGCGACGCTCAACATCACCTCCTTTCACGGCGCCAACTCGATGCTAGACATAACCGAGGAATTTCAAAAGCTGCATCCGCACATCGAGAAGGTCAAGACCGAGCAGATACCTCTGGTTCGACTGGATGACTTCGTCAGTCGGCACGATATCGGGCATATCGACCTAGTGAAAATTGACGTGGAGGGTGTGGAGCAGCAGATCTTGAAGGGGGGAGCAAAAACCTTGGCGACCAAGGTAGATACCATCGTCATGGAAATGTCCTTCCTCCGGAATCCGCGTGAATCGGGAGAATTCATGAGGCTGTTTCAGGCCATGCATGAGTACGGCTTTGCCCCGGCGGAGATTTTCGATATCGCCCATGCCGCAGGTGCGGATACCTGGAAACTGGCGCAGTTCGATTGCGTGTTCAAGCGGTTTCGGGAGGTGCCGACTTGAAAGAGTCCCTCAAGGCTCCTTCACCTGAAAAACTGACTGCTCGGCAGGTGACACGTTGGCATAAGAAAGTTCTGGCCGTACTGCTGCAGTGGGATTACGGGATAGCCGCCCGTGGGATTTCCATTGAGAAAACAAGTTTCTACACGAACCTTCAACAACTGGTGGATGTGGTGGAACCTCTCTGGTACGATGACTACCTCTACAATCCCGCTGCACTGCAGGAACTGGTCATCGAACGTGCCCGTGAATTCCAACCCGACCTGATCTTCTTCGTCCCGTACACCGACCAGTTCACCCTGGAGACCTTGGACGCCTTGAAATTGGATTATCCGACCTATGCCTGGTTCGGCGACGACCAGTGGCGGTTTGACAATTTCACTGCCCGTTACGCGCCGCATTTCACCCATGTTTCCACGACCGATCCCTGGAGCATTGCAAAATACCGGCAACTGGGGATTGAGCCGATGCTGACCCAATGGGCCGGCCAGCCGTTCGCTGAAGAGCGGGGGGCGCTCATGGACGAGGGCGCCTTCTCCCATGACGTCTCGTTCTTGGGGGTGGCAACCAAGTTCCGTAAATGGTTGGTGCGACGCCTGGGCGATGCCGGCATCCCTGTCGCCTGCTTTGGCGCAGGGTGGCCCAACGGTCGGGTAGACAACGAGGCGATGGAACGGATCTTCCGAACCAGCAGGATAAACCTCAACATCTCCAACAGCGTCAGTCACGATATCCGTTTTGTCTTGAGTGCTCCCCGAACCCTCTTGCACTATCTCCGTTCGCAGAAGCGGGTAGAGCAGATGAAGGCCAGAAACTTCGAGATTCCACTAGCCGGTGGATTCCAACTTACCAACTATGTGCCCTGTCTGGAGCGCTACCTGGCGATTGGTGATGAGGTGGCGGTTTACACCACTCCGGAGGAGTGTGCCGGGCAGGTCCGGTTCTACCTGGAGCATGGGGAACAGCGCTCCAAAGTCGCGGAGCGGGGGCATCTGCGCGCCTTGGCTGAACATACCTACCGGCACAGGCTGGAGACCATCTTGGAGCGGATATGGCAGGGGTGAGCGTCGCCATCTGGGCGCCTGCCCATCTGAATCGAGACCGGCTCTTCAAGGAAAACCGTGATGACTGTCTCGCTGCTTTTCGGTCACTCAAGGCTCGGATTGAGCAGGCCGGAGGCCAGTGCCGCACCCATGACCTCTTTCAGGCAGACGGCGTAGTCCCTGATTTTGTCATCTTCATGGATATCCCGGCGCAACCGGTGCGAAAGCTCGTCGGCTCCTGGTTCGGTCGTACGCGCTGCTGGGTTATCCTGCAGGAGCCGGGGCTGATCCTTCCCCGCAATTACGACCTGGAGCGACATGGGGAGTTCGAGCGTATATTTACCTGGGATGACAGGCTGGTCGATGGTTCACGGTATCTCAAGCTGAACTACGGCCACTTGTTCCCCGAGGAGGTGTCCCGTGATGTTGCCGGCCAACGCAAGCTTTGCGTGATGATCGCCGGCAACCGGAAATCGGACAGATCTGGAGAGCTCTACTCTGAACGCGAATCGGCGATCCGCTGGTTCGAGGAGCGGCATCCCGCTGATTTCGATCTGTACGGCTTTGGCTGGGACCGGCGTGTCTTCGCCGGGAACCGCCTGCTCCGTGGGCTCAACCGTATGACCTGGTTGGCCCGCCTGCTGGTGCAACGTCATCCTTCCTGGCGGGGAACGGTGGCAAGCAAACGGCCGGTGTTGAAACAGTACCGTTTCGCAATCTGCTATGAGAATTGCGATAGCCCCGGTTACGTGACGGAGAAGATTTTCGACTGTTTCTTCGCGGGTTGTGTGCCGGTCTACTGGGGGGCAAGTAACGTGACGGAACGGATCCCCGCGGGCTGTTTCATCGATAAACGAAAATTCCCCGATTATGAAGAACTCTACCGCTTTATGAAGAGCATGAGCGACCTTGATTATAGGCGCTACCTGGACAATATCGAGACATTTCTTGGCGGTGATCGGGCCTATGCTTTTTCTTGTCAGGCCTTTGCTGAAACCGTCGCTAATGGGATCATTTGTGAATAGAGACGTGCTGATTATTACGACGGGCAGGATCCTGCAGATGGTCATCGCGCTGGTTTCGGTGCGGGTCTTCACGTCGCTGCTTTCAACCGGCGAGGTGGGGAACCTGTACCTGATCAACTCCCTGTTCGGTTTTTTCGGCCTTGCGCTGATTAATCCGGTGGGGATGTACATAAACCGGAAGGTGCATCGCTGGGTTGAAGAAGGAAGCGTCCTGAACCGCTTTTCTGTCTTTAATATCTATCTGATACTGCTGGCAATCAGCTCGACCGGCGCGGTATGGTTGCTCAGCCGATTCTGGCACGTGGGGGCCACCATCGATGGTCGCATGCTCCTGCTGTTCCTCATGTTCAGCATATATTTCACTACCTGGAATCAGACGATCATTCCGACCCTTAATCTGCTCAATCACCGGATGAGCTTTGTGCTGTTCACCCTTTTAACCCTTGCCCTTGGGCTTGGGTTTTCCATCCTGCTGGTCAGGTTGACGTCGGCCACGGCGGTTTCGTGGCTGAGCGGGCAGTTGGGCGCTCAGATACTGATAACCCTGCTGGCCTTGGTCTACTTCAGGAAAGCCGTAGGGGGTGAGGTTAGCTTCTCGGGCGCACGGGACGTTATGACCCGTGAAAACCTGGAGCACGTGCTCTATTTCGTATTTCCCCTAGGCTGCACCACGTTCTTCATGTGGCTGCAGAACCAGTCCTATCGGATAATCATTGAGAAAACCGTCGGTGCGGAGTTCCTCGGGATCATCGGTTTGGGGATCGGCGTGGCATCCAGCATCGCGGTGGCGGTGGAGTCGCTCATTCAGCAGATTTATCTGCCAGGATTCTACCGCGACATCAACACGCCGGACCTGGCAAAACGAACTGCTGCCTGGAATGCCATGGCGCAGCTCACCATCCCCGTATATATAGCCCTGACTATTATGGTCTCCTGCCTAGCCCCTTTTCTGGTTCATATCCTTGCCAGCAGGAAATTCGGAGCTGCTTACATCTTCGTCATTTACGGGGCATGGATCGAATTTTTCCGAATGACGACCAATGTCCTGACTTCCGTGGCCCATTCCGAGATGAGGACCAAGTACTTGTTGCGTGCCTACCTTGTCGGCGGCTTGGTGGTAATGGGGGGGACCTATTGGGGGGCGCAGCAGAGCAACTTTGCGACGGTTATCCCTATCGTCCTAGTGGCGAGCGGTTTGCTCGCGATGTCCATCATGTATCGCGACATGAAAAAGCTTATGCAGATCAAGGTCGGCATCAGGAACATCAGGAAATCCATCCTGATGTCACTGCCGTTTGCTCTTGCTTTGCCGTTTTTCTTCCGGCCGCCGACGCTGCCGCTATCCCTGCTGCTGGTTGGCCTCGGCGGCTGTTACTTCCTGCTGACGCAGTATCTGCTGGTCCAACCTCTCCTTAAAGAACGGGTGCTGTGATGATCGACAATCCGCTTGTCTCCATCTGTGTGCCGACCTACAACAGCTCGGCGTATCTCCGCCAGAGCCTGGACTCGATAGCGGCGCAGACCTATAAGAACATCGAGGTGATCATCGGCGATAACGCTTCCACGGACGATACCGTGGCCATTGCCAATGAGTACGCGGCGTGCCACGGCTTCCGGGTATTTGTCAACGAGCGGAACATCGGCGCGCTCAACAATTGGAACCTGCTGCTGGAGCGGGTCCGGGGCGTATATGTTGCCATATACCACTCCGACGACGTCTATGAGCCGACCATCGTGGATGAATCTGTAAAGGCTTTGGGCGGGAACGACAACGTCGCCATGGTGGGCACCATGGCGAACGTCATCGACGGGAAGGGGAAGTTCAGATACCCATATAACCTCCCTGACGGAATCAGGAAGCTGAAAAAGTCCGTCTATAGCTTCGATGAAGTGATGCTTGGCGCTCTGATGAGCGGTGGCGACAGAGTCTTCCTGGTAACTCCGTCCTTGATGGTGAAAAAGAGTGTGTATGAAGAATTCGGCAGGTTCGACGATACGCGCCGTTCGGCCGGGGATTATGAAATGTGGTTAAGGATCGCCATCAAGTATGATGTCGCGATTATTGACAGGAAACTGATCAATTACAGGATTCATGAAAATCAAGGGAGCGAGCTTGAGCTGAGGAAAAACATCGAAATTCCGGATAACGTGCCGATTTTTCGTAAGTACCGCGAGCATATACTAAACAAAAAAGTGAGAAAGCTCAGCGACAAGTTCATCGACAAGCGTATCCTGATGGCCGCCTTGAAGCAGAACCGGCAAGGAGAGTTCGCCAGAAGCGGCGAGACCGCGGTAATGACGGAAACCGGCAGCCATGCGATTATCAAAGCCCTGTTGACCATGGCGAACCGGTTGCATCTCAAGCTGAAGCTATGAATACGCCCAGCGTCTCCGTCATCATTCCGGCACACAACGCGCAACGCTTTCTCGCGGAGGCGATCGAGAGCGTGCTCGCCCAAAGCCACCCGCTGGTCGAGTGCATCGTGGTGGATGACGGCTCCACCGACCAGACGGCGGAGGTTGCCGGGCGCTATGGCGACCGGGTCCGCTATCTCCATCAGGAGAACGCGGAGCGATCGGCTGCCCGCAACAACGGCCTTTCCCGGGCAACCGGCGACTACGTCTGCTTCCTCGATGCCGACGATTATCTGGCACCGGACAAAATCGCCGAGCAACTTGCCTTTCTGGAGGCGCACCCCGAGTATGACGCCGTCTATTCAAGGGTTTGCTATTTTCAGGATGGAAACGTGCGTTCCTTTTACTCTGTGAAGCGCCCCACCCCATCCGGCGAGTTGCTTTCCAAGCTCATCTACACCAACTTCATCACCATTCATGCACCGCTTATCCGGACGAAGGTGGCTAGGCGCGCTGGTGGGTTTGACCCCGCGCTTACGCGCTACGAGGACTGGGAATTTTTTCTCCGGCTGTCGGCCCTGGGTGCTCGTTTCGGCTTCGTGGACCGGACCAACGCCTATGTGAGGATGCATGCGGCGAACACAGTTGGGGACCGAGTCGGCATGTTCCAGGCGAAGTGCCAGGTGGTCGAGAAGTTCCTGGTCCGGCACGCTCCCGAGGTGGTTGCGGCCGGCATCGACCCCGGCACCGTCCTGGCCTTCCATCGGGCCGATTACGGGCGACTCCTGATCCTGAACGGCCGGGTGGAGGAGGGGCGCAGTCTGATCCGGGAAGCGTGCCGCTTCCCAATCCCGCACCGCAGGAAGTTCAGCTTCTTTTCCATCGCTGCGGCTCTATTCGGCTCCCGAGCGCTAGTTTGCGCCGTCACCACCGCCGAGCGTCTGTTCAAATATCGAAAAGGAGGAGTGGGGCGATGAAGATCGTATTCCTGGCGCCATTCGGCATCCGCCCCAAGGGGACGGTGTTCGCCCGCATGCTCCCACTGGCGGTAGAGCTCAAGGCGATCGGCCATGAGGTGGTGATCGTCTCCCCCCCTTACACCAATCCGGAGGACTCGGGCCGCGAGGAAACGGTGCGGGGGGTGAGGGTGACTAACGTCCGCCTCTTCCGTGGGAACAAGGCTTTGGGAGCTTTGGTGCTCTCCTGGCGTCTCCTGGCGGCGGCCCTGTCTGAAAAGCCAGACCTCATCCATCTTTTCAAGCCCAAGGGGTATGCGGGTCTTGCTGCAATGCTTCTTCTCATCTTGAAAGGAATCGGCATGCGGCTTCCGCCGCTCTTTCTGGACAGCGACGACTGGGAGGGACGCGGCGGCATGAACGACCTGGCGCCCTATTCCGGAACCGAAAAGCGTCTCTTCGGCTTCCAGGAGCGCTTTCTCCCTGGGCGCTCCACAGGGGTGAGCGTCGCCAGCCGAACCCTGCAGAGCCAGATGTGGGGACTGGGGGTCTCGCCTGAGCGTCTGCTTTATCTCCCCAACTGCGTGGAAGAAACCCCGCGCGGGGACGGCGGCCCCCTGCGCTCCCGGCTCGGCATTGAGGCCGGTGCGCCAGTCCTTCTCCTCTATACGCGTTTCTTCGAGTTCGATCAGGAAAAGCTTGCCCTGATCTTCGAGATGGTTCACTCACGGGTTGCCGGGGTCCGCTTCCTGGTGGTCGGCAAGGGGAGAAACGCCGAGGAACAGAGGCTCTTGGCACAAGGACGCGAGCGCGGTTTTGACCGGGCGCTGGTCATGGCCGGATGGGTGGAACCCGACCTGCTTCCGGACTACCTCGCGGTCGGAGATCTGGCCATCTATCCTTTCGCCGATACCTTGGTAAACCGGGCCAAATGCCCTGCGAAGCTGACTGAACTCCTCAATGCCGGGGTCCCGGTCGTGGCGGACCGCGTGGGTCAGATCTCAGAGTACATCGGCCCCGGGACCGGGGTGCTCTGCGATCCCGACGACTGGCCCGAAATGGCCCAGGCCGCAGCCGAACTGCTGCTCTCTCCCCTGGAGCGGCGTGCGCTGGGGGAGGCCGGGAGGCGCTACCTGCTGGAGCGCTTCAAATGGAAACAGTTTGCACAAAAACTTGATTTCTTTTATAAAAAGCGGATGGGGTTTACCCGTTAAGACGCGCACCGATCACGGGGTAGCCCCGTTCTGGAGAACTCGCATGACCGAACGCAAGAAAAACCTGCTGGCACTTTCGGCCCTTTTGGCAATATTGGTACTTTTCTTCTGGAAGATCCTGTTCACCCACCAGATCATCCGTGCCCCAGACATCATCAACGAGTTCTACTGGGGCGTCCTGGACACGAAACTGCGGGGCACCGCCGCACTTTTCAGGTTCGACGAGATCAGGGCCTCCTGGAATCAGATCATCAATAGCGGTCACACCAACGAAGGGGGGATGTCTTCCATCCATTTCCTCTTTTACCAGCCCTTTATATTGCTGTTTTTCCCGGCACCCGCAAACGTCGGGTGGTTCATCGTGCTGCATCTTTTCCTTGGCGCTGCCGGCGTCTACGCATACTGCCGGGCCATCGGAGCCAGCCTGAGCGCGGCGCTTCTGGGCGCCGCCATCTTTGCACTTGCCCCCGAGAACGCCTCCCTCATCAACGCCGGGCACGTGATGAAGATCGCCACCATCTCCTTCGCGCCCTGGGCATTTTACTTCTTCGAGCGCGGGTTCCAGACCCGCAAGGTCGTCTTCTTCCTCGCCACCGGTTTCTTTCTCGCCATCCAGTTCTTCAATACCCACTGGCAGGTCGCCTATTACACCTGCCTCGGTATCGGAGTATACGGCGTGGTGAGGTCTGTGGGGATACTTCTTGAGGAGCGCAAACAGGGCAAGTCGGGTCTTGCCAGGCTGGTCGGCCTGAACCTGGTGACCATGTTCTTTTTTCTCTCCACCGTCGCCATCTCCCTGGTTCCGCTTGCCAACTGGTCCAAGGGAACCAACCGTGGCGTTGAGAGCGGCGCCAGCCAGGGAAAGGGGGGGCTAGCCCGAGAGGAGGCGATGTCCTGGTCGCTTCCGCCCGAGGAGACCGCAGCCTTCATCGTCCCCGGCTTTTTCGGGTACTCCCGGCAGGAGGCAGGCGCCAACCCATCCAACATCGACAGCTTCTACTGGGGCAGGATGAACTTCACCCAGACCTTGAGCTATATGGGGCTTCTCCCCTGGCTGCTACTTCCACTGCCCATCATCTTCAGACGTAACCGCTATACCATTCTTGCCATTATAGCGGTGGTGGGAGGGGTGCTCTTTTCAATGGGGAAATACACTCCTTTTTACAACTTCCTTTACGACTATTTCCCCGGCATTAACCATTTCCGGGTTCCAAAGATGATCATGTTTCTCCCTGTTATGGGGCTTGGGGTCCTGTCAGCCATGGGGCTCGACATCCTGCGCGACCCCGAGTTGCGCGCGAGGCCGGTATTCCGTCGCTACCTCATGGGATTGGCACTTCTTCCGGTTGCTCTTCTCACGCTACTAGGGGCGGAACTTCTGGGAAAGGAGTACTGGATCGGCCGGTTCTATGAAATGCTTTCCCAACCCACCCGCTATGAGCAGGGGCCCCAAATGCTCATGCAGCGCTGGAACAACCTGGTCGCCGAGACGGCAATCGCCGCAGGACTTTCGGCGCTCATTGCGGGGGCGGTCGGCGCTTACTACCGAAAATGGCTTCCGGTCCGTGTGCTGCCGGCGATTCTGTTCGCCCTGTTGATCCTCGACGTGGGAAGGGTGGACAGCAAGTTTATCTTCATGGTTGACGTGCCGGAGAAGGTGAAGGGGTCCCAAGCCGCGAAGGACCCGGTGCTGCAGTTCCTGGGGCGCCAATCCGGCCAGTACCGGGTGCTCCCCATGGGCGGGGACCCCATGTTTTACGCCAGCAACAACATACCCGTGATGTTCACCTCCAATCCGGTGCAGCAGGTTCGCTGGCAAGAGTTTCTCGACAGCTTCACCCTGAACTCGGCCATGCCCGACATGCTCAACGTGAAGTACCTGGTATACGGCAGGGAGCAGTACGAAAAGGAGAAAACCCAGCTCCTTCAAAAGTACGCACCAGCCTTCTCCTCTCCCGACGGAGGAACCATCGTCCTTGAAAACAGGACCGTCCTTCCCAAGGCGTGGCTCGTCCCCTCGGCGGTGCAGGCCGGCTCCCCCCAGCAGGTGTTGGGCGTCCTTCAGAACCCGAACTTCGATCCCAGGCTGCTGGCGCTCGTCGAGGCGCCGCCACCCATCCCGATGGACCCGCCTGACATGCCGCCGTCTGGAACCACCGGCGCGGTCCGGGTGGTTCGCTATGAGGGCGAACGGATCGAACTGGAGGCCCAGGTCGCCAAGAACGCCATGATGGTGCTGGGCGAGAAGTATTACCAAGGTTGGCGAGCCACCGTTGACGGGAAGAAGAGCGAGATCTATCCCGTTGACCACATTCTGCGCGGCGTTTACCTGACCCCCGGAATTCACAAGGTGGAGTTCGTCTTCGATCCCCTAGCTTTTAAGATAGGGAAATACTTGACGCTCGCCTCCTTCGCCTTCTTTTTCTTGATGCTGTGCCGCGAGATGCGCCTGAGAAGGGGAAAACCTCCGGTGGCAAAAGCCGGCGCGGAGGCGTGATTATTGTTCTAAAGTGGGCTTATTCTGGATCGTGAAAGGCGCGATGAGCTGAGAGGACGTGTCGTAACTATCGGTTTTTCAGAGGCGGTTGTACAACCAACAACTAAGATATTGGCGAAAGACGGTTATGACTACGGGAAGGATCTATTTCAAAGGATTAAACGGCATACGTGCCATAGCGGCGCTGGTCGTCGTCGTAGCCCACACGGGCCAATATCTTACGCTTTTCGGACTGCCTCCTTCCGATTACTACAGATGGCACTGGCAGAGCTTCGCTGTCACGCTCTTTTTCGTACTGAGCGGCTATCTGATCACCTTCCTTATGCTTGAAGAAAAGGCAAGGACTGCGACCATATCCCTAAGGGGGTTTTACCTGCGCAGAATCTTTAGGATCTGGCCGCTCTACTACCTGATTATATTCATTACTCTATGTCTGTACCAGTTCTTCCCAATGTCGGGCGTCCCACAGATCCCAGCCGCACCTCTTGCCTGCTATACCGTTTTATTGGCGAACGTTGCCATGCATCTGCAAGTCGCGGTGACGCCGCTTTCTCCGCTTTGGTCCATTGGCGTAGAGGAGCAGTTCTACGCTTTATGGCCGGTGATCATGAAGAAGAGCGCCAGCGCCGTACGGATGCTGTTGCTGGTCATCGGCGTCTATCTGACGGTAAAGGCGGCGGTTATCCCGTTAAAGAGCGATCTGATAACGGCCCTTGTGGCAGAAACAAGAATCGATTGCATGGCGATCGGCGGGTTCGGAGCGGTAATTCTCAGAGAGAACGGAAGGCTGCTGCGCTACATTTATTCCCGATTTGCTCAGGCCTTCTGTTGGCTCTTGTTTCTATATTCGACCTTGTACAAACCGGTTCACATAATGTCGTCCATAGATCACGAATTCTATGCGGTCACCTTCATGATCATCATACTCAACGTGAGTACCAACGACGCCACCATGGTGAACCTTGAAAAGCCCTGGTTCGACTTCATGGGAAAGATATCCTACGGCCTCTATATCTATCATATGATGGCGATCTTCCTGTTGAGCGCAGTCACGAAACAGCTGGTCTCACCAACGTGGCAGTGTTATTTTCTGATCTATGCTGGGGTGCTTTCCTTGACGACGATTACTGCATATCTTTCCTTTCGGTATTTCGAGCTTCCTTTTCTCAAAATCAAGGATAGGTTCAGTGTAGTGTTGAGCCAAGCCTCGGGTGTGGTCGAGTCCAAGGGAAGTATCCACTCTCGCGTTGATGGTGCCGATAGAAGAGCAAAAGGGGGCAGTATCGAGTTGTGATCGGCTATAGTGCCTGTTTTCGGAGCCGCGCCGTCCAGATGTTAGTGAACGGCCATCATCTTGAACACGACGGCATATTGTTTACCCAATGGGGGCCATTTTAAAGGTGTCGAATTTCTAGGGTTTTCAAAGCCCATTGCTTTTTTCGGCTGGTTCGGTCGTTGTTACATTTTCAAAAAATGAGACTTGGAAGGATGTATCGGATTGAATCTGGACTGCACCGATATGGAGACGCTGGACGCGCTCACCGGGTACCACCTGCGCATCATCCAGCCTCGGCACGGCTATCGCTTCTCGGTCGATCCGCTGCTTTTGGCTGAATTCGCGGGGGTGCGCGGGGACGAGCGGGTCGTCGACCTCGGCACCGGATGCGGCGTGGTAGCGCTTATCCTGGCCCGGCTGGAGCCGTCCTGCGCCATAACCGGCGTGGAGTTCCAGCCGGCCATGGCGCGGATCGCGGCGAGGAACGTCCTTCTGAACGATCTCTCGGGCAGGATCGACGTCGTTTCCGATGACGTCATCTCCCTCAGGGCGCGCTTCCCGGTGGACAGCTTCGACCTGGTGGTCTCCAACCCCCCCTACCGGCGCCCGGGGACCGGCAAGGTGAGCCCGCGGGCCGGGCGCGACGACGCGAGGCACGAGACCAGCGCGACCCTCGCCGACTTCCTGGCCGCGGCCAAATACCTGGTGAAGCCGTCCGGCCGCATCTGCTTCATCTACCACACCTGCCGTCTCGCGGAGCTGATGGCGCAGGCCGCCGTGCAGAAACTCGCCCCGCTTCGGTTGCGCATGGTGCACGGCAACGCAGCGGCGCCCGCCAGGATGTTTCTTATGGAAATGGTGAAGGGGCGTACCGGAGAGTTGCTGGTGGAGCCGCCTTTGATGGTGCACGGGAATGACGACGGCAACAGCCGTGGCAACTGTAAGAAGAGAGGCTGAACCATTTGCCACGGAGGAAATCTGAGAAAATCTGAGGAAACCTTAAATGATCCTGTCTTACCCGGTGTAAGTTTTGGACAAGGCCTTCTCGGATTTCCTCAGATTTCCTCCGTGGCTAACCGGTTTTTGCCCGGTTGAAATATATGGATTGATTATGTGGCGAGGGTTACCGGTTCTCCCGGTCCTTCTTGATGAGGCTCTCGAAGACGGCGCGAAGCTCCGGGTCTGCCACGGAAAGGGACTGCTCGTTGATCCAGGCGAACTCGTCGTCCGAGAGCTGGCGGCGTTTCTCGACCCAGGGCGCGGCTGCCGGCGGCGGGACGCTTACCCGGCCGGCCTTCAGGTAGATATCCTTGACCATCTCCTCGCGCAGTTCCAGGTTAACCTTGGCGATCAGCTCGCGCTTCAGGAAGTTGAGCTGCTGCATCCAGGGGGCGCTGTCGACGTTGAGGGTGAGGGTGCCCTCCCTGAAGGATGCCGGTTGGGCGTGGGAGGCGATGCGGCTTCCCACCGCCTGCTCCCAGACCAGCCAGATGCGTCCCTCCTTGAGCCTTTTCTCCGCGGGGGTGCCGCGCAAGACGGCGTTAAGCAGGTCCGCGATCGCCGCAGGCCTGCGCATTTTAGGTCGCTTGCTAGCCAAGATTTTTTCTCTTGCGGTACAGCCTGCCGCCGATGATCTGGCCGACGACGGCGCCGACCAGCGTAAACGGGATGAACTGGGGTCCCAGTTCTGCCTTGATTCTGAGGTAGAAGATGAGCGGGATGGAAATGTGGACGTAGAACCACCATCCTATGGAGAACTTTGGGCAGGATTGGCGCAGGTACCCCATAGGGATGTTGACGACGATCCCCAAGATCATGAGGGCGGCTACTAGTAGGGCTGTCTGCATGCATTACCTCTTGGTCCGAGGATATTATGAATTAACGACCGCTTTGTCAATGCGGTTCTCAAAGAAAGAAGCCGGAATCGAAAGGAGCGGATGTGGTAAAAGACGGCGATTACGTGGCGATATTCAACTCCATACACCGGGTGATGGAGGCGGAGCGGCTCCTCAAGGAGAAGCATCTGAAGATACTGCTGATACCGGCCCCACGCGCCCTGGCGGCCGACTGCGGCCTCGCCGTCCGCTATGCGGAAGAGGAAAGGCCCGAGGTGGAAGGGGCCCTGGCCGAGGCGGGACTCCTCCCCAGGGAACTGTACCGAAAGTCCGGCGCAGGTTTCGAGAAAATTGAGGGGGATCTATGAAGAGTCTGGATGTGAGGGGGTTGTCCTGCCCGGCGCCGGTGGTGGCGGTGAAAAGGGCGCTGGAGACCGGCGAGGGCGAGCTGCGCGTGCTGCTGGACGACGGCGCGCCCCGGGAAAACGTGAGGCGCTTTGCCCAGGGGCGCGGCTATGCCGTGCGGGAGGAGCCGTTAGAGGACGGCTTCGCCATGGTTCTTGCCGGCGCGGCGGAACGGGAGGCCCAGGGGGCCAGGCCGCCCGGCGGCGCCGTCATGCTGGTCGGCTCGGACCGGCTGGGCGACGGACCCGAGGAGCTGGGGCGCCTGCTGATGCGCAACTTCATCATGACGCTCCTGGATCTGGACGCGCTGCCGGACCGGATGCTCTTCATCAATACCGGCGTGCTCCTGACCGCCGCGGGCTCCGAGGTGATCGAGGCGCTTGAGGCGCTCGGCAACCGCGGGGTGGAGGTGCTCTCCTGCGGGGTCTGCCTCGATTTCTTCAAGAAGAAGGAACTCCTTGCCGCGGGCGGGGTGACCAACATGTTCACCATCGCCGAGAGTCTGCTCAAAGCCGGCTCCGTGGTGCGGCTGTAACTCTAAGCGGCACGGAGATTTTGCTTGACAATGTATTGCCATATCATCTAAAGTGACTCTCTTGCCGAGGGGTATCTGTGCGCTTTTGCCGGCACGCTCCTCGGCTCAACGGGATTTACTACGCAGTTTCGATATGTTATAGGGTTTTGATGTTCGCAAGTCTCTCCGATAAGCTCGACCTGGTATTCAAGAAGCTCCGCGGTCAGGGTGTCATGACCGAGGATAATGTCAAGGACGCGCTGCGCGAGGTGCGCCTGGCGCTCCTCGAAGCGGACGTGAATTTCAAGGTCGTCAAGGATTTCGTCGAACAGGTGCGCGGCCGCGCCGTCGGGACCGAGGTGCTGCAGAGCCTTGCCCCCGGCCAGCAGGTCATCAAGATCGTTCATGACGAACTGGTGCTGCTTATGGGAGGCGCCGAGGACAACTCCCTCGACCTGGCCGCCAAGCCCCCCGTCGGGATCATGATGGTGGGCCTGCAGGGCGCCGGGAAGACCACCTCCTGCGGCAAGCTTGCCAGGCACCTGAAGGGACTGCGGAGAAAGCCCCTGCTGGTCCCCGCCGACGTCTATCGCCCGGCCGCCATCGAGCAGCTGAAGGTGCTGGGGCGTCAGCTCGACATCGAGGTGTTCGATGCCTCAGCCGACCAGAAGCCGCTGGAGATCTGCCGCGCGGCGCTCCGCTACGCGACCCTGAACGCGTTCGACACCATAATTTACGATACCGCCGGCCGCCACCAGATAGACGACTACCTGATGGAGGAGCTGGAGCGGATCCGGGACGAGCTTACCCCGCGCGAGATCCTGTTCGTGGCGGACGCCATGACCGGGCAGGAAGCGGTTAACGTCGCGGCCGGCTTCAACGAGCGCCTCGGCATCACCGGCGTCATCCTCACCAAGCTGGACGGCGACGCCAAGGGTGGGGCGGCGCTCTCCATCAAGGCGGTGACCGGCAAGCCGATCAAATTCGTGGGCCTGGGCGAGAAGCTGGACGCACTGGACGTGTTCCACGCCGACCGCATGGTTTCCCGCATTCTCGGCATGGGCGACGTGCTCACCCTGATCGAGAAGGCGCAGTCCACCCTGGACGTGAAGGAGTCCGAGCGGCTCCAGCAGAAGCTCAAGAAGAACCAGTTCGACCTGGAGGATTTCCGGAGCCAGCTGCAGCAGATCAAGAAGATGGGCTCCCTGGAGTCGATCATGGGGATGATCCCCGGCATGGGCAAGGCGATGAAGCAGATGCAGGGCGCCCAG
>Ga0209125_1001720_pt1 | contig 19176 bp, 23 predicted proteins | sample BarGraIncub1131A_FD_184503 | JGI IMG/M metagenome (GOLD analysis project Ga0209125, IMG submission 184503) | Arctic peat soil microbial communities from Barrow, Alaska - Barrow Graham LP Incubations 11-31A (SPAdes) (version 2) | ecosystem: Environmental > Terrestrial > Soil > Wetlands > Peat...
GGAGAATCTTACAGATTATTTTGCTGCTGTAGATACTTTACTAAATGCAAAGGGTGTATCTTTACTTCATTGCATAACAGGCATAGATGAAGGTGGAAGAGATGCTTGGATAGATAAGTATATTTTCCCAGGAGGATATATACCTGTACTTAAAGAAATAATATCTAATATTGGAGATAAAAAATTTCAAGTGATTGATGTAGAAAGTCTCAAAATGCATTATGGAAGAACTTTAGAGCACTGGGCAATAAATTTTGAAAATTCATTGACTGAAATAAGTAAAACTAAGGATGAAACTTTTATAAGAATGTGGAGATTATACTTAAATGCATGTGCAGCATGCTTTAATTGTGGAAATATTAACATTCACCAAATTTTATTTGCTAAAGATAATAATAATTTACCTTGGACTAGAGATTATATGTACAAATAATTTTATATCTATAAATTAAAAGTATATTTTATGATAATAATATATTTAAAGGCGGCTCCTATTTACGTAAGGAACCGCCTTTAAAACTAAACTCTACTATACCTCTTTAACTATTTCATCATAACCTTTTCTATATCTTCTTGGGTGAAGTTTCTTATGCTCATCTAAGTATCCAAGTGCAATTAGCATAACTACTGACTTATTTTCATCAAGACCAAACTCTTTTCTTACGCTTTCAAAATCCATGCCACTCATTGGACGAGAATCTACACCAAGACCCTTAGCTGCATACATTATAGACATTGCTAGAAGTCCCGTATTACTTTCAGCAAACTTTAGTTTATTCTTTTCTGAAGTACCATATAAATTATAGGCAAAATCCTGTGTATGTGATAACTTCTCTTTATCTCCACCAAGTAACTTTAAGAAATTGTCCCATTCAGGATTAGATTGATCGTATCCAGTTTTATTACCTACAATTATTAAAGTCACAGGTGCTTCTAATATCTTAATCTGATTACTTGAGAGTTTATATAATCTCTCTTTAGCTTCTTTAGATTTTACCGCTATGATTTCCCAAGGTTGAAGGTTAAATGCTGATGGAGCTAATACTGCAAGGTTAATTATATCTTTAAGTAATCCATCCTCCACACCTTTATTTATATCAAAACAATTGATTGATCGTCTCTCTTCAAACACTTCTCTTAAATTCATATAAATATCCTCCTTGGTCCCTTTAATTATTTGTCTATAATAACAGTTATTACCTACTTATTATCATTATAATACTAATATTATCATAGTTTTGTCAAGTATATAGTTAGTTTTTTTGACTAATTGAAACTCTTTCTAATAGATTTAAAAATCAATACCCCTATTCTTCCCTTTTATACCAATAAGTATTTATTCAATGAAAAAAAAGAAAAGTTGTACTCTTTGACAAGAATACAACTTTGGTCTTAACAATATATGTTAATCTGATTATATATTTAAAACACATACTAAATGAAGTGGCTATTTAAATTAGCCTACCTCTTTTATGCACTAATTAATCTTATAGTTATTAAGATAATCTTGGTAAGAATTATATATTAATTTGTCCGCAGACGCCTTAATTTTATTAGCTAATTTTGAATTAGATATTGAATTTTTATCTGCATAGGATTTAATTTTATTAGCTAAATTTGTGGTTGATATTTTTTCTTTTATGTTTGTATTGATATTGAATCACCTCTATTTAAACATTATAACACAAAACGTGTAAAATTTAAAGGAAATTTCCTTTTTATACTCCTACCTTTTTATGGTATAATTACTTGAAGTATGATTAAGGGGTTAAGCTATGGAGAGTTATCGTAAATTTAATTTTGTAGTCACCATATTAATAGCTTTAATTCTTACAGGAACAATAGGATATAAAATTTTGCTAAATGTTAACGTTGTAGATGCATTATATATGACTATTATAACTATATCAACTGTAGGATATGCGGAAGTGGCTACTATGGATGTAAAAGCTAAGCTTTTCACCATATTTATTATTTTTTTAAGTTTAGGAACTGTGGGGTATGTATTTACCAGCATAGTATCTTCATTTTTAGAAGGAGATTTAAAAGATGCCTGGAGGAGGAGACGTATGGAATCTCATGTAACAAAGCTAAAAGACCATTATATAATATGTGGAGCAGGGGAAACAGGATATAATGCCATAAAGCAATTTAAGAAAAGTAATGTTCCTTTTATTGTAATTGAAAAAGAAGAGGAAATAATAAATAGATTAATAGGGGAAAAAATATATGCTATTCAAGGGGATGCAACTGAAGAAAATATGTTAAATAAGGCAAGAATACAGTATGCGAAGGGTCTTATTTCTTCATTACCTAAGGATGCTGACAATGTCTATACCGTCTTAACCGCAAGACAAATGAATAAAAATTTATATATTGTGTCTCGAGCTATAAACAAAAATGCGGATGAAAGGTTGAAAAAAGCAGGTGCGAACAATACAATTTCTCCAAATGAAATAGGAGGACATAGAATGGCAGCCCTAATGCTTAGACCTACTGTTATTGCTTTTTTAGATATGATAACTCATGCTGGAGACGTGACTTTAGACTTAGAAGATGTTGTTATTTGTGAAAAATCTATTATACTAAATAAGAGTCTTCAAGAAGTGAAAATTCCTGAAAAAACTGGACTAATAGTTTTAGCCATTAAAAAAAATAATAGTGAAAAAATATCATTTAATCCATCTTCTGATGAGATATTGGAAATGGGTGATACTATGGTAGTTCTAGGAACAGAAGAACAGGTGATTCATCTTAGAAAAATTGGTAATGATATAGGAGAAAGATATTAAAGTTAATAAATTATTTGAAATAAGCCTTTGGATTTAATCCAAAGGTTTATTTTCAATAAAAAAGGCAAAGATAATCACGTATTTCTTTTTCCCCTAAAAATTTTTGTGATTTGTTGAAAAATTCAGCAAAGCTACTTTGCGATAATTGCCTTATTTCCCTTTAATTTGCGGGTTATATATTTTGAATTTATGCACAAGATACTATCATACCAAATTAAATTTAAAAGGAGTGATTACATTGGCAAACAGACAATTAGTACCTGAAGCTAAAGCTGGATTATATTCATTTAAGATGGAAACTGCAAAAGAATTAGGAGTTAATTTTACTGATTACAATGGTAACTTGACTTCAAGAGAATGTGGTTCCGTTGGTGGACAAATGGTAAAAAAAATGGTGGAGCAATATGAAAGAAATTTGTAATTAAAAAAATGATGATATGAATAAAGGCACATAGATATAAATTTATGTGCCTTTAACTACAAGATTCTAAAACGGAACTGGTAAACTATATAATATACATTATGTATATAAATTGTACTCGAAGGGAGAATACTTATGAATAAAAAAGATTCAGAAAAAGAAGAAAAGAGTAACAAGACTATTGAAATTACAATCCCAGTTACTTTAGGCGATAATAAAGGTTCGATCTCTTCAGATAATGGTATGTCTAATATGAATAGCAAAAATAATGAAGATGATGATTCAAAAAAAGGGCAAATGAGTAATAAGTCAGATTCAAGTGGATTCTCTGATGATGATTCAAAAAAAGCACCAAAGAGTAATAAGGTAGATGAAAGTAATATTTCTGTTGACGCTACTTCAGAAAAAGGAAAATTGATAATTAATATATCAGAAAACTAGTGGTTATAGAAAGTTCAAAACCTTGAGGAATACCTCAGGGTTTTGAACTTTTTATGGAATAATAAAGATAATGCACATGCACAATAAAATTATATAATGAATATATTAATTATAAGAGTACATATTAAGGAGGTAATTTGGTGGGGATTTATATAGTTAAATGGGGGGATACTGTTTGCTCAATTGCAAAAAAATATGGAGTTTTATCACAAAGTATTATTGAAGCAAATGGACTACGCAGCTTCGATCAGCTAGTTATAAACCAGACTTTGTTTATACCACTAGGTGAAAGGGATCGCAGGAAGATCCAGAATAATTAACTATGGAGGTCGAATCCTATTGACAGGGTAATACTTCGGTGATAGAATTAAAATATACTTCGATACAAGAACTAAAATGGAGGACTTTTATGGATACACACAAAATAGAGAGTATTATTTTTAATTATATTGATGAATTTAAGGTTCTGTTTTTTCCTCAGCTATGGAGTGATATATTTTTAGACTTTTCTAAAAATGAAATATTAGCTTTATTATTCTTGTATAGACAAAAGAATGCTAATATGACGGAAATAGCAGAATATATAATGGCACCATTAAATACAGCTACAGGGGTTATTAGAAGATTAGAAAAAAAGCTGATGGTAGAAAGAATAAGAAGTAAAATAGACAGAAGAATAGTTTTAATAACTCTTACTGAGGATGCTAACATAGTGATCGACAAGGAAAAAGCAATTATTATTAAAAATGTTACTGAGATTTACTCAAGACTTACTGAGGAAGAAATTTCTTCAGCTTTAAGTATTTATAAGAAAGTAATTGGATCTTTTAAGGAAAGCGTGAATCCATTTAAAGAAGAAGGGATTCCGGTTAAAAAAATAAAAAGAATTATTATTGAATAGCTCAGTTTTTCTGGGTTATTTTAAAAAAATATACTTCGATAAAAGAACTATTCACCAATAGAACGATATAAGGGGGCACAACATGAAAAGAATAATAATTTTTACGGGAAAAGGTGGAGTTGGGAAAACAAGCACAGCTGCAGCTCATGCGTTGAAGGCTTCAATGGAGGGGATAAAGACTTTAATTGTTAGCACTGATATGGCACATAATTTAAGTGATATTTTTATGAGTGAAATAAAAAATGAACCTACAGAAATACGGGAAAATCTTTGGGGCCTCGAAATTGATCCTAATTATGAAATGGAGAATTATTATGGAAGTATTCAAGCCGCTTTTAAAAAAATGATGTTTTTTAAAGATGAAAAGCAAATAGAAAGTTTTGAGGATATTGTTGTATTTCCAGGAATGGAAGAGCTATTTTGTCTACTTAAGATTAAAGATTTATATGATAAAGGTACGTATGATCTAATAATTGTGGACAGTGCACCAACAGGAGAGACTATATCACTATTAAAATTTCCAGAGCTTATGAGTTGGTACATGGAGAAATTATTTCCTATAGGAAAGTTCGCACTGAAATTGCTTAGGCCTATATCTAAGATAGCTTTTAAAATAGAAATGCCGGATAAAGAAGCTATGAATGATATTGAAAAACTTTATAAAATGCTAACTCAGCTTCAAGATTTATTAAAGGATAGAGATAGTTGTAGTATAAGACTTGTTACAATTCCTGAAAAAATGGTGATTGAAGAGACCAAGAGGAACTATATGTATTTAAATCTTTATAATTTCAATGTAGATGCTATATATATTAATAGAATAATACCACTCGATATAGGTAATAGCTTTTTTGATGAATGGATGTGTATTCAAAAAAAGTACATGGAAGAAATAGATTCAGTATTTTTGAATTTGCCTAGGTTTAAGATTAAATGGTATGAGGTAGATATTAATGGTATTGAGGGACTAGAACGAATAGTCTCCGATTCTTTGGATGTTAAAGATATACTAAAGGTTCAAAAAGTAACCTTTAGTGAAAAATTCGAAAAGGTAGAAGGTGGTTATAAGCTCCAGGTATATGTTCCTTTTGGAGATAAGAGCGAGTTAGAGTTATATGAAACAGGTTCGGATATATCAATTAAAATGGGTAATTTTAAGAGAAATATTCCTTGTCCAAATTCACTTAGAAAGTACTCTATAAGTAAAGCTGATTTTAATAAGGACTATTTATCTGTTTATTTTAAGGAGAAGGTGGATTAAATGAATAAAGAAATAATTAGAAAATTGATAAAAATAGAAAAACTTAAATATGAAATTATAAAGGATATTTTGCCAGAAAAGGTGTTGCACAGGATTAACAACCTTGAAAAACAAGTAGCTACAGTTATAAAGGATATTGTCTTTGATCTTATGGAGGAGCATTCTAAAGATCATGAAGAAGAAACAAAAAAAGAGGTTAAAAAGGTTAAGATAGAATTTCTATAATTGAATTGGAGGGATTAAAGTGAGAATTATTTTATATACAGGAAAAGGTGGAGTAGGGAAAACTAGTGTAGCATCAGCAACAGCCTGTCATCTGGCAAAGCAAGGGAAAAAAGTGCTCATATTGAGCACTGATAAGGCTCATAGTCTTGGTGATTCCTTTGGTGTAAAGTTATCTAATACTCCCGTGAAAATTTCAGATAATTTAGAAGCTATTGAAATAGATGCTCTTATTGAAAATGAAGCTATTTGGGGAAATATTAAGGGGTATATAGAAAAATTGATGCTTTTAAAAATGAAAAAAAACATTGAAATTGAAGAATTACTGGTTTTTCCAGGTTTTGAAGATCTGATTTCATTACTTAAAATCAAACAGATTAACGATGAAAATAATTATGAGGTATTAATAGTCGATTGTGCACCTACCGGAGAGACTATGTCCCTTTTGAAATTTCCAGAGCTTTTTAAGTGGTGGATGGAGAAAATTTTCCCTATGAAAAGGAAGGCAGCTAAAATTGTAAAGCCAATAATTGATCATACAATAAAGATTCCGATTCCTGACGTGCGAACATTTGATGAAATTGAAAACCTTTATAATAAAATTCATGAACTCCATGAGTTGATGTTACAAAAGGATAAGGTAAGCCTTAGAATAGTTACTACTCCAGAAAAAATTGTTATAAAGGAAGCTAAAAGAAATTTTTCTTATTTGCATCTCTATGATTTTAATGTAGACGCAATAATTGTTAATAAAATAATTTCACAAGAGGCCGGAAAAGGATACTTCCAAAAGTGGATGAAACTTCAAAGTGAAAACCTTAAGGATATAACTGAAAGTTTTAGCCCCGTACCAATATTTAAAATTGAGCTGATGCAAAGCGAGGTTAGAAATTATGAGGCCTTATTAAACATGGGGGAAAGCATATTTAAAGAAGTATCTGCAGAGAAGGTGCTATTCAAGGATAAAATTTTTGAGGTTGAAAAATCAAGTACTGACGAAAGCTATTATTTAAATATAAATATGCCTTTTGTTTCTAAAGAAGAGTTAAATTTACTTCAAAATGGGGATGAAATTAGTATTTCTATTAAAAATGAAAAACGGAATTTTGTGATACCACAAAAATTACATTCAAAAAATATTATTAAAGCTAATTATGAAGGGGGAAAGCTAAGGATACAATTTAATTGAGAAGTTAGTATTTATTATATTCTTTACTTTTAATAGTTAAAGATGTATAAAGGTAAGATTGAGAGATATAAAAATATAAACATTTTATTCCAATTAATGGGAGGAGAAATAATAAATGGCTGATCAAAGACTTAACAAACTCGCAAAACTAATTGTGAATTATTCTACCAGGGTTAAATCGGGTGATTTTGTATTTGTATCCTGTGATGAGGTCGCAACACCTTGGATGGTAGAGGTGGTAAAGGAAGTCGTGAAGGCAGGTGCATATGTAGAAACTGCAATTTCTTCACAGGCGGTATCAGAAATAAAACTAAAATACGGCAGTGATGAGCAGCTTATTCAAGAGGATATTATTTTTAAAACTATGCTAGAAAAGGCAGATGTGTGGATTTCTGCTTGGGCAAGTAGAAACACGAAGTCATTTTCAAGAATTGATGCAGATAAAATTAAAATGTCTTCCAAAGGTGAAAAAAGCTGGAGGAAAATATATTCAGAGAAGATGGGAAATGGTTCTTTAAGGTGGTGTGGTACACAATTTCCTACCTATGCGGATGCGCAGGAAGCTTCAATGAGCTTTAGTGATTATGAAGAGTTTGTCTACGGCGCGGGCCTTCTTGATGCTAAAGATCCTGAAGCAGAATGGAAAAGGATAAGTGCAGAGCAAGAAAGATGGGTTAGTTACCTTAATACTAAAAAAGGGTTACAGTTTATTTCAGAGGGAACGGATATTAAAGTAAATGTATCAGGAAGAAAATGGATAAATTGCGATGGGAAAGTAAATTTTCCAGACGGAGAGATATTTACATCACCTGTTGAAGATGGTGTGGATGGAGTAATAACCTTTAGTTTTCCAGGAATATATATGGGCAAAGAAATTGAAGGAATAGTATTAGATGTTGAAAAAGGAAAAGTGGTTAAAGTAGCAGCAACAAAAGGGGAAGACCTTCTTAAAGCTCTTCTCAAAATTGATGAAGGAGCCTGTAGGTTTGGCGAGGTAGCTATAGGCACAAACTATGGCATTAAGGATTTTACAAAAAACATGCTTTTTGATGAAAAAATTGGTGGAACTGTGCATATGGCTATTGGGGATTCAATGCCTGAAGCAGGTGGATTAAATAGATCTATTATTCACTGGGATATGCTTTGCGATATGAGAAATGGTGGAAAGATTTATGCAGATGGTGAATTGTTTTATGAAAATGGAAAATTTATTCAAGTCATACTAGAAAAGTATAACTTATAAAATGCTAATACAAAATTCCAGTTTTTATTATCACAAAAAAGAACCGTCTAATACAGTAAATTTTTCTTCAGTGACAGCTAATAGCAAGGAGCTAACTTTTAGTTAGCTCCTTGCTATTTTATAACAAAAATCGACAGAAAAATTATGCGAAATGAATAATTTATTGAAACTAAGTTCAAGAGATGATAAAATTAGATCAAATTCGTGCTACCATCTATTAAATATTTTTATGTGAATTAATTGTAATTGGCATAGAGAGGATTGAGTGGCTATCCAAAACTAAAAAAACTCAATAATTAATTAGAACAATTGAAGCCCCAGCCTACGCTAAAATCAAAAAAAATTTAGCTATTACAGATAGTTTATTATCTCCATAAGTGGAGAATGCTAATTATATGTTAATAGCATCAAGTAATATGACTTCTTTACTATAATTAAGTAATTGATATTTGTAATTATAAATCTGTTAATAACAATACAAAGGAGAAAATGTAGTATGAAAAAGTTTGTTGATCTGAATAGTGATGTAGGAGAAAGTTTTGGAGTTTACAAGATAGGACTTGATGAAGAAGTTCTCTCATATGTATCATCAGCTAATATTGCATGTGGATGGCATGCTGGTGACCCTATTGTTATGAGGAATACTGTGAGGTCAGCGAATAGATGTAATGTAGGTATTGGCGCACACCCTGGTTTTCTTGATATTATGGGTTTTGGAAGAAGAAATATGACGGTATCCCCTGACGAGATGAAGCAGTATACAATTTACCAGATAGGTGCTTTATACGGATTTGTAAAAGCAGCAGGAGCCAGAATGCAGCATGTAAAGCCTCATGGAGCAATGTACAACATGGCAGCTAAAGATGGCAAACTAGCGCGGGCAATAATAGACGGTATATGGGAAGTAGACAGGGATTTAATAGTTCTTGGACTTTCCGGGAGTGAACTTACACGTGCTGCAAAGGAAAAAGGGTTAAAGGCTGCAAATGAAGTTTTTGCAGACCGGGCATATAATCCTGATGGAACTCTTGTTGCCAGAAGTCTCCCTGGTTCAATGATTCATGACAAGAATATAGCTATTTCCAGGGTAATAAGAATGGTTACAGAAGGAAAAGTTACAGCAATAAACGGTGAAGATATAAACATAGAGGTTGATTCAATATGTGTTCATGGAGACAATCCAGAGGCCGTTGATTTTGTAAAGCTCATTAAAGAAGAGTTATTTAAAGCTAGAGTAGAAATAAAACCACTTAGTCAATTTATAAAATAGGGGGCATGAAAGTTTATGAATAACAAATCGAATACAGAAAGTCAAGATAGTAACATAAAAAAGAAAAGTAATTGGGGTGTGCTAATTGGAGCATCATTCCTTATGGCTACATCTGCTATTGGACCGGGTTTTTTGACCCAAACTGCAGTATTTACAGAAACGTTTAAAGCTAATTTAGGTTTTATTATATTGCTTACTGTTATAGTAGACTTTATAGCACAGCTCAATATATGGAGAGTTATTGGCGTATCAGGCCTTCGGGCGCAAGATATTGCAAACAAGACGCTGCCTGGTCTTGGTGTATTCCTAGCAGTTCTAATATGTATTGGTGGATTTGCATTTAATATTGGAAATATTGGAGGCGCTGCCCTTGGTCTTAATGTATTATTTGGAATAAACGTTAAAGTAGGTGCAATTATTAGTGCTGTTATAGCTATTATAATATTTGCATCTAAAGAAGCTGGAAAAGCAATGGACACTTTTGCAAAAGTGCTAGGCGTTCTGATGCTTATTCTTATAGGATATGTAGCATTTAAAACCCAGCCTCCAGTTGGGGAGATGATTGTACGGACATTTGTACCAACTGATTTTGCATTTTTGCCATTTATAACTCTTGTGGGTGGAACAGTAGGTGGATATATAACATTTGCTGGAGGACATAGGCTCATTGATGCAAAAATTACAGGAATAAAGCATTTGAAGGATATAAATAGAAGCTCAGTACTTGCCATAACAATAGCGTCGCTTATGAGAATACTTCTGTTCGCAGCTGTTCTTGGAGTTGTTGTAAACATTGGTAAACCACTTGGATCAGTAAATCCTGCAGCTGAAGCTTTTAAACTTGGAGCAGGTAATTTTGGTTATATGTTATTTGGAGTTGTACTTTTTGCAGCAGCGCTAACGTCAGTGGTTGGGTCAGCTTATACATCTGTATCATTCTTAAAAACACTAGCACCAGTTTTTGAAAAACACACATCAAAATTTATTATAGGGTTTATTGTTATATCAACGCTTATATTTTTAACTCTTGGTAAGCCTGTAGAATTACTTGTGGTAGCTGGGTCGCTTAATGGTTTAATTCTTCCAATTGCGCTTGGTATAATACTTATTGCGTCTACAAAGAAGAATATTATTGGAGAATATAAGCATTCCAAATTGCTTATGTATTTGGGCTATGTTGTTGTGATATTAGCAATAATTGCAGGTTATCAGTCCATGGGTGGAATAGTTGCATTATTTAAATAGGAGGTGAAAATACAATATGTATGAAGAGGTTAAGTATTTAATCGCCGGAGATAGAGCAATAGTAATTGAATTTGGAGATGAAATTGAAGAACAGGTTAATTCAAAAATTAGAAGTCTTACAGTTGCAATTGATCAGGAAGGTGTTATAGGAATAAACGAGACTATTCCAACATACAGGTCGCTTATGGTAATTTATGACCCTATGATAATGGAACTGGATGAACTTATAGGAGTTATAAAATCCATTATTACAAGGATGCATGAATTAAAACTTCCAGAGGCTAAAGTTATAGAAATACCAACACTTTATGGTGGGGAGTATGGCCCTGATATTGAGTATGTGGCAGATCATAATAAAATATCAATAGATGAAGTGATAAAAATTCACACAGAAATGGAATATTTAATTTATATGATTGGGTTTACACCTGGGTTTCCGTACCTTGGAGGTATGAGTGATAAAATAGAGGCTCCTAGGCTTCAGAATCCAAGAACTAAAATACCTGTTGGAAGTGTAGGAATTGCAGGGAAACAGACAGGAATATATCCTGTAGAAAGCCCTGGTGGGTGGCAATTAATTGGCAGGACTCCTGTTAAATTGTATGATCCATATAGAAAAGATCCTGTACTGTTAAATGCGGGCGATTATATAAAATTCGTGCAAATAGATGAGAGTGAATTTAAAAATATTGAGGCTTTAGAGTTAGAAGGAAAATATAAAGTAACAGTAAGAAAAATATAAAGTAATTATAAGGGCAAGGAAAGAAGGTAAGTATATGACAATAATGAAGATATTAAAGCCAGGGATGTATACTACCATTCAGGACATTGGCAGGTATAATCATCAAAAATCCGGTATGTCTGTTTCAGGTGCAATGGATCAGTTCTCTCTAAGAGTTGCTAATATTCTTGTTGGGAACATAGATAGTGAGGCGTGTTTAGAAACTATGCTTTTCGGACTGAAAATAAAATTTGAAGGTGATGCCTTAATTGCAGTTACAGGAGGCGATCTCATGCCAATGATAAATAATAAGGCTATAGACATGTGGTCTGGCGTTAAAGTGTTAGATGGCGATGAACTTTCCTTTGGAACTGTAAAAAATGGGTGCAGGAGTTATATAGCAATCGAGCATGGCATAGATGTGCCAGAGGTTATGGGTAGCAAGTCTACATATGTTAAGGGAAAAGTCGGTGGCTTTGAGGGAAGGATGCTTAAGGCTGGTGACGAGATTAACATTGGAAGTCTAGATGAAAATAATTTTAATAGTATCAAAAAGCTTCCAATTGAGCTAATACCATCGTACTCCAAAGATAATATTGTAAGAGTGGTAATGGGTCCTCAGGAGGATTATTTTACAGAAGATGGTATAAACACATTTTTGGATTGTGCGTATGAAGTGACAAATGAAGCTGATAGAATGGGATATAGGTTATCTGGCACTAAAATTTCTCACAAAGCTTTTGCGGACATTATATCTGACGCAGTAACCATGGGGTCGGTGCAGGTTCCAGGAGATGGGGCTCCAATAATTATGATGGCGGATAGGCAAACTACTGGGGGATACACAAAAATTGCTACAATAATAACTCCTGATATAAACATAGTAGGACAGTTAAAACCTGGTGACAGTGTCAGGTTTAAATTAATAGATATTGAGGAAGCTCATAGAATATATAGGAAATATATGAAAGACTTCGATGAGATAAGAGGATGTGTAGCAAAATTAGGGTGTACCACAATAAGTGGTAGAAAGTTTAAAGTAAGAGTAAACAACAAGGAATATGAAGTGATTGTTGAGGAAATTAAGTAGTAAGGGGATGGTAATGTTGAGTTTAAATAACGGAAAACAAGCAAGGGAAGAAATAAGAGCAGAGAAATGGACAGGTATTACACCAGGGTTAGCTTATGGTTATACACAGGCTAATTTAGTAGTACTTCCTGCCAAATATGCTATGGATTTTCTTATATTTTGCCAAAGAAATCCAAAACCTTGTCCTATTTTAGATATCTGTGAAGCAGGGAAATTCACACCCAATCTTATTGCTCCTACGGCAGATATCCGCACAGATATACCAAAGTACCGTGTTTACAGGGATGGAATACTAGTGGAAGAAGTAAATAATATCTTGGATTTATGGTCTGATGATTTAGTAACTTTCCTCATTGGTTGCAGCTTTACATTTGAAAAGGCTCTGTCAGATGAAGGAATTGGTATACGTCACATTGAAGAGAAACGTAATGTTCCCATGTATATAACAAATATAGAATGTAGCCCAGCAGGAATTTTTAATGGACCTACTGTTGTTAGTATGAGACCAATTCGAAGAGATTTGGTTGAGAAAGCGGTGGCTATTACATCAAGATTTCCAAGAGTTCATGGTGCACCCATTCATATAGGAGATCCTGAGAAAATAGGAATAAAAGACATATCAAAACCAGATTTTGGAGAATCTGTAACTATTAAAGATGGTGAAGTACCAGTTTTTTGGGCGTGTGGAGTTACACCTCAAGCAGTAATAATGCATGTAAAGCCCGAACTCGTAATAACTCATGCGCCTGGATGTATGTTTATTTCCGATGTATTGGATGATGATTTAGCAACATACTAATTAGGAAAATGAACTCTAAGGAGGGAAAGAATAGTGAATCAAGTTAAAATAACTGAGACAGTATTTAGAGATGGTCAGCAGTCTTTGATTTCTGCCAAATTAAAAACAAAAGAGATATTACCAATTCTAGAAAAGATGGATAAGGTAGGGTATTATTCAATGGAGGTGTGGGGAGGAGCGACATTTGATTCATGTCTGCGTTTTCTTAATGAAGACCCTTGGGAAAGACTAAGAGAAATCCGCACGGTTGTTAAAAATACTAAGCTTCAAATGATACTTCGAGGTCAAAATCTTCTAGGATATAGGCATTATGCAGATGATGTGGTAGAAGCATTTATTAAGAAATCTATAGAAAATGGAATAGATATAATAAGAGTGTTTGATGCATTAAATGACACAAGAAATATGGAAACTTCAATTAGAGTTATTAAAGAAGGTGGGGCACACTGTCAATGTGCTATATGTTATACAACTAGCCCAGTACATACTTTAGATTACTATGTTGAATTATCAATAAAACTTGAGGAATTAGGGGCACATTCAATTTGTATTAATGATATGGCGGGTATCTTAACACCATATTCCGCTTATGAATTAGTGAAAAAATTAAAAGAAGTTGTAAAAATACCATTAAGTTTACATACTCATTGTATTAGTGGAATAGCTTCTATGACATATTTAAAGGCTGTTGAAGCAGGGGTAGATATTATTGACACTGCAATTTCTCCATTTTCAGAGGGTGCATCACAGCCACCTACAGAATCGATGGTCCTTGTTTTAAAAGAGAGCCCACGTGATCCTAAATTAGATATTAATTTATTAGGTGAAATAGCAGATTATTTTAAACCTATAAAGGAAAAATACAGAGAAAATGGAATACTAAATCCAAAGGTTATGGATGTAGAGCTGAGAACTATTACATATCAGATTCCTGGAGGGATGTTATCGAATCTTTTATTACAACTCAAGGCACAAGGGGTTGAATCTAAATATGAAGAGGTCCTTAGAGAGATATCTAGAGTGAGAGAAGATTTAGGATTCCCACCTTTAATTACACCACTTATTCAAATGGTAGGAACCCAGGCAGTGTTTAATGTATTATCTGGCGCGCGATATAAAATTATTCCAAAAGAATTAAAAGATTATGTTAAAGGACTTTATGGAAGTCCACCAACATTTATAAAAGATGAAATAAAGAAAAAAATTATTGGGGATGAGAAAGTTATAACTCAAAGACCAGCAGACTTATTAGAGCCGGAGATGGACAAATATGAAAAGAAGATTGGCGATTTGGCCACTACTTATGAGGATGTATTGACCTATGCTTTATTTCCACGAATTTCAAAAAAATTCTTTGAGAATAGGTTAAGTGTTGATTTAAACATAAATACGTGCGATAGTTATAAAAAAATAATAACAAATTGTGAAATGCAGGAAATAAATGAAATAGATAAAGAAGAGAGAATTGTGGTATCACTTGTAGCATCCGCTATGGCAGCAAGGGATTATCCGAATTCACGATTTAGGATATCAAGAATAATAAGAATAAAATGATGAGTATAATTTACATAGGAAGGTGTTAATAATATGAAAAAATATATGATAACGCTAAATGATAAAGTTTATGAAGTAGAAATAGAAGAGGAAACAGAATTAACTGGAGAAGAAGAAAAAGAAGAAGAATCTAAAACAACTAGGAAGGAGCGGTTTTAAATTCTTTTACAAGTAATGAAAATAGAGAATGAAATAATTTATGCGGGTGTAACTTTACCATTACCTCGAAGTTTAGACCAGGCGACAAGTAATAATATCAATATTATTGTGGAAGCGCCTGACAACATGAAACAAATGTCAGCACCATATTTCTGAGCCACAAATCCTGAAAGGAGGCTTCCTAGAGGTGTAAACCCTGCAAACACAAGTGAATAAACACTCATAACCCGTCCTCTGTATTCATCCTTAGAATTTAGTTGAAGCATGGAATTTGCGGTGGTTGAAAAAAACATATTTAATATTCCGGTTATTGCCAAACTTAAGGCAGTAAAATAATATAAATTACTTATTCCTGTAAAAATTAACATTATTCCAATTCCAATTGAGCTACCTATCATAAGAATTTTATTTGGACCACTTTTACTTTTTAAAGACATGAGAAGTGCTCCAATGAGGGAACCTGCCCCAAGTGAAGATAGTAAAATTCCATAGGTCTTTTCCTGCATATGTAGTACATTTTTCGTAAATACTGGTATTAAAACGTTATAGTTAAAAACAAATATTCCCATAATACTAACTAATATCAGGGTTTCTATTAAAACAGCGTTGCTTTTTATATATTTAAGACCATCCATTATTTCTTTAAACATGCCTTTTTCAGAACGTATCTTTCTCACATAATTGATAACTTCAATATGAACTAGTCCATAGATAACTGCCATAAAGCTAAAACCATTTAATAAAAAACACCATCCTGCTCCGAGATATCCCATAAGAATAGCTCCAATAGCTGGTCCAATAATTCTTGCTAAATTAAAGGTTGCTGAGTTTAAAGCAATGGCATTCATTAAGTCATCTTTCCCTACTATTTCAACATTAAAGGCTTGCCTAGTTGGCATATCTAAAGTATTACAAAATCCAAGGCATAAAGCTAAAGCTACTAAATGTTCGTACTTTAATGTATTTGTAAAGACTAATGCCGATAATATAAAAGCTAATATCATTGATACGGTTTGAGTGAAAATCAGTATTCTTTTCTTTGGAAATTTATCAGTTAGTACTCCGGCAAATAATGAAAAAAAGGTTACAGGTAAAAACTGCATTGCTCCAACAAGTCCAAGTAAAAATGGAGATCCAGTTAGAGAAAGTACTAGCCAGGACTGGCCTATATTTTGTGTCCAGGTACCTATTAGAGAAATGCACTGGCCCATCCAAAAATATCTATAATTTTTGTGTGTAAGAGCATGAAAGTTATCATTAATAATTCTTTTAGTAGTAACCGCTATGTTCATTATATCATCTCCTAATGCGTCGCATCATTGCTAAAATAGTCATATGTGAAGGTTGTGGCATTTTCTCCCATTCGCTCAAGTAATGCTAAGGATGTTTCTTTCTCATCTTCACTAAATCCCGAAAATAAGATATTTGTCCAATCCATCATGGTTTTTCTAACAATAGGCTTTATTTTTAATGCTTTCTCAGTAAGATATACATTATATGCTCTCTTATCTTTTTCATCTACTTTTCTAATGATATACTCATCATCTTCTAGCTTTTTTATAGCCTTTGCTGTGGTACCTTTATCGATTTTGAGGTAATCGGATAATTGTTCCTGCCTTGCTCCATTTTTTTTATATAATGCATTTAAAAATGTATACTGACCTTTACTTATATTATATTGCTTAAGTTGCCTTCCCACGTATACGTGACCATGTCTATGCAAAAGAGAAATCCACCTTCCTAATGAGTTCTTATTTTCATTCATTGTCTTATTCCCCCTAAATTAGTTGCATTTCCTACTAATTATAGAATAAAGTAATATAGTTGCGAATGCAACCATAATATATAACGAATTTATGTTTTCTGCCTTATTTTCACAATGTATATGTTTTAGCATATTATGAATAAGATTACTCTATATTTGGAGGTATTATGTTTATACGTTATTATGCACAAGATCTTTACCGTTCCTCTAGTTATAACATTACTGTTAATGTTGCTGCAAAAAGGTTAACTTTATTTAAAGCAGGGAAGGTATTTAAGACATATCCTATAGCAGTCGGTAAACCTGCTACACCTACACCAAAAGGAAATTTCAAAATTATTAATAAAGCTTATAACCCAGGCGGGCCTTTTGGTGCCAGATGGCTAGGCTTAAGTGCTCCTAATGGAGACTATGGAATTCATGGTACTAATAATCCAAGTTCCATTGGCAAATCCGTTTCTAATGGATGTATCAGAACTTATAATAATAATATAATTGAAATTTACAACTTAGTACCTGTAGGAACGCCAGTAAAAATCGTATAAAAATATGCCACTAGCATAACAATACAATGCTAGTGGCATTTCTATTACATGATTTTTGTCTTATTCTAATTTAGCAGAGAAAAACTTAAACATCGGAATCTGTAATGGGATTTGTATTTAAAAGATTCATAAATGCCTTTGAAACATTGGATAAATAATGACCTTTTTTCCAAACTAGAGCAATTTTTATGGCAATATCAATATTTAGTGGGATTATTGCTATTTTATCATTATCTTCAACAATTTCTTTTAATAAAAAAGAAATGCCAACCCCATTGGCAATAAGTCCCTTGATGGTTTCTAAGTGGTCGGAGGCGATGCCAATACTATGATGGCCCAAGGTGGAATCCAGGCTGCTGATAAACCAGAAGATTCTCCTGAGAAACATTACATGTGGCAGAAACAGACTGATGGGTAATTCGCTATTAGATATTATCGTTTTCGGGCGTAGAGCAGGAATTAGTGCTGGTGATAAGTTCAAATCAGTTGAACTTAAAGAATTGAGTCTTGATCATGTTAAAGCATACCATAAGAGCCTTGAGGAAAATGGCGTGAGTACAAATAAAATTTCGCCTATGTTATTACCTCATTATACTCATGGAAGTGGAAGTGATAAATAATGGAATTTAATTTAATTTTTGCGAAGAATAGAGGTGTATATTTTTCGCAGAAAATAAATCTAACATTATAAAATAAAGTTATTCACAAACCTGCAGGTATTTATTTCAGTAGATGTTTTAAAATACTTGTGTTAAAATAAAAAATAAGTAAAAAAGGGGAATGAGAAGAATGGATATTAAAGAAGAAGCAATGAAATGTCATAGAGAATGGAGAGGTAAAATCGAGGTAATTTCTAGAGTTCCTGTAGCAAGTAAGAAGGATCTTTCTATAGCTTATACACCAGGTGTTGCAGAGCCTTGTCTTGAAATTAATAAAAACATAGATTTATCCTATGAACTTACAAGAAGATGGAACCTTGTAGCCGTTGTAACAGATGGTAGTGCTGTTTTAGGACTCGGTAATATTGGACCAGAAGCAGGTATGCCAGTAATGGAAGGAAAATGTGTATTATTTAAAACTTTCGGAGATGTTGATGCTTTTCCTTTATGTATTCGTTCTAATGATGTAGACGAAATAGTTAAAACTGTTAGTTTACTTCAAGGTAGCTTTGGTGGAATAAATTTAGAAGATATTAGTGGACCTAGATGTTTTGAAATTGAAAGAAAGCTAAAAGAAGTATGTGACATTCCAATTTTCCATGATGATCAACATGGAACAGCAGTTGTAGTTTGTTCTGGTATAATTAACGCTCTAAAATTAGTAAAGAAAGATTTTAAGGATATTAAGGTTGTAGTAAACGGTTCTGGAGCGGCAGGTATTGCTGTAACAAAATTACTAATGAGTATGGGACTAAAGACAGCTATCATTTGTGATAGAAAAGGTGCTATCTATGAAGGACGAGAAAATTTAGGTGGCGAAAAAACCTTAATGGCTAAAGTTACAAACAAGGAAAAAGTTAAGGGTGTATTAAAGGATGTGATCGTTGGAGCAGACGTGT
>Ga0209125_1001721_pt1 | contig 19176 bp, 14 predicted proteins | sample BarGraIncub1131A_FD_184503 | JGI IMG/M metagenome (GOLD analysis project Ga0209125, IMG submission 184503) | Arctic peat soil microbial communities from Barrow, Alaska - Barrow Graham LP Incubations 11-31A (SPAdes) (version 2) | ecosystem: Environmental > Terrestrial > Soil > Wetlands > Peat...
CGTTCCCTCATCTCCTGTTTGAAGTAATATCGGAGTGCTATGAACGCAAAACGTTGATCATTAACACTAATCTAGAGTTTTCAAAATGGGTAAATGTCTTTTACGATGAACAGATGACTTCAGCTATCTTGGACAGAGTTCTACACCACTGCCATCTGCTCCTCTTCCCAGGCCCCAGCAACCGCATGAGGGAATCTGGACTTGCTAACCGTAACTATTAATCCTATTATTTTTATCATTTTCTTGCTTTGGCCTTGTGCAAAATTCCCCACCCCTCCCTGAGGAATTATTTTTGCAAAACTGGGGAATTTCCTATTGCAAAAAACATGGGAAATAACTGTTTTAAGCAATAGTAGATGTTTCTGTCAGCCCCACAATCTATGGTTGAATATTTTAATTTGCCAGTAAAATTTCGATATTAGCGTAGGTTGAGGTTAAAGAAAAATATATGAAGATGGCGAAAAAGATATTAAGTAGTTAATGAGGTGACACAAAAATGTGCCACCTCATTTTCAAATTCTGCGAAAATACTTATCCAGGAATATTTGTTTGATGCTATACTCTTTTTAAATGTGGACTGCTTTATAATTAATAGTGGCATGCTTAACTGTACGCAAATGACTTAATTTATTGCCAATACTCGACGGATTCAGATGGCGTAAATCGGTATGCTTTATTTTACCATTCACAACATCTTTCTTTTATACGATATAAAACGCAATGTCGAATATATATGATTGAATGGTAAACATTTCACGCTGAAAACTATCTAATAAAGGATTTACGGCAGAAAATAGAGTCCAATATTCCTCGACACCTTTAATATCTATTCACTGAATTTCTAAGACGAATGTCAGAAAAACACCACTTTTTAAAATAATATTTTTTAAACAATAATTTCCTTCATTAAAAACAATAAACATATTGCAGTTTTATGAATTTTAGCATAAGTTGTTTATCTATAGATAGTATTATTTTCTTGCGTTAAAATAGCATTCAGCTCTTCCTTATTGGGTAACGACTGGTAATCATCAGTAGAAGTTGTAGCCATTGCACCCATTATATTTGCTCTTTTACCACAGTTTGTCAACGATTGATTTTCAAGAATTCCTGTTAAAAAACCTGCAGCAAAAGCATCACCGGCTCCGACGCGGTCAACTATATTTGTCACATCATGTGGGGGCAAATATACTCTTTCGTTAGCATCAGCAACAATTGCACCTTTTTTACCTATTTTAAGGGCAACAATTTTAATTCCCATGCTTAAAAATTTATCGATAATTTTTTCTGTATTGGTTGTTCCAAAAAGAATTTCTGCCTCATCGATACCCGGTAGAATGATATCCACTCCGTCAAGTAGCTTTATTATTTCATTAGCGGCAGTTTTTTTATCCCACAACTTTAATCTAATATTAGTGTCGAAACTTACTAATATATTGTTATTTTTGGCAATTTCAATTGCTTTTCTCATCGTCGCTCGACAATTTTCACTCAGCGCAGCCGTTATGCCCGTCAAATGGAGAATCTTTGCACCTTTAAAATATTCTTTGTTGAGCATTTCGGGCACCATGGCACTTGCTGCAGAGTTTAAGCGGTAATAAAATACTTTTGTTTCCCTCGACGAGCTGAATTCTTTAAACATTATACCCGTTGCTCTTTTTTCGTCCAATTCAACCTGAGATACGTCCACTCCTTCGGCCACTAACTCCATTTGAATATATTTTCCGAATTCATCTTTCCCTAGCCTACTAATCCAGCCACTTTTATGCCCGAGTCTTGCGACAGAAATAGCGACATTTGACTCTGCTCCGACAAACTTTTTAACAAAACCACTGGCATATCTTAGCCTGCCAATCTCATACGGGTTAAAGAGAACCATGGATTCCCCTAACGTAATCAGTTCAGGCATTTAAATTCCTCCAAGCCTATATATTGTAGAATAACTAAACGAATAATTACAGATAATTATATTTAGTCAATGTTTCCTATTAACATTCACACTTCGATTGATCATTTAATTGCATTTTTCATAATGGAATTCATTTAAATATTCCCAAAATTTCTGAGTATTCTATCACTTTCTACGGATATCATCCTATCTCAAAAACATCATTCAAACCTGATTTCAGCCTATCAATACTTATGTTTTTCTCTTGATCTTTTAATTTACCAATTAGATAATCAAAAATCTGTATCCAGTTTATCTGTATCGGTTCAATCCCCAATTCTGACACTGTTGTAGGAAGATTAAGCGTCCTGCAAAACCGTTTATAAGGTATGATATTCTCAACCTGATTCGCATGCATCTGTATTATATTTCCAACTCCGACAATTTCTCCGTGCAGATGTTCCAATGCCTGTGGCAGAAAAATCTCATGTACTGCATCATTAAACGCATGTGCAAGCACCAGTTGTCCAGTCCCAGCCACTAAGCCACTACATATTCCCGTGAGTGCAATATTTACATATACCACATCTTCAAATGCCTGCGTTGATTGCTTTAAACAAACGCTTTGATATGCTTCTTTCCCCTTCTGATATAATATATCATCTATCGCTTTTGCAATTTGATAAGCCGAATAAAATGAAGATCGGGAATCCTCACATTTAAGAAATTTATTTCCACACATTATTTCCTGATGCTTTGCAAGTGAATCAGATATACCCGAAGCTAATGTTCTGGCAGGAGCATGCAGAATCACTTCAGTATCAACAATACAACAATTCACTGAATAAGTATGATTAATTCCACTGTCAGGTTTACCGTCAGGGTGATACATGATACTAAGAGGCGTCCATCCGGCACAAGTAGCCGCAATCGTGGGGATTGTAATTATGGGCAAATCTGAAAGTGCCGCTACAGATTTTGCTAAATCGATACATTTTCCCCCACCCACTCCGATTACAACATCCCATTTTTTTTCGATAACAAGCTTACTTATTATGTTGCGGGCTTCAATTGAGCACTCTGTTTTAATTTTTTGGATATAATATTTCACATTATGTTTTGCTAGTATTTGCCCGATTTCACTGCCACAAGCAGTCAATCCGCCTGTATCTCCAAGCAAGAAAGCATTTTGACCAAATCGTAAAATTTCTTTCCCAAGAAGTTTCAACGACCCTCTACCCTGCAAATATCTTCCTACGCCAATCGTATGACATATATATTCATCGTCGTAATCTTTTTGTAAAACGCTGGAATCGCAAATAACTTTTTTATCCACGATTACCATTCCTCCTAAAATTAAGTTCAGCGAACTTTTTTTATTTCATTCAAAAAATCAATGGCTAATTCAGTAATTTTACTATATTCCTGTTTCTCAACATAACTCTTCTTTATCAAATTTGATCCTACACCTACAGCACAACTGCCGGCTCGTATAAAATCTCCTACGTTATCGATATCCACACCCCCAACAGGCATCATGGGTATATCGTTTAAAGGTCCTTTTAGGTCTTTTATATATTGAATTCCTACCGAAGAAGCCGGAAATATTTTAACGATATCTGCTCCCGCATTGATAGCGGTCACAATTTCACTTGGTGTAAAAGCGCCCGGAATCGAAATTTTAGAATAACTTTTTGTTGTTTTTATTACTTCCAAATTTAAATTAGGCGCCAAAATAAAATCAGCACCACTTTCAATCGCTTCCACCGCTGTCGCCATATTTAATACTGTGCCTGCTCCTATTGCTGCACAACCATCGAACATTTTTGTGAGTTTTCGGATAAGGTGTGATGCATTAGGTGTATTATATGTGATTTCGATCGCTTTCACTCCTGCAGAATAAAGTGCTTTCGCCACTTCAACTGTTGATTCTTCATCTAACCCTCTTAAGATCGCAATTAGGCCGGATCCCAAAATCGTATCCATGGTATCAATGTTTTTCAAAAAATAACCACCTTTATAATTAGATTTACACCTAAAGATGCACTAATTTCTGTTTGTTCATCCGTCGACGCAAAAACGCTTGAATTTATTGTAATTTTGCACAATTAAGCGTTTCATAATTATGCCCAATCAAACTGCCGTATACATTAAAATTTAAATAGCGGTTTCAATTCCTTAAGGATTTGATCCAGTTCTCTGTGATCATAATTATCCAGAGGAAAATTGCCACTTTTCCTTAATATAGGATTTTCAATAATTCCTCTGCGATAAAGGACTTCTTTATAGACAACAGAACCATACATATATTCCATATTTAACAGGGGAAGCATTTTATTGAAAATGTCTCTTGCTCCGCGCATGTCTCCCTCTTCTAGCTTGTTCCACAGTTGCACGTGCACATCACAAATTTCGCAAGCAGGCATCGTTCCACAAGAGCCCCGATCGTATTCATCCATAATGAACCTTGAAGCCATACCACCGTGTATTCCTTTTAATTTTGCATTTTTTAAATTAAACATCTGAGTCATTAAATGTCCAGACGGATGGCATTCCTCTTTAATATATAGAACATTTTTTGTAGAATCAATGATTTTTGACATAAGTTCCGGTGACATAATAGTTCCAATCGGTGGCATGTTATTTTGAATCCAAACCGGAAGTCCATTTGCACATTCATCAATTGCCTGATAATATGTGACAATTTCGTCCGAAGTACATTTTCTGATATAAGGAGGCATAGCTATCAATGAATCCACTCCGGCTTTCACAGCCTCTTTAGTAAGATGTTGAGCATGTTCTGAGCTACCTCCGGCAACACCGGCCACCACTGGAATCTTACCATCGACCTCTTGTGAAACTATTTTGATTATTTGGGTACGCTCTTCGTCAGTCAAACTAGTAAACTCACTGGCATTTACAGGTGTTACCACTCCATGGGATCCTGCTTCAAGACAAAACTGTACAATCCGTTTTAAACTCTGTTCATCCACTTCACCTGATTTTCTAAACGGGGTTGGAATAATTCCGAAAACGCCTCTAAATTGTTTGTTAACTTGATTTTTCATTATGTAAAACTCCTTTAATTATTGTTTCTTTTTTCCCATCCCATATCAAACAGACTCAAAAAGTTTCTTTCTCCATATGGATACTTTTCAAGTTCACTTTCTATTAGTTCAGCACCAAGACCGGGAGCTGTAGGCAACTCGATGAAGCCATCTTTCACAGCTAGCATACCATCCAAAATCGAATTAGCCCATTCTGCATTAGTATCATCAAAACATTCTTGGATTAGAATGTTTTCTGAAGCCGCATCTATATGTACATTAATAAGAGTGCACAAAGGACTTTGTGCACTATGCGGTGCGATAAAGGCTTCATGGCTCTGGGCAATTGCGGCTACTTTCATCATTCTGGAAATGCCGCCTATCTCAAGCACCTCAGGTTGGACTATGCTAATTACATTTTCGCTCAAAAGATTTGAAAATTGATTCAGCGAGTTAAATCTTTCCCCACTTGCCACGGGAATGTTAATTTTTTTAGCTACTTCTATTGTTGCTTGAATATCAGTAGACATTACTGGTGTTTCAAACCACATAGGATGATATTCTTCTAATTCTTTGCCGATTGTAACGGCTGTACTTACAGAAAAACGGTCATGGCCCTCTATAATAATATCCACGTTATCGCCAACAGCTTTTCGAACCGCTTTAACAATGTCAAGAGATAGTTTTTCTTCTTTCCTATCCATAAAACGGTAAGCATTTCCAAACGGATCAAATTTTAATGCAGTATACCCCATCTCTACTACTTTGTGTGCTGCTTCTGCAAAAAACGAAGGATCTCTTGGACCTTGATACCAACCATTTGCATACGCCCTAATTTTAGTATGCATTTCACCTCCCAAAAGTTTATATACAGGCACATTCAATGATTTGCCTAAAATATCCCAGCAAGCCTGTTCTATACCTGACATTGCTATAGAGTAGCCAAGAAAAAGTGCTTTATATAGGTCATTCCATATTTGATTTATTTTTGTTGGATCTTTTCCAATTACCAATGATTTTAGTTCGTGAATAGCGGATTCAATAGGTTTTGTCTGTAGACCTCCTGTTGCTTCTCCCAAACCCACAATTCCCTCATCGGTATAAATCTTAATAAAAATCCAGTTTTTCCAAACATTTCCGACTACAAACGTCTTCAAATCTATTATTTTCATATAAAATCCTTTCAATTATTCTTTTATAGCTCCAGATGCTAAACCGGCAACAAAGTATTTTTGTAACGCAAGAAAAATGATATATACAGGTAATGACGAAAGTATTGCAGACGACATGACTCGAGCCCAATCTGAAGGACCCATTGTGACCGTCACAAAGTTTGATACTACACCTACTGCAAGAGTGCGTAAAGAATCTTTATTAATAAACACAAGTGCAAAAAGATACTCATTCCAGCACAAAAGAAAAGTAAACATTGCAGCTGAAATTAAACCTGGAACTGCCAACGGCAGAACTATCCTCACAAATGCACCAAATATTCCTGTACCATCTATCAGTGCCGCATCTTCAATATTTGCAGGTAAACTTGAGAAAAAACCTTTTAACATCCAGAGACAAAAAGGTAACGCAAATGTCATATAAGATAAAATTAAGCCTACGTAGCTGTCTTGCATTTTGAACTGAGTAATTAATTGAAACAGAGGAATGACAAGCAGAATAGATGGAACCAGATATGTTACGAGAACCAATTGACCTATAAAATTTCTGCCTCTAAATTTCACCCTCCCTAAACTATATCCACCCATTGACGAAACAATTAATGTCAAAATTGTAGCTACAATAGAAACAATCAGGCTGTTCATATAATAAGTTATAAAGCTGGACTTGGATAAAATCGAAAGAAAATTGTCAAATGTAACTTCCTTTGGAATAAGCCAAGATACGTTTACAGGTAAAAAGGATTTTGAAGGCGTTATTGAAGCTATAAAAATCCAATATATTGGAAATAAAATTATAATTAGAAAGAAAATTATTAGTAAAATTTTTACAGACTTAGCTACACTCTTTTTCACCATCATGCTTCACCGTCCTTGGATAGCACTTTAAAATAGAAAAATGAAAAGACGCCTAATATTACAAACAGAATTACTCCCAACGCAGATGCTCTTCCAAGCGAATTGGACTCGAACGCTTGCTGGTAAATCATTATTGGTATTGTCATAGTTGAATTCAGTGGGCCTCCACCTGTAAGTAATTTTACCAAATCAAAGTATTTAAACGTCCAAATCACTCTGAGAAGTATGGCAATTACAATGATACTTTTCATGCTCGGAATCGTAATATACCAAAATTCCTTCCATATATTTGCCCCATCAACCTTTGCCGCTTCCCTCGACTCAACAGGAACCATTTGTAGCCCTGATAGAAAAATCATGATAACCCAAGGTATGTCTTTCCAAATATGAGCCAATATCACAATAAAGAGTGCAGTGTTTGTCTGCATCAGCCATGGTATTCCTTCCTTAACCAAATGGAATTGCTTTAATAGGATATTAATCATTCCATTTTGAGAATCTACCATCCAGCTCCATGCAAATGCCGCTACAAATGCTGGCGTTGCCCATGGCAGAATAAACAGTCCTCGAATGACGCCACGTGCTTTAAAGCTCGTATTTAATAACAAAGCGATGATCATTCCAAATATCGTCTGGAGTACTACAGTGGCAAAAGTAAGAATAGTACTGTTCAAAAGCGACTTCCAGAATAGTGGCTGAATAAATATGTAAGCAAAGTTTTTAAGACCTATAAATTTGTCATTACTCATCGATCCAAGGGGTTTTTTCATAAAAGCAAAAACGAAACTCGAAATAAGAGGATAAAGAATAATAAATGAAATTATTATTAATGAAGGCAATAACATGAGTACGCCCATTTTTGCTTTTTGTTTTTCCAGAGAATATCCTCTCTTCCTTCTCTCGTATTTTCCTATACCCAAAAAATTCACCTCCAAATATTTTGGCTGGACAGATAAATTTATCTGTCCAACCAAATTTTTTTTACTGATTATCTACATCATCCATGATACTCTTCATTTTTGTAGCCGCTGATTTAGCCGCGTCTTGAGGCGTTTGTTTATTGAGAATAACCATATCAAGCATATCATTATAAATATAGCTTGAGACAATTGCACTGCTATATTTATTAGCTCCATAGTCCATTCCCATAACAATACCGTTTTGCCCTGCTTTTTCAGCACTTTTAAACATATTTTCAAATGGAGCCACGCGACTATTAGCCCAGTATGCATTATTGTCTGTTGCAGTTTTATTAGCCGGAATATGCCCTAAAATACTTGCTTGCGCAAATCCCAGATAAACGTCAGGCTGGTTCATATGTTTTATTAGTTCCTTTGTTGCCTGAAGATTATCTGAGTTTGTAGCAGAAACCGCAAAGCCATAGTATCCTGTAATGGCTCCTCGAGTACCGCTATTCTGTGGCACTGGGAAAGTGCCCCACAGATCTAACTTTTTTTCACTTGAAATTGTACCAGAAAATGAAACTGAATCGATATGATGTGCAACCGTGCCTTGAATTGCTATTAAACGAACATCAGCTTGAGTTTTTCCGTAGGTTCCCGGAGGAATAAGTGTACTCATTTTTTGAATATACGTGAGGCTTTCCACCGTGTTAGGTGAGTTAGCAGTGACTTTAAGATTTTTATCTAGGAGTGCTGCATTATCAACCGACATAAAGTTTACAAGTGTGTATGGCTCTCCCTTAGCCGCCAATATGTCAAAACCGTAAATGCCTTTTTCATTATCTTGAATTGTTTTCGCATTTTGGTAAAGTTGATCCCACGTCGTTGGAACTTTCAAACTATATTTTGCATAAAGATCTTTCCGATAGAAAACAACATGTGGGAAAAATGCAATTGGAACCAAGTAAGACTTACCACCAGTCGATGAATTGGTAAGCATAGATTGCGGAAAATTTTTACGCCCGATTGCATCGAGAATATCATCCAAAGGAGCAAGAGATTTCTGCGTCGCCCAAGGTACAATGTATTTATCTGATCCATACATAAAGTCCGGTTGGCTTTTAGCTGCTACAGCCACTTGAAATTTTGTGTTTATGTCATTCCACGGCACCATCATGCGCTGAATTTTTATGTTAGGATGCAAAACTGTAAAACCATCAAAAACCTTTTGCGTTGCCGTTTGCCAATCAGCTCTTGTGTCATTATCCCAGAACTGTAAAGTGATGTCTTTGGTTTTCCAAGCATCTGAACCCTTTACCTGTGAAGACTCTGAACCGGATTTTGACGAGCAACCACTGAAAAGTGCCATTAACATTAAAGCCGCCAAGATTAAACTCAGCATTTTTTTAAATGTCTTTTCCACTGTGTTATCCCCCTTTAAATTAAATAGTATTTGTCTCTATTTAAATAGTATCATTTAAAATTAAAATAATCAATATCAAAATGCAAATATAATTATCACATTGTGACAATCGTATTGCATTTTCTCTCAAATATGATAAAATAAATATATAATAATTTTGGAGGGCTTTATCATGGACAAAATAGTCGCAGTTACTTCCGAAAAAGAACAATTAAACAAAAAGAGAACTTCTTATGCTCCAAAAACTGTAAGTAAAGTTTTAGCCGTATTAGAATGTTTCTCACTTGAACATCCTGAATTGACTGCAGAAGAAATTAGGAACAAGTTGAACCTAAGCATTAGTACTTTATATCGCTATTTAATGTCTATGGAAATGGAAGGCTATCTTGAAAGAGATAACCTGACAAATCGTTATAAAATTGGGCTTCATATTTTAGAGCTTGCCGGTATTACGCTCAGTCAAATGGACATTCGTCGGCATGGGCAGATTGAACTTGACCAACTTTCTGCTAAATTAAAGCTTAACGCAAATCTCGGCTTACTCTTTCAAGGAGATATACTTCATATTGCCTTTTCAATTTCCAATGAGGTTGACAAAATGTACGCTGTTCTTGGGAGAAGAACAGCTGCCCATATAACTGCTATGGGGAAAGCCATCTATGCTAATTTACCTAAAAAAGTTGTTAGCGACATCATTAAACAATATGGTTGGCGCCCTAACACTCCAAAATCTATTTATAATTTTCCCACTTTATTTGACGAGTTGGATAAAACCTATAATCGCGGTTATAGCTTGGACTGTGAAGAAAATAATATTGGTGTTTGGTGTGTAGGTGCACCTATTTTTAAATCCGGGGGCGAAGTTGTTGGCGCACTAAGCGTAACAAGCACACGTGATTACATAAAACAAAATCTTTCTGATGTATCAAAAGCCGTAATTGAACACGCCTCCCATCTTTCCTCAAAGCTCGGGTATATAGGGAATTATTTTCAAAGATAAACATATGACCCGTATATATCATGCGATTATTAAAATGATATTGATTGTTATGGTTCACACTCAAGCACTGCTGCGGTTACGTTATACACCTATGTCAGTATGCTGTAATCAAGACTAGAATGTAACCGCACCTCATTGCAGTTCTGATAAGACGGCCGGTTCTATACTTGCTTCTTTCTGGGTTTCGTAATCTTTTACGTACAATTCGGTGTGTTTTAAGGTTCACCACAAAAGTTCAATCGAGTAGGAGGCGGTGACTAACCGCCGTCCTCTCACACCACCGTACGTACCGTTCGGTATACGGCGGTTCGGCTGTAAACAGTTAGATTTCTCTGATCACTTATTCAGACCTATCCACTCGGCACTCCTAACCTTTTGCTTTGGGTTCCACCCTCTGCTCTGTCAGGCAGCCTCTTTCGGGTTGGCAGCTGTCATCATGAATAGCTATCCTTTAGGTAACTCTGTATACGCACCGTCGACCCCTTCCCTCACCTATCCTTTCGGTAGGTTCATTCGGTATTATGGGTCAAACTGACTTCTGAATGTTCAACCATACCTTTCAGTACGGGTTACTCTTAGGAATTCTCTATCGATTTCCTGTTCGAGCGCACCATTCAGATCTCCCCAGGTAAGAACGACAACCTTCATCCCATGTAACCGCTGCATTTACTTTACAAGGTTTGGGTAGTATTGGACTTCGTTTTCTATTGCAAACTTGTCCGCCTCGCTTAAGCCTTATATGCAGTTTCTGTTCGTCGGTTCAGGACTTTGCCTTCGACTTCATCCAGATTTCACCTCACGATGAACACCCTTGTCGTTTAGCTAACAGTTCCTACTACCAAGCCTGTAGTGGACTTTCACCACTAAGTTATCGCCCATGCTGGGCTCACAATAGATGTTACCCAAATCCGTGTTTTGGGTAACATGAAGATTTTATCACTATTTTCTTTAATGAGATTTATGTAAATGTCACTCGAAAACTGGCTACCATAATTACTAAGGTTTGAGCCGGAATAAATAGGTCAAATGCCTCTCTTAACCATATATCGCTTTACAATCTTTCGGCAAAATTGAAAAACTTAATAGCTAAGCACCTACTTGTGCATTCTAGACTTATAGCAAACTTCTTTCGAATGCAGTTCATCTACGGGCTATTAATTCGAAACTCAATTTCTGTCGATTCCTACTTGATTTATAATATACGCTTTCTCTATTGAATTCTAAAGTCTCATACTGCTTTTAAAGTAGCAGTTTAGGTATTGCGATGGGGAGAGGCTTGGTTATATTAGAACATCGTATGCCCGTCTCGTGGCGAAGTGTGCCATTTGACCTCTGCAAATTCAAGGCAAACCCTGTTGCACAGGGCAGCTACATCTCTACTGATTCTAGGATACGCTCTGTCAGCAAACATAGTTATATTGTTGGAAATACATGGTGAATTTAGTTGCGTAACTTTCGTGTCTTGACAAAGGCGACACTTTAGTTTGAGGGCGGAGAATAAAGTTAAAATTTTAGAGTGAAATAAAATTATGATATATGCAGTACTTTATAAGAAGATGAATTTCAAATCGCCAGTATTCGCTTTTGGGGTTTTCGTAAATGGAAATAAAAAGGGCTGGGTATGACTAAATCATATACATAATTCTTTGTTGGGATATTGCTTAATTTGGCAGTGGAAATTATCGAAAAATTGGGCAAATAATGTTTGTAATTCTAAACGTTAACTTTGTGAACAAGAAATATTTAAAACCCAATGATGAAAAGCAAACTATTGTTGAGGATAAATAAAGAGAACCTTTCGTTTTTATTGTAACAAATGGAGGACTTTATAAATTGTGGTGGTGGAACCTATTAATTCCATTTACAATTAAACCCAAGGCGAAGATTTCAATCGTATATTTATGCATATTTCAAAGAGATTATTTTTTAAAAATTGAATTGTTAATTTTCGACAATAGCATAATAGGTAGTGGCCACTTTGGCAATTGCAGGTTTGGATATTGGAACGACAAAATTTAAAATTACTGTTTATAGATATATTTAGTGTTATATAGAAAAATTTTAAAGTGAATATAAACTCTCATGTATAGTCAAAGAATATGAGTTTGGTTCGTCACAGCACTAGCCGTGCAGAAGATTATATTAGAAACCACCTAAAAGGATGCTATTCCTTTTGAATTTGTAAAATAAGAAAATAAATTTAAAAGATATTTAAAGGAGCGAGGCAAGTGTGAATAGAATTGTTGTTGTTGGAAGCCTAAATATGGACTTAGTAGTTCAAACGAACAGATTCCCTCAAATTGGCGAAACTATATTGGGCTCAGGCTTTATGATTTCTCCAGGTGGAAAAGGAGCAAATCAGGCAGTAGCTGCCTCTAGGCTGGGAGCACACGTTTCCATGATAGGATGTATTGGTAGAGATATATTTGGTGAAAATCTATTGAAAAACCTTAGGGAAAACAATGTTGAAATATCAGATGTTGAGGTAATAGAGCAAATAGCAACAGGCGTTGCTATGATTATTCTAAAAGACGGGGACAATCTTATAATTGTAGATTCAGGAGCTAATTCATCACTCTCTGTGAAAACTGTTGAAGATAAGGCAAACTTTATAAAAAATAACGATATATTAATGGTTCAACTGGAGATTCCATTTGAGACGGTTGAAAGAGTTGTAGATATTGCAAAAGATAACGGTATTAAGGTATTGTTAAATCCGGCACCAGCAAGAAAATTAAGTGATGCATTTCTTTCGAAAATCGATATTATCACTCCTAACGAAACTGAATGTGAAATAATTACCGGAATTAATGTAAAAAGTGTAGAGGATGCCAAAAAAGCAGTTTTATTGCTTTTGAAAAAAGGAATAAAACAAATTATAATAACAATGGGGAGTAAAGGGGTTGTATATAACAGTGGAAATGAAATAATACATAAGCCTGTACATGAAGTTAATGTGGTTGATACAACTGCAGCGGGTGATTCATTTTCGGGTGCCATAGCTGTAGCAATATCACAGGGCAAGGGTATTGATGATGCAGTAGATTTTGGAAATATAGTCGGTACTCTTACTGTAACAAAAAAAGGTGCACAGAATTCGTTACCAACACTAAATGAGGTTCAGTCATTTATTAGTAAGCGAGGAATATAACATATTCTAAACACAGCCATATTTTAGTGAAGCAGACGATTTAGATTTTGACTTGCTTCAGCAGCAGCGTTCTTATTGCAGTGCTTGAACAGCATGGCTTTGAGGATGCGTGGGTTGCGGATGGTGAAGAGCTTGTTAAGATGGGTAACTACTTGATACAAAATGTTGCCTCATTCAGCTACGGTGGCAATATGAGCGGCTGGACTGTTTTTTTGCATAATTGGTGAATTCCCTAATGCAAAAAACAGGTAGTTCGATCTGAAAGATACCCTTTTACTACGTTCCCATCGCTTTATGGGTTTCTTGGTTGTGGTCAGGATCGTAGCAAATTTAGGCTGAGTTTTACGAAGCTTAATCCAAAGTTCTCGAATTATCTAGTTCGATAAGAATTCTAAAATCTCTGTCTTGGCATGTGAATCATAGTATCCTACCCATTTGTTACATCAACAGAAGAACTGTGAGCATAGAGAGTGTCATATACTCCGTTGTGGTTTTTTCAAACATGATAGCCACTTATAATGATTTAGCCGTTCCCGGCAGTATAACCGCAAGTCAACTGCTCCCACATCGAACGATATTCCTCACTCATCAACTCATTAAGCTGTCGTATTTGGTCAGCGTTAAAGCCGTATTTCGATGCCATTTCCAAATAACCCGTGTGTGTGATGGTGATAGTCAAAACGGTTTTATTTACTGTTTCGGTTGTCGTTACTTCTTTACCGCTAGCATCTGTAGTGACGATAGTGTGTTCTGTTTCTACCGCAGATACAGAAGATGAAATGACGGTCATATCCCAAAGAATTGACCGTAGAGTTTGAACCTTTGAGTCATCAATCGTAACAACCTCTGTGGGTGCGTTTGAATTTGAAGCGGTTTTAACTGCATAGACAGATAGCACCTCGTCCCATTTTATTGTTGTTGTTCCGTCTACTGAGATAATTTCCACTCTATCGTGAGGATTGTTGTTTTTTATTTCTTCAATCTTGTCATTAAATTCAGTATTTAACTCTGATATGATCTGTGTCATTGTCCTACCTTGCGGAGATGTTTGTTCACCAGAAAAGAAAATACCGGTTTCAGAGCTTAAAATTAGTGCGAATAAACAGATAAATAGAATTATTACAACTGCAACCAAGCCACCTGCCGCAATAAGAGAACCCAAGCTTTTAACTGCCGCAATAATAGCTTTAACTGCTGTAACAGTTGCCTTGACTACTGCTTTTGTAGTAACTGCTGCTGCCTTAACTGCCACTCGTGCCGACTGTATTGCTGCCTTTGTCGTTTTCACAGCAACTTGTGCAGTTTTAGTTGCCACCTTTGCTGTTTGCTGAGAGGTCTTTATTGCTGCTTTGGCTGTATACTCTGCGGATTTAACCGTTTTTTGAGTCGTTTTAATAGTCCTTTTTGCTGTGACCTTTACAGTTTTACCTGTGGCTTTTGCTGATTGTTTTATCGTATTTTCAACTTTTGGCGCAGTCCTTATTGTTTTTTCGGCAGCTTGTTTAGTGGCTTGAGTGGATTTCTGCATATTTTGCTGAGTGTACTTTTTAGCCTGTTCTTTAATAGGCTCAGATACACTTTCAGCCTGCTTTTTAGCATTACTAGCATCCTTTAATTGGTCAACAATCTTACCGGTTTGCTTTTTAAATTGATGTCCTGCTTCGTAGGCTGTATCTTCCGCACCACGAATAGTATTGTCATTAGCGTATTCAGCTGGGGATATATGCTCGGATTGCTGTGTATGCTGTGCTTCGTCTTTCGTGCGAATATAGGCATTTCTCACTCTATCAGCAGCATTTCCTGCTTTATCAATTACCTTAATGCCTTTTACAATTTCTCGTGTTTTAATTTTATCACTCACAAATTTCACCTCCAGAAAAAATGGTTGCAGGCAGACTGCTTTTTTGCAATCTGCCTGCATTTACTTAAATAATTTGCTCACCGGGCTTTGTTGACATCAATTTATATAACTTTGTATTACGAGGGAAGTTGTCACTAAACGGCACAAGAGAACTGCCCACCTTTACTAAGCCATTACCCGCTGCAACATTGGTAATATATGAAAGCTGAAGATCGGAAATGTTTAATAGCTGGGCAAGCTGGGTACGGTCTGTTGATGCCTGATTGAGCATAACGATAAATTCAGAGTTTGCAAGCATAGTCCTTGCGGTATGGCTCTGCAACAAGTCATCAACATTCTGCGTAATACCAGTGCAGAACGCACCGTACTTACGAACACGTTTCCAAAGGGTAAACAGGAAGTTTGCCGAATACTCATGCTGAAACAACAAATATATCTCGTCAATAATGATAAATGTGTTTTTGCCTTTGGCTCTGTTGGCGGTAACACGATTGAGGATACTGTCAAGCACTACAAGCATACCAATAGGCAAAAGCTGTTTGCCCAGGTCGAGAATGTCATAGCATATTAAACGATTATTGACATCCACATTAGTCTGCTTTGCAAAGGTGTTTAAGCTACCATCTGTAAATAGCTCAATTGCAAGGGCGATTTCCTGTGCCTCAGGCTCATTCTGCTTGAGAAGTTCCTCACGGAAATCCTGCAAGGTAGGCGGTGTGCCTTTATAATTGTGTTGCAGATACTTTCTGTAAACTGTGGTAGTACAACGGTCAATTAGGGATTTTTGTTTTGCACCAAGATTATTGCCACCAATAAGCTGTTCACAAAGGGACAATACAAATTCGGATTTGAGAATAATAGGGCTTGCACCATCACCGTATTCCTTGTTCATATCCATTGCATTGATGTGACTACTTGATGTGGCAGAGATATTGATAACCGCACCACCCATTGCTTTGACCAATGCTGAATACTCTCTCTCGGGGTCGATTATGACAATCTCATCATCAGAGCATAACATTTGATTAACAATCTCACGCTTTGCAGTAAAGGATTTACCGCTACCAGATACACCTAGAATAAAGCTGTTGCCATTGAGTAAGCATTTACGGTTGGCAATAATCATATTTTTGCTGATAACATTCTGCCCATAATAAATCCCGTGTTCGTGGCAAATTTCTTGTGCACGAAACGGGATAAATACAGCTGTGCTTTCGGTAGTGAGAGTACGGATAGCATCAATCTTGCGAAGCCCATAGGGGAGTGCTGTGTTTAGACCATCCATTTGCTGAAATTTTAGTGTAGCAAGCTGGCATAAATGCTTTCTTGCAGTGGTTAGCAAAGTTTCGGTATCGCTGTCAAGCTGTTCCTTAGTCTCCGCCGTATGCACCATAGTCAAAACTGCAAACATCATACGCTGATCACGGGTTGTAAGGTCGTCCAAAAACTCCTTACTTTCCTTGCGTTGCTGTTCCATATCGTAAGGCACAACCGCAGAGAAGTTGTTGTTTTGATTTTGTTTTCTCTGCCAGTTTGTAATATTTGTTTCTACACCTAAAAGTCTGCTTTCAACCTCTCGCACTGCTTCATCGGTAGGAACAGGAATAATATCAAGACTCATCATCATGTTGCGGTTAAGGTCGCAAAGTTCGGCTACCATGCTATCCTTGATATAGGAAGCATATTCTTTAAGGAAGATAACACGTCCAAAGCGGTTGCCAATTTTAAGATGGTCTTTTTCAAACTCAAAGGTATCGGGGCAGATATAGTCCTTAAAATCGTGTCCTTTTCGCATTGTGGCTTTAGCAGCAAAGTGAAAAAAAGTTTCTTCTCCTGCACGGAAGAAATCGTGAAAAATACGAAGTCTAGCGTTAATGTCGAGCTCCACACACTTTGAGCCAATTTGTGAAAAATGGGAAATAAGATCAGAACCAATACGAGCAAAAAAGTTTCGTGCTACCTCGATATTCTTTTTGTGAACGCTGATAGTTATATACTTATCCTGCACGATACCGTTGGCTCCTGTAGCATTATCAAGAAGCATTTTGTTGTATTCCTGTCTATATACATCCAATTCATCCCCATGCATTGCAATGAGGATAGAAGTCTCAAAATCTGCCTTGTTAATACGGCGGTTGATAATAGTTATCTTTGCTGTAGCTCCTATACAAAGCGAATTGAGTAATTCGGAATATCCTAAGAACATGGCTTCCTTATCCTCACGAGAAGCCACAGCATAGTTAATATCCTCAAACTTGTAGGTTTTAGAAAACTTATTACCGACTTTGAATATTCCATCATCCCAAATGCAGTTAATAGGGATAACTTGTTGTGCACCCTTTGGCACTTTGAATATTTCTTTATCCTGCTTAAATAGGTTTCGCAGTGTTTTAATCATGTCTGTTTAATTCCTCCTTTTCATGCTTTTCAATAATGGATTTTAAAGCTTCGTAGTAGATATTAGTCGGTTTAAATGTTAGCCTTTTGGGAACGATTAACTCCGACTTGAACCAGGCCCATAAAAACTGTTCAGCAGTCATACCGTGATACTTAATAAATCCAAGTGCCGCGAAGGGAGCAGCTCCAAGTATACACATCCAGCTCACCGTTTCTATGCCGACAAAGTTTCTAAGCCCAAGATATAGCCCTATGGCAACCACGCAGGCACAGATAGAAAAAATGAACTGCCTTAAAGACAGTCCAAAAAAAATAGATTCCGTATAATCACGGATTTCTTTATTGATTTTTATTTCCAAAATGTTTTCTCCTAACTTTTCGCACCTTTGACAGTGCAAATTATAATTGTTATGCTTATTATAAAAGAGTAAAGGGGTATGATTTATGAAGCATTTTTTAATCGGCAGTTGCGTTGTAATTGGTTTAATTTTATTGGCAGTTATCATCAAAGCTATTAAAAAACGGAAAGAAGAAAAATACTTAGAAGATTATGTTGTTTGGCAATTATCCAAAGCAAGAAAATTAGGAATACCGCTTGATAATATTAAATTTGACGATAGTAGCAACTTGCTCGATTCAAATACCGGAAAGCCGATATTATTTTAATACAAAGACACCGACTAAAAATGTTCGGTGTCTTTTTTTATAACCCGATCATCCTCACATCCTTGACACTCAGGTTATCAAGATATCATCTCATGCACGACACGGTCAGCCATTTTTACAGCGCCTACAAGCACGAGCATATTAAAAATTAATTCGCCTACATAGGTCCAAACCATAGTTACCGCACTTGCATTTGGTGGGGCAACAGGTGGGCTTGATGCAAATACAGAGAAGATAACACAAGCAAGAACAATAATTGCCCCTTCAAGACAAACTGCTGCATAGCTTTTAAGAAAGCTCTTGCCAATACTCTGGCTGGGCTCTCCTGCAAAGGTTGACAGCGGTATAGGTGCAATTGCTGTATATAGATACAGCTTGAAAAAGCGACCATAAACCGACATTATCATAACGAATGAAAGTGCAGTTATAAAAAGTCCACCAATTAAGGTGACTGCCCAAAGTGGGATACTCTCAAAAAAACTGCAATTATTGATGGCAGTCACGATTGTGCTTGGTAGGGTTGAATTTTGTACATTACCCAAGCCAGCTGCATTCATTATGGTTGAAATTATGCCTTGAACAATTTTGAATATTGCCATCATAAGTTCAAGACCATAGGTTATTACTGATTTTGCTAAAACAAATCGAATAAATAGCTTTAATGCGTGTTCTGGTTTTTTAACCTCGACAAAGCTGCCACAGGTTTTTATAACACCAATCACAAAGAACAAAACAAGCAAAGCGTAACCAATAGCTTGCAAAGCACCGTGAATTTGGACAATTACATTCCATATAGCACCACCTTTGAATG
>Ga0209125_1001723_pt1 | contig 19165 bp, 20 predicted proteins | sample BarGraIncub1131A_FD_184503 | JGI IMG/M metagenome (GOLD analysis project Ga0209125, IMG submission 184503) | Arctic peat soil microbial communities from Barrow, Alaska - Barrow Graham LP Incubations 11-31A (SPAdes) (version 2) | ecosystem: Environmental > Terrestrial > Soil > Wetlands > Peat...
AGTATCTTCAACTGATTATATCGAACTACATGGTAAGCCATTAAAAAATAGGGAAAAATTAATTTACATAGCATTCAATAAACCTATTGGAATCACCTGCACTACAGAGCATAAAGTAAATGGTAATATTATAGATTTCATAAACTTTCCAAAAAGAATTTTTCCTATAGGACGTCTTGATAAACCTTCTCAAGGTCTTATATTTTTAACAAATGACGGAGATATTGTAAATAAGATTTTGCGTTCAGGAAACAACCACGAAAAAGAGTATATTGTTACTGTAGATAAACCTATATCGCCGGATTTCATAAAAAATATGGCAAAGGGAATAACTATCCTTAATACAATTACTAAAAAATGTTTTGTAAAAAAGGAAAGTAAGTATGTTTTTAGAATAATTTTAACACAAGGACTTAACCGCCAAATAAGAAGAATGTGTGAATCCTTAGCTTATAATGTTATAAAACTCGAGAGACTTAGAATTATGAATGTTTCATTAGGCAATTTGCCCATTGGAAAGTGGAGATACCTATCAAAAAATGAATTATCAGGCATTGATGATCTAATTTCTGATTCTATTAAAACTGAAAATGCTTCAAAATATTAAAATTTACTTTTTTAAAATTAAATTATCATACTTAATGATAAAATACCATTAAAAAGCACACAAATTAGTGTGCTTTTTGCTTTATATTAAAGTTATCAACATTATACACACAGAATTTGTGGATAACTTGTTAATCTTAGTTAATAATAACTATCTTATTTTAATTTTAAATATTATTTTAATAATGCTAAAATTCATCAACATTTATATGTATATTTTCTTTATTTTTTTAAATATGACTCATTTTTATTTCAAATCACACTCATAGCTTCCTAGCCTCTTGTAACAACTTTATAATCATTATTGAATATTATACAATGCTTTTATTTTTATGTCTCTAATGCTATTCTAACACATAATTTTTTTACCCTTAGGATTTATATTTATATGTGTGTGGCTTTTACAGTTATAGCCATGAGCTATCTTTTTAAACAACAAATGTGTTCTATTTGGTTTTTTATTGTATTAATCAAAATTCTACTTATAATATCTATTATTGTATTATATTACATTACTATTATTTTCATAAAAATATTTATTATTAGAAATATTTTACTGTTCATTATCTAGGCCCACAGATTGTACACATTAAGATTTACTAATCCACAGTTGCACTAAAATTATGTATATTATTGTAAAACATTGTGTATTATTGAGGACTTATCCACATTGTCCACAATTATTCTGTGTATAACTTGTGGGATTAGTATTAATAACTAGTTATTACTTAATATTATATATAATTTGAGAAATATAATGTAAATATATGCTTTTAAAATTAAATATTTCAAAATTTAATTATTAAGTTATGCACACTATCCACAGTTTTGTTGATAACATGTTAATAACTTTTTACTTGTTTTTCTAACTATATCTAACTCTTAGGCTCCATCTCCTTTTACGCTATTAACATAATAAAATCTCTTGATTACCTTCTTTAGAAATGGTATATTGGGCACATGAAAATAAATAACAAGTCAAAAATGCGACATGTATTTAAAATATTCACAAATTAAATTGAAAAGAGGCTATTTAGATGAGAATTGGAATGGGATACGATGTGCATAGATTAGTTAAGGACAGAAGTTTAATACTTGGTGGAGTAACCATACCACATGATACTGGTTTACTCGGTCATTCAGATGCAGACGTTCTGCTTCACGCTATTATTGATTCGCTTCTAGGTGCCGCGGCTCTAGGCGACATTGGAAAACATTTCCCTGATAATGACAACAGATATAAAGGTATTTCTAGCATCTCCCTTCTTAAATATGTAGGAAAGTTAATAAAAGATAACAACTACCTCATTGAAAATATTGATGCCACAATAATTGCACAAAACCCTAAAATGGCTCCCCACATACCATATATGATAATTAATATAGCAACCGCACTACAATTACCTATAAATAAAGTTAATGTAAAAGCCACCACAGAAGAGGGCCTTGGTTTTACTGGTCGACAAGAGGGGATCTCTTCTAATGCCATATGTCTTTTAAAATAGAATTATATGATCTTCGTTAAAAAAATTATAATCTATAAAATTAAGGACACTTCTTATAACAAGAAATGTCCTTAAAACTACTGTCTACAAATCCTATATATATGTATAAACGCCATGTCATACGTACAGGATTAAATAATTGAAATATGTTTTTATTTTTTTAAGTAAATAACTTTTTTGTACAATAATACTTATCTTCCCTTTTTTCTAAATCGAATTCATTTATAGATGTAATTCTATCATGTTGCTCTACATGGAGTACATAACCCTCGACCTTCTTGTTTTCAAAAAAAACCTTTGTATAATTCATAACCTCTACTTTTTCTCCAAGAAGATCATAAATTATTTTTGGTATCTTATTTAGCATATACATCTACCCCTTTTATATTTATTAACTATGAATTAATAAATATTATGGTTGACTAATATTTATGCTAAAAATATTTTTAATTTTGTTTGTTTTTTAGGTCTAATTACCTAATGTTGCCACCATAACTGCTTTTATAGTATGCATTCTATTTTCGGCCTCGTCAAATACTATTGAAGCTGAACTTTCAAATACTTCATCAGTAACCTCAACACCATTCATTCCAAATTTATCGAATATATCTCTACCAACCTTAGTTTTCAAATCATGGAATGCGGGTAGACAATGCATAAATTTAGTATTCTCGTTGCCAGTTAAATTCATCATTTCTTTATTTACTTGATATGGCTTTAAGAGATTAATTCTTTGAGCCCAAACTTCATCTGGTTCTCCCATTGATACCCAGACATCTGTGTATATAATGTCTGCATCTTTTACTCCCTCAGCAACATCGTGTGTAATCGTAATTTGACCGCCTGTACCCCTGGCCACATCTCTACATTTATTAACTAGTGTTTCTTCAGGAAATAATGATTTAGGAGTTATTATTCTAAAGTCCATCCCCATCTTCGCAGCTCCTATCATAAGCGCGTTTGCCATATTATTTCTTCCGTCCCCTGCGTAAACAAATTTAATTTCCTTTAATGGTTTTTCAAAATGTTCTCTTATTGTTAAAAAATCAGCAAGAATTTGAGTAGGGTGATCTTCCGTAGTTAGACCATTCCATACTGGAACTCCAGCAAACTTTGCTAGTTCTTCAACAACCTCTTGTCCATATCCTCTGTACTCAATACCATCATACATTCTACCTAGGACTCTTGCAGTATCTGCAATTGATTCTTTTTTACCCATTTGGCTTCCTGTTGGTCCAAGATATGTAACATGCGCTCCTTGATCTAGTGCTCCGACTTCAAATGCACATCTTGTTCTAGTTGAATCCTTTTCAAACAATAAAACTATATTTTTGCCTTTTAATGTTTGCTTTTCTGTGCCTGCATATTTAGCTCTTTTTAAATCTCTAGCTAAATCAAGAAAATAATTAATCTCTTTTGGTGAAAAGTCCATAAGTGTTAGAAAGTTTCTGTTCCTTAAGTTAAACATAATAAATCCGCCTCTCTTATCTTTATTTCAATTTTTTACTGATTACTTTTATATTTCTCTACCGTAACCTGCATTTTTTTGTCCTTATTATAATAATGGACCATTATTATGATAATTTCAATATGTTTTTGTCATTATAGTAAATCTTCCCTATAGAATGGCATAGACATACATCTTGGTCCACCCCTCCCTCTTGATAGTTCCCCGGATGGCATTTGAAGTACCGTTATGTTATTTTTATCCAAAATTTCATTAGTAACGTAATTTCTCTCATAAGTTATTACTTTCCCAGGAGATATCGCTAAAGTATTTGATCCATCATTCCATTGTTCTCTTCCAGATATAACTTTGTCTCCGCCACCACAACGTATTAATGTAACGTCTTTATTTAAATATTTGGAAAGTATCTCTTCTAAACTTCCATACTGCTCTTTAGTTATTAATTCCTTATTTTTACTATCATAAGTTATTGCTGTAACTTTTAATGAATCTTCTATTCCCGGGTGAACAGTAAATTTGTCATAATCTATCATTGTAAATACAGTATCCAGATGCATAAAAGCTCTAGTTTTTGGTATATCAAATATTAAAATTGTTCTAAAACTCTCTTCACTTCCAAAAATGTTTTTAGCCAAACTTATAATAGTCTCTTTATCAGTTCTTTCACTCTGTCCAATTGCAATAACATCCTTTGACAGAATTAATTCATCTCCACCTTCAATATTATATACATCATTTCTGTCATACCATAATTGAATAGCCGAATCCTTTAAGTCTGGATGATATTTAAAAATATATTTTCCAAATATCGTTTCTCTTCTTCTAGTTTTTGTCTTCATAGAATTTAAACTTATTCCACTTCCAATACATGCAAAAGGATCACGCGTAAAATATAGATTTGGCATAGGATCCATTATAAATGGGTATTCATCATAACATTCTTTAATCTCTATCTCTTTTTTTCTTATCCCCGCCATTATTTTATCTATCATCTTTATTTCTGACATAGAGTACAAGTAATTTTTTAAAGATGTTATTATTCTTGTATCATTTATGCCACATTCCTCTATAACCTCATCTAAGAATAATTCCTTAACATCGGGTCTCTTTACTGCTTCTACTGCTAACTCCTCGAGATACAATGTTTTCACACCGTTTTCCTTTAATATTTTAGCAAAGTTGTCATGCTCTTGTCTCGCTACTTTAAGGAATGGAATATCATCAAATAAAAGTCTTTCTAAATATTCTGGTATGAGATTCTCAATTTCTTCTCCAGGTCTATGTATAAGAACTGTCTTTAAAACTCCTATTTCAGAATAAACATTAATTTTCTTATTCATACCTTCTAACCTCCTATATAATAATAATTGGAATTACCCTCTTATGAATTTCCAAATCAAGCGGTGCGATTAGACATAAGCATAAATATTTTTCCCATTTTGCATTAATTTATTAACATTCTTCGCAAATTTATTTAACTTATAAAAAATTAAGTGTTAATCTCATAAATATATGAATTTCAAGTAAAAAATAAAAGACCTTATTTTTAAAGGATCTTTTGTTTTCTAAAAAATCTTTTAGTTTTCATAATCCTCAACAATTTTTTGTACTAATTTTTTTATAGCGCTAGCTTGTGATACTAATGTCATTACCACTAAAAACACCGATATTCTCTCCTCATCACTTTCTTTTAAATCTAAAGCTTCAATTATTTTTTGTAATTTTGCTTTATCACAAAATTGATTTTTTTCAAAGTTATTAAGGCTTTCCTTTTGCATATCCGCAAAAATTTTATAGGCATCTTCCCATGAGATAATGTCATCATTTCTGTCATTAATTTCATTAAAAGCTAGCCTAGAGACTTTTTTTATTTCCTCTGTGGTAAGTATAGGTCTCATGTAACTAATTAAGATCAATTGGGCAAGATGCAACTTTGTATATCCTCTTTTTTTACTGTCTTCTGGTTTTGATATAACTTCGCTTTTTACGTAATTCTGCACTACATTGTTAGTGTAAGTATCAGCTTCAAATTTATCATTTAGATAGTCAGTAACTTGAGATAAAAATAAATCATACTGAGGTAATTCTTCATATGGAATTATAATGTTTTCTGATATTGCTTTTGATAATAAACCTATATTTTCTAGAGTAGATTTAGACTTATTCACTATTTATCACCTTCCAAAGTTTAATATTACAAACGAACACGTTTTGCTAGTATTTAACATACGGATTTCTATATATTTATATTATAATATATAGAAATTCTATTACAAGTTATTTTCTATATTATATACCTATTTAAATTTTCAACAATTTTATAATAATAACTTACAATTGGGCATTAACATAAATATGCAATAAGTTTTATTTTATTACAATATTCTCATACCGAATTTGATTTAATTCACAGTTAATATTTCAAACTGCTAAATTCCAAACATTATAGCAAAGTTATCCACAGTTTTTAACATTTTATCAACAGAAGATGTGGACAAGTTTTTTTTATTGAACTCCTTATTTAAAGGCATTTACATATTAAAAGCAATTGTGACAAGTTTTTAATCCACATCCTCCAATATGATCTGTGTATAACTTGTTATGTTTTATGTGGAATAAACAGTTTGAAATTATCTATTAACTTTCAATTTTCATTTTTTTCTGCCATTTGCTTTCTCTTTTATTTTAATGAATTATAATAGTCCATTAAAAATGTAATTATTAAACTTCCATCTTTTTATGTTAAATATTAAAAATACCTAGCAAAATTATATATCTTTGTATAAAAAAAAACAGACTACAATAAATAGCCTGTTTACATTATATTATTTAACTCTTCTTGCAGTAAGGTAATCCCCTCTTGTTAACGCCGATATTTTAATTACATCTCCAGTACGAGGTGCATGAATATATGAGTTATTACCTACATACATTCCCACATGATGTGGATCTGATTGAGAACCAAAGAAAATTAAATCACCTGGTTGTAAATCACCTCTAGCTACAAATGATCCTTCATTTATCTGTGTAAATGTAGTTCTACTCAATGAAACTCCGAAATGAGCATATACATATTGCATAAAACCAGAACAATCAAAGTACTTAGGACCTGCAGCGCCCCAAACATAAGGTGTTCCTAAAAAATTACTTGCATAAGCAACTATCGCATTAGAGCTCAATGATGAGGATCCCCCTCTAGATGGTGTATACTTGGGTGCACTATCTCTTATCTTTTGTATTTGCTTCATAGTTTCAGCTACAGTAGCTTGGCCATCATTAATCTTTCCAGAATACGTTTGTTCTTCTTCTTTAGCTTTTGTAATTAATACATTTTGTTCTTGCTTCTTTTGTTTAAGCTTACTTAATTTGTTTTCATTATCAGTTTTCAACAGCACTAGCTTGCTTTTTTCAGTTTCAAGTGCTACCTTTTGCTTTTGAATTACAGTTTTTTTGGCAGTTAATTCACTAATCATTTTATTATCATATTCCACAATCTTTTTAACATTTTCAACTCTCGAAATGAGATCTTCTATACCTTTAGAATCTAATAAGACTTCTACGTAGCTGTCGACACCATTCATATACATGCTTCGCATTCTCTTATTAAATAATTCCTCTTCTTTTTTAATATTGGCTTCTGCAACCTTTATATCTTTTGTTGTTTTCCCTATTTGCTGCTCAGTTTGACTTATTTTTACTTTTGTTTTGTCAACCTGTGCATACATTATTTCTATATCTGAATCCAAATTTTCAATAGAACTCTCTATATTGTTAATATTATTTTGTGCTTTACTGTACGCATTTTTTTGTTGCTCAAGCTGGTTTTTTTGAGAACTAAGCTTATCCGATAATGGATCTGCTAATATTGGCATGCTTATAGTAGCTACCAGTCCAATTGTTACTATCAATGTTATTATTCTTTTTCTCAATCCAATTCCCCCATTATAAATTATATGTATAGTTACAAATTATTCATTTTTATGTCATTTTTTTTAAATCAACGTGTTTATTATAACACTATTTTATAATAAGGCTCAATTAAAACACAGGTTAAATTTCCAATGAATGTTTGTATACTTCTGATTTAGCCATATTTCTATCCTTTGCCACTCTCTTCATTGCATCCTTTTTGTTCAATCCTTCATTCATAAATTTTTGTATATGTTCTTCTATAGTCAGCAAATCCCATTTAGCTCTTTCATCTTTATCTATCTCTTCCTGACTCTTTCCCTCAATAACTAATACATATTCTCCTCTTGGGGAATTTTGTTTGTAATATTCTACGGCTTCCTCTAAAGTTAACCTAATTATTTCTTCATACAGCTTTGTAAGCTCTCTACACATTGATATTTTTCTATTCCCAATACTCTCATATAAAAATTCTAAAGTATTTAAAAGTCTATGCGGGGCCTCATAAAAAATTAAAGTTTCACTTCTATTTATTAAATCATCAATAATAGGTTTTCTTTCTTTATTCTCCCTAGGTAAAAAGCCTCTAAATATAAATTTCGTAGTATCAAGACCTGAATATACAAGCGCAGTAGTAATTGCAGTTGCACCAGGTAACACAACAAAATCTACATTCTGCTCTATACACTTTAAAATTATTACACTCCCGGGGTCTGATATTCCCGGTGAGCCTGCATCACTAATTATAGCTATACTTTTGCCTTCTTTTATCTGATCAATTATATTCTGACTTCTTCCTTGCTCATTATGTTGATGGTAACTTATAAGCGTCTTTTTAATATTAAAATGATTTAAAAGTTTTAAACTTTGCCTTGTATCTTCTGCCGCTATAATATCTACACTTTGCAGCACTTCCAATGCTCTGAGCGTAATATCCTTTAAATTGCCTATCGGTGTTGGAACTAAATATAATTTCCCTGCCATTGTAATCATCCTTTACTGTAATATTTACATTATTTTGCTTCTCATTTTATTTGTCTATTATGAAATTGTATCTGAATTATACATATCATTAATTTCCTTAGTATACCCACCATCCTCTGCATGAACATAAAGAGGAGGCTCCCATTTTAAAAATACCCCTCCATCTCTCTGTCCCTCAATAAGTACAATGTTAGGTGCTTTATTTACACTAGGATGAACCATTCTTATGCGTTTAGGCTCAATCCTGTGCTTTCTCATAGTGGATAAAATGTCAACCAACCTATCAGGTCTATGCACCATATACATTCTGCCACTGTCCTTTAGTAAAATTCTGCATGCAATAACTACATCTTCTAAAGAACAGCAAATCTCATGCCTTGCTATAGCATTCTTATCATCTAAATTTATTAACCCTGAATTATGCAGTTTATAAGGTGGATTAACTGTAACAATATCTACTTTGGGAATACTTTTAATAAGTTCTATATCCTTTAAGTCTCCACTTATAAATTTAATTTTATCTTCTAAATCATTATATCTTGCGGAGCGATTTGCCATATCAACAAATTCATCTTGAATTTCCACACCAATCAGGTCACTTGCAAATGTTTTGCCTGCTAATATAAACGGAATTATACCCGTACCAGTGCATAAATCAACAACTTTAGCATCTCTTCTTACCTTAGCAAAGTTAGCAAGTAGTACTGCATCCACGCCAAACCTAAAAGCATGTTTTTTTTGAATAACATGAATACCCTTTAAGTTAAGATCATCTAAAGTTTCATCATTTCTTAAAAACTCCATTATGTATCTCCTTTCTATGAAACTTACGTTTACTATATACTTACGACAAAAGAAGTATACCCCAATTATTATTGCTAAATCAAGAGAATATATAATAATTTTTGCTGTTTTTCACATAAGAGTGAAAGTTTTTCGCCCTTAATTCAATCTAATTAATTATATAACTACTATTAGTGAACATTCTTGAATATATATTATATTATATAATAATCGATTATAATGAGGTTAAAAATGCAATTAATATTATATCCTTTTAAAAATATAGTTTTCAATAAAAATTCTGTGCTATTAGATGCATCTTTCTTGCTCAGCTTAATATATGATGACGATATTAAACATAGTGATTGTTTGTCATGCTTAAAGCAACTTTCTGAAGGAATCTGTGACTTTTACACCACCAGTATCATAACAGCCGAGGTCTTGAATAAAATACTTTATAAATTGTTCATTAGTGACATTCAATGTAGAATTAGTAATAATAGTCCTTATAATTCAATGGACAATATTAAAACTATAACAAATAGCTTTAGCAGACATGATACAAAGATATTAAAGGAAAAGAGAAAAGACAGGCTTATTCATATTCCATATAAGAGATATTTTGATAATATCTCTAAAAATTCTATGAAACGTAGTTTACTTAGTATCTATTACACTAAGTCCGTAGAAATAATCTCAGAACTAGAAAAAATTATAAATATAAAATATCTTAATATTTCTGAAGAATGTATATCTCTAGTTAAAAATTTCACGTGTGAAAACTTATTATCTGTTAATGATGCCTTCCATATAGCTACTGCCCAATTCAATAAAATTGATTTTTTATTGACCTTAGATGGTGATTTTATTTTTGCTGAAAGCAGTGAAATGAAAATACTTAAAATTTAAAAAAATTAGTGATTTATCTATATTAGAAAAGAAGTGTAAATTTGATTTTATCAAAATACACTTCTTTTCTATATATATTATTTTGGAATACTAATGAGTGTGCCGTCTTTGATAGCATTTTCATTTGTGATTTTATTTGATTCTTTTAACATTTTTATCGCTTGTTTTACATTATAATTAGGCATCTTGGTTTTAGCAATTGAAGTTAATGTATCATCTTTTTTAACACTGTATTCATTAGTTTTAATATTTGCACTTACGGCTTTTGATGTTTTTATTGATATTTCATAAGGTATCACTATCTTTTGCCCCGCCGCAATCTTATATGATCCATTTATATTGTTTCTATTTTTGATATATTCAACGATTTTACCCTTATCATAACTAGGCATATGTGTCTTTACTATACTAAACACTGTGTCATTTTCTTTAACAGTATATATTCCTACGTTAGTTTTATCATTTATATACGCAGTATCCATTTCATTAGTATTTTCACCTTGAGTATTTGCATTTACTGATGCCTCATTATTGTTTTGAATTATCGAATTATCACTTTGCGCTATGTTAGTATTTGGTAACTTTCCATTAGCAACAGGCTCATGTCCTCCAATAAACTTTACTGCGAAAAACACCCCTATCATTACTACAACAATAGTAGATATACTAATTATTCCTTTTTTTAAACTCATATTTAAAACCCCTTTCATAATTTTTAGTCAATGATTTACATTTAAATTATAGACATAATTTAAAAATCTCATACATATAAATTAGATTTTAGAATATTTTATTTACTTTTTTAACAAGTCTAAATGCTATAAATCCTCATAAATAAAAAATAGGCTGTTAACTTTTAAATATAAGTTAACAGCCTCTATATAAATTAATAGCCTTAATACAAATTAATATTAATACACTTATTAATATCATATGTATATTAATATTTTAAGTTTTACTATTTATCACTTTTTCCTATTCTATCTTCTATATTTTTCTGAATTTCTTGACCTGTCATTCCAGTTGCATCAATAATTGGAGTACTTGTTACTGTTTCCTCTACTCCCATGATGTTTTGATTTCCACCTGTAACAACAACCGCATCATACTTATTAAAAAAATTACCTGCATTCTTTTTTCTATTATCGAATTCTTTGACTGTATATCCTTCCTGGCACAAATATTCTATAATTGGATTCAATCCCATTTGAACTGCTATTTTCTTCATATATAGCGCCTCCCTTCAAAAATATTATCTCCTATTTTAAAAAGTGTATTCAAATGAAATTATTTATAACATTCTTTTTATATAACTGCATACCCGGCTTCTTCTAATGACTCAATTAAATTCTCTAATGTAATAAAATAATCATCATATATTATTTCTACTTCTTTACTTTTACTAATTATTTGGCAAGCTATTACCCCATGGTTATTTGATATTGCTAAATTAATGTTACTGATATCTTCTGAAGTACTCATATTGCATACTTTTATAACTGACTTCATATCTATCCCCCTAGTTATCCTTTAATAGCTCTTTTATTATATATGAATCTTCCTTATTCCCAGCTAATTCTAATTTAACTTCTTCTTCATTTACTGTATCTTCATATCTTCCAGAAATTAATGTTAAGTCTTCAATTTTAACCTCTACTATTTCCTCATCACTACCATTAATTTTTATCTTGATTTTGACAGCTTCTTTTACAACACTATTTCCAATAACTTCAGATCTACCGTAAGGCGTGTCAACTATGGATCCTAATGTAGGTAAAGTTTTTCTTATTTTTTCATAAGTATCTTGCTCATAGTTTAGGCAACACATGAGTCTTCCACAAATTCCTGAAATTTTTGTAGGATTTAATGATAGATTTTGCTCCTTAGCCATTTTTATAGACACTGGTGCAAATTCGCCAAGAAATGTTGAACAACACATAGGTCTACCACATGGACCAAGTCCACCTACCATTTTTGCCTCATCCCTAACACCTATTTGCCTAAGTTCTATTCTAGTTCTAAATACCGCCGCCAAATCTTTTACGAGTTCTCTAAAATCCACACGTCCATCAGCAGTAAAATAAAATATAACTTTATTATTATCAAAAGTATACTCTACATCTATAAGCTTCATATCAAGTTCATGTTTATGTATCTTGTCTAAACATATCTCATATGCTTCTGTTTCTTTCCTTTTATTTTCTGCGTCTTTTTCTGCATCTGCATCTGTAGCCTTTCTAATAACGCATTTAAGCTGAGATACAATATCATCTTCCTTTATTTCTTTTATTCCAATAACACATTCCCCAAACTCAATTCCCCTTACTGTTTCAACAATAACTTTGTTTCCCTTTTGAATATCTATATCGTTTGGACTGAAATAATATATTTTTCCAGCTTTTTTAAATCGTACTCCTATTACTGTAACCATGTTAAATCATCTCCTTCGCAGCTGCATATTAACGACTTCAGAAGGAGATTTATACTACCACCGAAGTTTTATTTTTGCTAAGGTAAGTATCCCCTTTGTATTCCTCTGGGGCAGATAACAATTCTCAATTGTTATCCCCACCACTTATAGAGGTGGGAGACTTTCCTTCTGAAATGTCGTTAAACCTCCTGCATTTTAAATAACATTACTTCAAACGCTAAACCTGGGTTAACATTTCTATCTAAATTTTCTCTAGTTTCATTTATTATATTTATAATACCATTTAATTTGTTAAATGAAAATATGTTAGCTAATTCTTTTATATCTAATAACTTATCTATATTAATAATTAAATTTTCATCTTCAATTTCTTTATATATAATAGTATCCCTAACATACGAAAGAAATGCAGTTAATATCTCTTCAAATTTTTCTTTTTGATTAGATAATTTTTTTTCATACTTAATTATTTCCTCTGTTTTAGCAATACTCAGCTTAAGTAATATTTCCAAGGTAATATTTCTAATATCCTTAAAATTATTATCCTGAATATATTTTTCAGCTTTTCCCGGTATCCCATCACTAAAAGCTATAATGACTTTTATTTCCTCTAAAGATAAATCACAATAATTTATTTTTAAAAACTTTCCCATTTCATTTGAATTCAAACTTTTCAATTTATGTATTTGACATCTCGATTTTATTGTATCTAATATAACTTCAATATTTTCACATAATAAAAGTATAGTCACATTTTTAGGTGGCTCCTCAATTGTCTTTAGGAAAGCATTTTGAGCTTGCACTGTCATTTTATCTGAATCGTATATAATTATAACTTTTTTATCACCCTCAAAGGGTTTTTTATTAATCTCTTCAATTAATGCTCTTATAGAATTAACACCTATTGTGCTTTTATTTTTTTCTATATGCCACTCCATTAAATCTACATATTGTTTGTCTTGATGTTTCCCTAAGATCTTTAAACCTATATTCTTAGCTAATATACTTTTACCTATTCCATCCCCTCCAACTAAAAGATGAGCATGGGATAACTTATTAAGTTTTATGGAGTTGCTTATTTGATTCTTTATACTATTATGACCTATAATGCTTTCAAAACTCATTTTAGTCCTCCATGAATAAAAGCAAGTATAGGTTTATATATACTTGCTTTTAATTAGTTATACCTTTATGTATTTATCTACGTCAACTACAAAAACGTTTGCTCCACCTACATCCACTTCAATAGGAAATGGCATATACACTCCAGTAGATCCAGCAACCGGTGAAGGTGATGATATTATTTGCTTTCTTTCCTTACATACTTCTTCGATAATAGCTAAAACTTCATCTACTTTTTCTTTATCTACTCCTATCAGTAATGTGGTATTGCCTGATTTTAAGAAACCTCCTGTAGTAGCTAATTTTGTAACTCTAAAACCCCTATCTGTTATTACCTCAATTAAATCATTTGCATCATCATCTTGAACAATCGCAATAACTAATTTCATATAATCCCATCCTTTTTATAATTTTATTTTTTTTATTATGTTTATTATATCTTTATGTATCTCATCTACATTTCTATTACCGTTTATTACTTCTATTTTATCATATTTTCTGCAAATATCCATGTAACCATCAAAAACTTTTTTATGAAATTCATTGCCACTGTTTTCTAAACGATCTAAAGTCTTTTGCTTTTTTTTTCTCTTTAATCCCTCTTCATAGGGAATAGCAATCATAAATATCAAATCAGCTTCAAGTCCATCGAGTGCTGCTTCATTAATGCTCTTTATTCGCTCCATCCCAAGTCCGCGACCAATACCTTGATAAACCATTGACGAATAAACAAAACGATCACATATAACTATCTTTCCTAGGCTTAAAGCTGGCTTTATAACCTCATTAACTAATTGTGCGCGAGAAGCTGCGTAAAGTAATGCTTCGCACATATAACTCATTTCACAATTATCATTATCTAATATTATTTCTCTTATTTTTTCACTAATTTCTGTTCCTCCAGGTTCTCTAGTTCTTACTACTTCATATCCTAATTCTTTTAAATGCTTTTCTAATAATTGTATCTGAGTAGTTTTTCCTGAACCATCGGGACCCTCTAGTGCTATAAGCCGACCTCTTTCCATTTAATCCCCTCCCACAGTAAATACATATTAATAAAAAGTGTTAATAGTATTTATTTTTCTACTATCGCTATTCCCCCATTAATAATTCCAAGTACTGCTACATTGCATTTCAAGTAGTATTCTATCACGGCTAAGATTTCCTTACTTAATACCTCTCCAGGCATTACAATGGGTATTCCTGGTGGATATGGAACTATTGCTTCTGCACTTATTTTACCTTTTGAATCTTTTAGCGCAACAATTATTTTTTCCTTATCAATTACCTCATATGGAAACATAACTTGCATTGGCATACCATAATCTATTACTTCTACATATTTATCTCTTAATGTGTTCATATCACAATTTTTCAGAGCTATATATAACTCTTGAAAGTCTTGTATCTTATTAAAGGGTGAAAATATTAAAACTACATTTCTCATGTCACTCATTTCAGCTTGGATTTTGTTTGCTCTTAGGTATTCTAATAACTTATGCCCACTATAACCCTTAGGTACATTTAATATATACCTAGTCAAATCCATAGTATAGTTATTAACATCTTCTAAATCTTCTTGACCTAAAATATAAAACTTACCCAACCTGTTAATCTTATTTCTATAATATGTACATTGTTTAATCAGCTCTCCGTAGTCACCATCACCATGCTCTTGAATATAAAATCTTGCATAATCCATAGAACACAATAGCATGTACGATGGACTTGTACTTAAAAAAGCACTTACATAGAAGTCTACCTTACTAATATCCGTGACTCTACCTACATGTAAAAAAGCCGTTTGTGTCAGACTAGGCAAAGTTTTATGAGCACTCATAACTACCATGTTGGCACCCATTTTTAAAGGGTTTTCGGGTAATAATTTATTAACACCAAAATGAGCACCATGAGCAGAATCCACTAATACCTTAATATTGTATTTCTTGGCTATTTCAATAACATATGATAAGTCAAAACATATACCATAATAATTTGGGTAGGTAACAACAATTCCTTTAGCATCTTTATTTTCTTTAATTAAACAAAGAAAATGTTCCTTATCTAAAGGAAAAGGAACATCATATTTTAAATTAATTTTATTTTTAATATATACTGGCTCCAGCTTTCTCATAATAATGGCATTAAATATTGAACGATGACAATTTCTTTCTACAATAATTTTGTCACCCTCATTAAATGATGAATAAATCATAGCTAAGTTTCCACTAGTGCTACCATTGACTAGAAAATAAGATTTAATACTTCCATAATACTCACTCAATAATTGTTGAGATTCTTTTATTATGCCCTCTGCATGATGGAGATTATCTAGTCCATCAACCTCAGTAATATCTCCTTTAATAAAATTTTCATAAAGCTCTCTGCCTTTCACCGTTTTTAAAAAACCGAGACCTCCTTTATGACCTGGCATACAAAAGGAAATATTTTTTTCTTTTATATATGTTAACACTCCTTCTACAAGTGGTAATCTTGACAATCCTTAGTCACTCCTCTTGGTATAAACTGAACCAAAGTTTTTCTTATACAGTTCTTATAATATTCATAAAAATCGGTATTTGCTTTCGATCCTATAATTCTTCCTTCACAATTATCGCAAATTCCTCTTCCATTTATTATTATACCACCATTTAGAGGCTTTCTACATATAATACATTTTTCTTTTTTCATATTTTCCCCCTTAAACTTACTTACTTAAAACTATCTAAAGTATCGCCTCTTATAATATATCTTATTCAACTTACTTCGGTTTCTTATTTTGTCCACATAAATATTTAAAATATATTTATCTACATTTTAAACTATAACTAGCTATTTAAAATTATTATTTGACCTTATATTCTTTTTTGTACTTGTTTATATATTTTTGTAACTATGGTTATACTAATTATGTTAATGAACATTAAAGTTTTGAGAGGAGAACAGTCTATGAAACAAGAGATTATAAATTATATAACAAGCATAAAAGAAGATATATATAATTTATCAAACTACCTTTATACTAATCCAGAAACAAGTTATAAGGAATATAAAAGTTGTTCTTACATAATAGCCATGTTAAAAACTCATGATTTTAAAATACAAGAAAACTATTGCAACATTTCTACTTCTTTTTACGCTCACTACGGAAATGGTCATCCCAAAATATGCTTCATATGCAAATACACATCCACAGAAAATATAGGTCACACCTTCGGAAATAACGTGAATGCTAGCATATCAATTGGTGCAGCATTAGGATTATCAAAAGTGATATCTAAGAGCGGTGGAAGTGTAGTTGTAATAGGGTGTCCAGGGGGGTACTCTAATGGATCGGAATTAACCTTAACAAAAGAAAAATGTTTTGACGATATAGATGTTATTATCGCTCCTCATTGTGATATAAGCAATGCTGAAAGTGGAACTTCCATTGCTACAATTCCAATTAAAGTTAAATATCGGAACGATATTAATAATAACAATAAAAATATTATTAACTTTACATCGTTAGATGCCTATATGTTTATACTTAATACTTTAAGTCAATTTTTAAAAGGAATAGACAATAGCTCTTCAATTGATACTATTTCTATTAATAACGCATCCACGTGCCCTAATTCATCTGCTGAATCAGAGACAAAATTTTATTTAAGAGCTACTAGTTTACTTGAAGCTAAAGCATTAGAGACATTAATTTTGGAGTTTATTGGGTCAATGTCTCAAATAATGAATCTAACTCAAGAAACAAGCCTATTTGAATTACCTTCGCAAGAACTACTGACTAATAGATCACTATCTAGGATATTTACACACAACTTAAAAGAATGTGGCATTATTAACATTGATCCTTGTAAAAATTCATTATATGGTCTAGGAATAGGCTCTGTAAGTCATACCACTCCCTGTATATACCCATCAATTTCTATTACGGAAAATCCTTTAATAAATTGTCCATCGCCCAACTTTGCTTTAGAAACCCAAACAGACTTCTGCAAAGATAATATGATAAAAGCTGCAGGAGCTCTTGCCATAACAGGCCTGGATATTATTGAAAAACAAGATTTGTTAAAAGAAATTACACTTGAATTAAAATAACCTAGATTTCAATAAAATTTCTCACAAAAAAAAGAAGTATAATTTTAATATAATTATACTTCTTATATATTTATTATTTTTATAAAAATAATGATTTCGCTTTTAACGAGCTAATTTTGTTCATAAGACCGACGCTAGGTTCAAAATAAAACTTTTTCAATTTATCTCCCACTTTATAAACACAACAAAACTTACTTCCAACAAATGTAGAACAACTATATTTTTTACTATTACTAATATGAATGTCTGGTTTGTAATTACAATATTTACCGATATACTCTATATCTTTTAATTTAATGTCTTCGAGTATTGTAACCTCTTCACCTTTTATCTTATGAATAATAAATTGATCAACTACAATTGAGTATTTATATTTAACCTTGCATTTTGAAAACTCCATGTAACAAAGCGCTATCATTAATGTATTAAAGAACATAGTTATAAAAGTTTTAATATTTATGCTACCCACACTTACCTTAGGTAATAAGTCTGATAGGCATATAACTGTAATTAATGTAATAAACAACAAAATTATAGCTGGTAACTTTTTTCTTTGAACCATCTCTTTATACATAAAATCCAGACCCCCTAAATTAACTTTAAAACATTAGACATAATAGTTTTGTGTCCAATATATGTGATTATACTAGCATTTCATATAATAATCTACTTGTACTAAGTTCACTATAGCATATATACCGTGATTTAAGCCTACATATCCTGTTTATAGCAGCTTATATGCATCGACATATGTATTTCTAAGTTTTCCGCTATATTACTAATTTAAAATAAATATTATGTATATTTATTTATTTCTTATATCCACTGAAAAGTATGAAAGCAAATCTCACTCCCTCATTTTCAAATTCAACATAATTTCCAAGGTCATTTTAATCTTAAATCCAAGAACTTGATTATAAAAATTCTTCATTTTGTCTATATGATTTGTCCAAATTGTAACAAGATTAACCTTTACTTTCATCGGTTTATACCTGTTAAGAAATGAGTATAAAATGAAAAAAGCAGTCTATCTACTGAAATATCAGCATTTAGACTACTTTTCATTGTTTTGGAGGCGCCACCCGGATTTGAACCGGGGAATAAAGGTTTTGCAGACCTTGACCTTACCGCTTGGCTATAGCGCCATAACTTGGTGGCTAGACCAGGAATCGAACCAGGGACACGAGGATTTTCAGTCCTCTGCTCTACCGACTGAGCTATCCAGCCACATTACCTAGCGACGACTTACTCTCCCACAGGGTCACCCTTGCAGTACCATCAGCGCATTGAAGCTTAACCTTCGTGTTCGGTATGGGAACGGGTGTTACCTTCATGCCATAATCACTAGATTGA
>Ga0209125_1001724_pt1 | contig 19161 bp, 13 predicted proteins | sample BarGraIncub1131A_FD_184503 | JGI IMG/M metagenome (GOLD analysis project Ga0209125, IMG submission 184503) | Arctic peat soil microbial communities from Barrow, Alaska - Barrow Graham LP Incubations 11-31A (SPAdes) (version 2) | ecosystem: Environmental > Terrestrial > Soil > Wetlands > Peat...
CACGTTTACCTGTCTTTGCAGCAAAATCAACTAAACTGGGTACATATCAAGGTATGCCTTATGGAATTACTGATGCTCAGGTAAGTGCTTTTGTCCGTACCAATTCATCATACGTGAGTGCTACAGTAAGAGCCGCAGATTTTTCATGTATTTTTATGGATTATGCCGAGGTTTGTTTCATTCAATCAGAAATCAACAATTTTGATCAAAGTTGGTATTTGAAAGGAGTTCAGGCTTCTTTAGATTATTGGGGTGGAGAGTATCCTAAAGGAAATCCTACCGCTGCTGCACTTACTGCATATACTGCTGCTGTTCCTACATATATAGCCGCATTACCTGCTGCTAATGCTGAAAACGTTGCCACTCAGAAATATATTGATCTTTTCTTGCAAGCTCATCAGGGATGGTGTGAATATCGTCGTACCCATTTCCCGAAAACACTTGTACGGCCAAACGAAGTTTCCTTTGTTCAAGCATCAGGTACACAAATCTCATTTGTTCCTCTGACTGAACCAGAACTAACAGATTTACCTCGTCGTATGACATATCCACAACAGGAACAGACGCTGAATAAAGCAAATTATACAGCTGCTGCTGCCCGTATCGGTGGTGACAAACTTGCAACTAAGGTATGGTGGGAAGGTGGTAACTAAACCAACTCATTCTATTAAATAAAAAAAGCCCGGTGCAAATGCGCCGGGCTTTTTTATTCTTATGAACAGAAAGATATTATATTATCATATTTTCAATCCATCCAGTTTTGTTTTTTGTTGAAACATCAGCTTTGAAAAGAGTGCTAAATTTTGTTTGCTTATTGGTATACCTGGAGGTGAAATTAGTTTTAAAGGGTCAATTGCTGTTCCTCCCCTGTAAATACGGAAGTCAAGATGAGGACCAGTAGCTAAACCTGATGAACCCACATAGCCGATAACCTGTCCTTGAACTACGTGAGCTCCTTTGTGTATTCCAGTTGCAAATCCTGAAAGGTGCATATAGGTGGTTTCAAATGAGGCGGTATGCTTTAATCTTATGGTCTTTCCTCCTCCTCCGGTAAATCCTGCTTTAGTTACAAGTGCATTGCCAATTGCATGAACTGGTGTTCCCCGCGGAGCTGCATAATCTACACCGTGGTGAGGACGCCAAATCCTTAAAACAGGATGGAATCTATTATTTGAAAACTTTGATGATATTCTGGCAAACTTTAGTGGCGCCTTCAGAAAACCTCTTTTCAAGTTACTGCCTTTTTCATCATAATAACCAGTTGTTCCATTATCGTTAAATTTAAACGCATAATAAGGCTGGCCATTATGATAAAACCATGCAGAATGAATGCGCCCGAGGCCGATAGACTTGTTTTCAACATAAAGTTGGTCATATTCAACTTTAAACTGATCCCCTTCCTGGATGGCATAAAAATCAATAGTCCATTGAAATATTTCAGATAATGAGATGGCAAGATTTGGATCGATTTTTAATGAACTAAAAGAATTCCATAATGATCCTGAAATCTTTCCTGAGGTTACAATAGTTTTTACCTGGACATTTTTTTGTCCTTCATAAACATTTAAGGAATCTTTAAGCGTATACACTACATAAGCAGTGTCGGAAGGTTCGTAAATGAAATATAAAGCCTTACGTTGTTTGTCATTGGTGCAAAGTACTGTGTATCGATTTCCGGCACGAATCTTCCGAACATCGAAAATTGTATCACTGGCTTTACTTAACTTATCGATAGCGTTTCCATCAATCTTGTAACGGCTAAGGATTGTGGAGAGATTATCATCCGGTTGAATCTCTCCTTTGTAAACATAGAATGAATCAACAACAATGCCGAATTCAATTCTGGGTTCCGGCAGATAGTTATCATCACTTAATTTTTTTACTGGCCTTAAAAAAGTTGCTGCAATATAGATGATAAGGCCAGCCAATGACAGTAATAAAACGATTTCGATGAACCGTTTAAGCTTATGCGACATAGTAGTATTTTAAAGGATTAGTTAACTGTTTTATTGTACAAGCTTCATTTCATTGATTAAACGATTTGCTCCTGCATATTTATCAATGATAAAGAGACAATATCTGATATCGAGGGTGATATTTCTACACTGATCGGGATCATACATAATATCACTCATGGTTCCTTCCCAGTTTCGGTCAAAGTTTAGTCCCAACAAGTTGCCATCAGCATCCATAACAGGGCTTCCTGAATTTCCACCAGTCGTATGGTTTGATGCTATAAATCCTACATGTATTGTGCCGTCTTTATCAGCGTATTGACCAAAGTCTTTGGTTTTATAGAGATCTTTTAACTTCTTCTCAACCACATAATCGTAAACATCAGGGTTTTCTTTTTCCATAATGCCATCCAATGTGGTGAAATATTGATACTGAATGCCATCTGTAGGCTTATAATCGTCTACTTTTCCATATGCAACACGAAGAGTTGAATTTGCATCCGGATAGAAACGTTTGTTGGGTTGCATCTCCATTTGCGCTTTCATATAAATTCTTTGCAAACTATCCAATTGAACCTGTAAACTTTTTAATCTTTCAGTTCCCTTTGTATCGAATGAGGCATGCGATTCAAAAACAATTTTAAAGAGGGGATCTTTAACTATCTTACGGTAGTCTTTTTGTTTAAAATCTTTTAAAAGAGCAGTTACCTTTTCCTGACTGGTAAAGAAAGATTGTTCAAAGAGCTTATCAGCCATGGCTTGATAATCACCCTTGTATTTTTTTGAAAGATCAGAGATGACAGGTGGAAGATATTTTTGATCCATTTCTTTCACTACTGTTTTGATAAGACTGGCAAAGATTTTTTTGTCGATAGGCTGATAATAATCTTTAAAGAAGGACTTAGAATATATTTTACAAGTATCAACGAATTTGACAATCTCTTCCGGTTTAGTTCCTTTACGTTGGCACAGTTTAACCAGTTTTGTATAGCTATCGGCAAAATTAACAGCTTCAATTCCCTTAATCCCCTCCGTGAAATAAGTTGAAGCCAGACTAAGTGGAGTCAACTCAGAATATATTTCTGAAAATTGGAGTAAGATAGTGCCATATTGTTTTTTATTCTCAGGGGAGGAATTTACCCAATCAGCGAATTGTTTTTCAAATTCCACTTTCTTTGTTACTCCGTCTAAACGTTTTATTCCCTTGCTTTCTCCAATCATCTTTTTCCATCCATTAGCAATCCCTGCATTTTTTGCAGCATATTGGATTCGTACCATTGGATCTTGTTTCTGGAATTCATTCATTATATTTAATCGGGTATCTCTAAGCTTGATAGATACTGGATTACGAATTTCGGCAGTAAGTTGAACGGCTTGAGATGTTACATACTCTTGTGTTCGTCCAGGATATCCAAACACAAATGTAAAGTCACCTTTATTTACACCTTTTAGGGAAATAGGAAGGGAGTATTTAGGTTTATATGGAACATTGGTTTTGGCATAATCTGCAGGGTTTCCATTTTTATCGGCATAAATACGGAAGATAGAAAAATCTCCAGTATGACGAGGCCACATCCAATTGTCTGTATCTCCACCAAACTTGCCAATGTTACTGGGCGGGGCGCCTACTAAGCGAATATCCCTGAAGGTTTCACTAATCATTAAAATGAATTGGTTGCCATTGTAAAAAGGGCGTATACGCGCTTCGTAGTGAGTGCCTTTGATGGCTTCTATACCAATTCGATTACTATTTTGAATAATTATTTTATTCCGTTCAGACTCATTCATTCCCAGTCTTACTCCAGCGGTAATTTGTTTTGTAACATCCTCCATTCTAACTAAAAATGTTACTGTTAGACCTGGATTCGGTAATTCTTCTTCGATCGATGACGACCAGAAACCATTGGTTAGATAGTCGTGATCTAAAGTACTATGTTTCTGAATTTGTCCATAACCACAATGATGGTTTGTCAGTAAAAGCCCCTGGTCAGAAACTACTTCTCCTGTACATCCTCCGCCAAACTGGACAATGGCATCTTTTATTGAAGCTTTATTGATACTATAAATATCTGATGCGGATATACGCATTCCCATATCTTTCATTTCTGGCTCATTGAGTTGTTGCAACAGATAGGGAAGCCACATGCCCTCTTTTGCAAATAGACTTAAAGGAAGGAGGATGAGGGCAATAAGTGTTGTTTTTATTTTCATGCCTAGGTAGTTTTTAACAGGATAATTTGAGAGAATGAATTTTAAGATTTTAAAAATTAGAACTTTCGAAATGAAGCTATTTTCAGGACCTAAGAATGATTTCATCGTATGTCATGATAAATAGCTTCTTTATGTTCATCATTCAGGGGATGAGTTGCCAAAGTAAGAAGTAAATATAATTGGGATTTTGATTTATTTTGATTTTACTGCAATAGTTTCAATTTCAATCAAGACTCCGAGTGGAAGTTTAACTACACCATAAGCTGCACGGGCTGGTGGGTTTATCCCATAATACTTTGCATAAACTTCGTTCATGGCAGAAAAATTATCCATGTCTGATAATAAACAGGTCGATTTTACTACTTCGTTAAATGAATAACCGGCAGTTTCAAGAATTGCTGCAATATTTTTCATTACCTGTTCAGTTTGTTCCTTTATGCCGCCTTCGATAAGTTTGGAAGTAGAAGGATCAATAGGAATCTGTCCGGAGATGAATAGCATTCCGTTTGCTTCAACGGCTTGACTATACGGTCCGATAGCCTTGGGTGCAAATTCTGTAGAGATAATATTTTTCATGGATAAAGATTATATTAGGTTGATCAGTTTCAAAAATACCTGATTTTAATGAATAAATTACGAGAATATTGATGATGTTGGTATTTCAATTGCTTCTTCAAACGAAATCATTGCATTAAATAGTTTTATAAATTGAAAGGAAGGCAGGTCTTTTAATAATATATTACAGGGTTGAATTGTTTCCAATTGAATTAATGACTCTCTTCGAACACCCTTTAACAGTGGTTGAAGAGGTGTGATCCATTTGCTACCATCCCATAAGGCGACATTACAATAACTTGTGTCGGTTAAGAGATTATTTCTGATAATTAAAATATCATCAGCACTTTCTTTTTTATTGAAGAGTTTGTTTATTTCGGCCCGTTGCACAAATTTATATTCATATTTGATATCATCTGCTTCAACAATTTGAAGGGATTGAATAGGCTTTTTATGGTAGGGTTCAAATTCGGTCTTCTCAATTTGGGCTTTATAGGTTACCCTGCACTTCCAAATGCCACTTTGGGGTAGTAACAGTGATGCGAGATTGTTAAATAGATCGCACGACTCCTTTAAGCCAAAAAGTTCTTTCCTTGCTTTGTCCATTCTTTCTTGATGAAGAGAGAGAATGGAGGGCTCCCCATTTTCAATGCGAATAGTTTCAATTAATTGGCACATATACTTTTTCAATCATTTCCTGATATTCTTTTTCGCAAATACTGTTTACTGTTATTCCTCCGCCAGAATGATAATAAAGCTGCCCATTCCTTTTTTCAATAAATCTGATCATGACAGCTGATTCCACATCTTTACCGTCATAGACTCCAAATACACCTGTATAATATCCCCGGGATTCATTTTCAGCTTCTTGAATGATCTCGACGGTCTTTTTTTTAGGGGCACCAGTGATTGATCCTGCCGGTAGAAGGGTAGCAAAGATAGTGCCGATCTTATTGTTCCAATCTTTCTCAAGGTCGCCGGCAATTTCTGAACTAACCTGTAACAAACATTTTTGGTTTGTTTTAATCTTGTCAAAATATCTAAATCGCTCAACCCGAACTTTTTGAGCCACCAAACTTAAATCGTTTCGGATTAAATCAACAATAGTATAATGTTCGGCCATCTCCTTTTCATCATTTAAGATAACTTGTTCGGCATCTTCAATTGATGCATCAATTGTTCCTTTCATTGGAAAAGATCGGATGATATTATCTTTAATCGTTACAAATTTTTCTGGTGAGTAAAAAGTAAACTTCTCATGTATCCAAAGTTTGAAAGGAGCCTTGCTCATTAAAAAGAAATCTTTTAAACCCAGATTTGAAAAAATAGGGGTAACAAAAGTGAGGTTCGTCAAAAAAGAATTGCCAAGCTTTAGATTATTCAATACATGGTTAAATCCACGTTGATATATATCCTTAGAAATAGGCTGTTTATTGAATTGGAATGGTAGATTGATAGAATGAATGGGTGGTTCAAAATTACGAAAGCCATTTATTTCATAGCAAAGGATGTTGTTATCGATTTCATGAAGGGGTATAATAATAGTGTTTTCCATTTTATAATCAATAAGGAACAAAAAGGGGGTACACGTCTTTCCCAATTTGTTCATTAGCTCAATACCGTTAGAATGGAATGGAATTTCACTGATCATGAGTGGGTATAAAAGGAGGTTTAAAAACCTTAATAAGATAGCTTAATAAAGATTATCACGGAAGTCTTTACGCTTAGTGATTTTAAGATCTTGAAGCAATGTTGATTTTGCTCTCAGGGTGAAATCCCAACTTTTGATGTATCCAAAGGGAATCCAGTTAAAGCTCATTTCGAAACAATGCAAATCACGATTTATTGTAAATGAAGTGTATGATAGTTGACTGCTTTTGAAATCATATCCTGAAGTAAAGGTAACTTTCCATTTTGGCGTTATACTTATATCTCCGTTAAACATTATGGACTGAATAATATCGTTTTTTAATTTTTTAGAAACAGGGTCTTTAACTGTTGCCATACTAAATGTATAAGACGTAGTAAAAGTCCATGGATTATTCCAGTCCAGATAATTTTGAGGGTTTTGAATAATATCTTTTTTCTCTGCTTCGAGCGAAGGATCATCTTTTGTAGAGACTGCATTAGGCAATAATTTATTGTCTATGGGAGTAACCGGAATATTCTTTGATTTCTTTTGCCCATCATTACTTGTAAAAGTATGACTTAATCCAAAACTCCAGTTAGCATTCTGGAAACGCATTAGTTTACGGTTCAAATCCCACTCGTAAATATTACTTCGCCTATTATTCCGTTCATCCCATGAATAGGGATCCCAGGTTGCTGAAAAGTTAATGTTAGTATTTTTGAGAATGGGAGTATTCCCGGAGACAGAAACAGGAGACCAACGGAGTGAATCGGATGCAAGATTATAATTGGTTGATATACTTAACTGATCAATAATTTTAATTGTACGCAAACCAGTTATCGTATCTTCCTTTGAACGAACTTTCATTTCTAAATTATTCCTGATAGAAATATTAATACTACCGGCTTTGGATGCAGAAGGCCCCCCGTAGGTTGCACCTTCAAATATGGAATAAAGTTGTTTGTTGCCTGCACTATCGGTCACAGTTTTATAATAACCCCATTTTGGATCACTGAAGTCGGGCTTGTAATTATAACTTACAGATGGTGAAAAAACATGACGTATGGCTTTTATTGGACCTTTCTTAAATCTTACTATTCCGTAAATAGTAGTGTTGAGAGATGTGCTATATGAAAAGTCATGAGATGCTTTGAAACCATGAATAGTATCGATGGCAATGTAAGAGGTATCACGTGTTTCTCCTTTTTTTACGTATTGTGTAGCAAGTCGTTTATTAATAGTTTGCAAATACCAGTTCTCACTTAAGTTGACAGAGTTTGATACTGTTATATATTTCATAATTTTGAATGATGAGGAGATTGGAATCAATTGTTGTACCCCGTTCTTTAGTTTTTTTAACCCTCCCGGTTTAAAAAGAAGTGAATCATAGGTGTCTAACTGATTAGTTGCACTGAGGCTATAACCTAAACTAATGTCCTGATACCATAGTTTTTTTCCACTGTCTTCAGTTCTGAATGGATACCATCGGTTTGCAGACACAGATAGGTCGGGCAAGGTTATAGACATTTGTTTGGTAATGGTGTTCTGACTATGCCGGGCACTTGCAGAAATAAAAAGACGTTCGTCGATCGAAGTTTGGAAAGATATACTCGATTGAAAAGTGTTTGATAAATAATTGCTAACTGTAGTGGGGTTAAATTTATTGAATTTAGATGTTTGAATATTAACATTTGCCGAAAAACGATTTACCGGATTTGCTTTTTGGTCCTGTGTGTGCATCCAGTTTATAGAGAAGTCTTTGCTTTTAGTGTAGTCGGTCGAGCCCTTTTCTCCTGTAATATTTGTTGCAAGCCTCAAATTGAAATTTCCCTGGTACTTGTATCTCCGATAGTAATTTACTGTAGGATAGAGAGCCCAACTCCCCCTGGTGTAAGCTTCCGCCTTTACTTGCAAATCTAAATAATCACTAATCCCCCAATAATATCCAAAGTCACGCAGATAGAAACCGCGGTTGCCCGATTCACCAGGAGAAGGCATAAAGATACCTGACATTCGTCCGTTTTTATTTGGGAAAAATCCAAATGGAAGCCCTATTGGCAAAGGCACATCTTCGAGTACCATATATGCCGGCCCTGTAATAGTTTCTTTATTTGGGATGACTTTTGCTTTTGTAAAACGTAATTCAAAGTGAGGGTGTGGTAGATCACAGGTAGTATAACTACCGTTTTTTATATTTGTCACATTATCAGGCATTTTTTTTACTTGTTTGCCATGTATATAACCATCGCCATCTTTTGTGATCACTTCCCGTATAAAACCTTTCTTAGAATCAAAGTTATAGTTTAATATTTTGGTTGAAAATTCCTCATCCCCATCTTTGAAAATTGGTTCTCCAATTATCTTCCCAGTAGAATCGGGTGTTCCTATTGCATGGGTCATCGATTTATCAAAGTCAATTTCAATGCTGGCGGCTTTGATTCCCATCTTCTGATATTTTATTGAACCTTCCTTAAATAAGAATGCTTTTTTATCCTTAAAGTCGAATGAAATTGAATCGAGTGCTTCGTATTCTACTTTGGCTTTCAGTTTCTGTTTGGAATTTGCTATCGAATCTTCTTTAATTTTAAGTGAATCTGCAGGGGTGGAAAGTACACGATCAGTTTTAACAACCTTCTGTGCAAACGTAACGTTTGAAAAAGTAGAGAGAATAAGAGCAATGTATAGAACTATTAATAGACGCATGTTGAAAAATCCTTGACAATTATAGTACATGTGAGAATTGGAATCGTATATTTGTACGGTTGTCCAATGGTGAAAGTAATGTTTTGGCCTTAATAACACCTTTTACCCATTAACAGGACGTTTCCTGCAAAATCAATGCCGAATTAAAGCGTTGATATGCAGGAATATAAACTTCCCGGAAAAGTATTCTTTTCAATGTTCAAAGCTAATAAAATCTGCTCAGGTGAGGAAATTCATTTCAATTTTTACACTTATACTCTTTACACTGTTTTTTCAGGATCAATTATTTGCCCAAAGGAAGAATCAAGTCCGGAAAATTGTGATTGATGCAGGGCATGGTGGACATGATTCTGGCGCTAAAGGTCGTAACTCTCGTGAAAAGGATATTGCTCTGGCCATAGCTTTAAAAACAGGAAAATTGATTCAGAAGAATTGTCCTGGTGTAGAAGTGATTTATACAAGAGAAACAGATGTTTTTGTCGAACTCTATCGAAGGGCAAAAATTGCAAACGAAAATAAAGCGGATTTATTCATTTCGATACATTGTAATGCAAATCCTTCACCGTTTGCTTTTGGAACAGAGACTTACGTAATGGGATTACATAAAAGTGAAGCAAATCTTGATGTTGCACGTGCAGAAAATGCATCTATATTACTCGAGGATAACTATTCAAAACGATATGATGGTTTTGAACCTAACTCTCCGGAAGCATATATTATTTTTAATTTGTTCCAAAATGCATATCTGGATAAGAGTCTGGATTTTGCTTCAAGGGTGGAAAATAATTTTACTGCAAATACTAAATTATCCGAAAGAGGTGTTAAGCAGGCAGGATTTCTAGTGTTGTACAAAACAACAATGCCTGGGGTCCTGGTAGAAACAGGCTTTTTAAGTAATTCTCGTGAAGAGGCATTCCTGATATCAACTGCCGGTCAGGATCGTTTAGCATTCTCTATTTATCGTGCATTTGATGAATTTAGAAGAACATATGAAGGTAATATCCCTGTTTCGAACACTACTGAAGATTCGTTGTTTAAAAAACATCCGGCAATTATCAGATTACAGCAAGAGAAAATTGAGCAAGCTTTAAGGAGTGATACTTTTGGTTATCGCGATAACCATAAAAATGAAAATAATTTAACTAAACGAATAACTTATTCGGACAAAAGAAGGGTTAGCTTATCAGATAAAAATAAAACAGCCCTCACAAAGAATGAAAAGCCAGTACAGGAACCTGCTATTGTATCAGAAGAAAAGGAAACTGGTATTCCGGATAATAAAAAAAATAACAAGGTGATAATTTCAAAAACTGATTCGAAATTAAATGTTCCAATATCTTCAAATTCAGATTTGAAGTTTAGAGTACAATTTCTAATTAGTCCCAGTGCGATTCCTCTTGAAGATAAGGAATTTAAAGATATACCTACTTTAAAAAGGTACTTCCAGGATGGGGAATTTAAATATACTGCCGGAGATGAACTTACGACTAAAGATGCTGATCGCGTCAGGCGATTGTTAACGGAAAAAGGATATCGGGATGCTTTTGTATTGCCTTTTTTAAATGATAATCGAATCACGATGAAAGAAGCACTGGAAATGATAAAGAATAAGCATTAATTTTACGCAATTAATTAATGATACAAATGAACATTGCATATTCATTTAATATTTACTTAAGATATTAAGGCTTTGCGAGTTCATCTGTCAAATAAAAATCAATTTATATGCATTTGAAACTGACAAGAGAAATAAAGATTGGTATTATTTTCGTTATAACCATAGCTGCCTCTTATTGGGGGGTTAACTTTCTGAAAGGAAAAGATATATTTAGCAATGTACGTAAAATATATGCTGTCTATCCAAAAGTAAATGGTTTAATGAGATCTAATCCTGTAACAGTTAATGGTTTAAATGTAGGAAAGGTTAGCGATATTTCCTTCTCAAATGATACTTCCAGGTTTTTAGTCGTAGAGTTGAGCATATCTCACGATTTACCAATCCCTAAGAATTCTATTGCCCAAATTTATAGCTCTGACCTTTTAGGTTCAAAAGCAGTAGAGATTCTGCTTGGAAATTCAACTGAATATGTAAAAAAAGGCGATACACTTCGTTCTGACTCTAAGGCTACACTTGAGGATGAGGTAAACAGGCAGGTATTACCTTTAAAATTAAAAGCAGAATCGTTAATGGGATCATTTGATACCCTGATTTCAGTACTTAACGAGGTGATGAACGAACAAACACGGGATAACATGATCAAGAGTTTTGCAAGTATAAAAAATACCATCAGCCACCTTGAAGTAACTACATCATCCCTTGACACGATTGTAAACAATCAAAAAGGAAGGATGTCTGAAATAATTGTAAATATTGAATCGATAACACATAACATAAAAAATAATAATCAACAAATTTCTTCTGCTATTCACAATGTATCTGCAATGACCGATACCCTTGCAGCTGCTAATCTTTCTAAAACCATTGGTACAACGCAACGAGCATTACAAAATTTTGAACAGATAACAGATAAGATTAACAAGGGTAAAGGTACTTTGGGAATGTTGATAAATAATGATTCGCTTTACATGCAATTAGAAGGATCTTCGCGTAATCTGAAACTATTATTGGAAGACATGAAGGCGCATCCTTCAAAGTATGTACATATTTCTGTCTTTGGGAAAAAAGAAAAGAAAATTAAAAATCAATAAAAACAAATGCCATGAGTATGGTATTATTGACTTAATCTCTTTTAGGTTAAATTCCCAGAAGCTCTGCTTCGAAAGAAATATGTTTTCAGATAATAACTAATAAGCTCTGCACCAGGGTAGTTTATTTGAAAATATCTTCTCTTTTTGCCGGCCTTCCGGTTTCAATCCATTTGAAATCGCGAAGGCGTTTATCTTCTTTTGGGAGTTCTTTTTCAGGATAAAGTGTGGAAACTGGTTTTTGAACCCAAGTAATCTTTTTGACTTTTTGCAGTGTATCCATATATATTATCAGATTGCTTGACACTGCTTTATTTACACCAAGTAATAAATGATCATCTTGCCTTATATAATAGAGCGATTCGGCGCTCCCATCAACATTTATTCTTGTTAACTTATTTTCTTTAAAAAAGGCAGTCATCAATTTTCCTTTAATCTGGTTAAAATTATCAAGTGTATCACGGGAAATAATAAAAGCTGTATTAAACATGTTAAGCTTTGATACTTCTTTATTAACCATATAGATTTTAATGCTATCGGCAGTAAGTTGATTTTTACCCGACCAGATTACAGGTTTTGTATATAAGTTTAATATTGAATCTTTTGTGACAAAGACCATTGAATCGCACATTCCCTGCAGGCTGTCACTAAAAAACTTGACTTTGTGGTATGCATACAGAAATCTTGTATTATGTGCAGTATCAAAAGTTGCCCTTAGCGTATCTGCATGGAGAAACAATGAATCCTTCTTTTTTTCGATCATTATTGCCATTGCCTCTTTTGTCATAAACCCGAAACCTTTCTTGTTCCAGAATTCGCCATAATCACCTTTAAGAATGACGTTATTAGTTGTATCTAAAAGTGTAACTTTTCGATAACCCTTACCCACATCAATGACCCTGTCAAAGTATAAACTATCACCTGTAAGAATGCGTTTATCATTGATGATTTTTGCATTTTTAGTCAAGCTTCCAATGTCGGTTGCAGTATTATACCAACCCGATTCACAATACAAATCCTGATCTTTCCCTTTAATAGTAGTTGGCCCTTTGAAAAAAGCTATACGAGTGTCGGAAAAATAAATCATGGAATCACTTTTCATCACGTAACGCTTATTTTTTAGTACTACTTTTTCATTAAAGAAGTATTCTTTAAGATTGGTGTAATAGTACCCTTTCATGCTTGTTAACCGATTTTCTTTATTTATGACGATACCCCCTGTTTCGTAATATGCAGCGCCAGTGTTTCTGTCATAATTAATATAATCAGATAATAATGTTGTTTGCTTGTCGACTAGTTTAACTACTTTTCCTGTAACTTTTGCTATGCGTGTGTCTCCAAAATAGTCAAGTTGATCTCCGGAGAGGGTGAGTGAATCGCCGGATTTAATTTTGACGTGTCCATAACAATTTAAATTATTGGATTTCTCATTTAATAGCGCGCTATCACAATATAAGTATGCTCCTTCATGTTCAAAAACGGCATTTCCTACAATATGCTGTATACCCGGCATCATCAGCTCATCAGCAGTCGCTTTGTCAGCCTTGATAAGTCTGATTTTTTTAGTGGGTTGTGCAAAAACTGAAGCTACTATCATTAGTAGCAGGAGCAATAAACTATTTTTTTTCTTCATGAAATGAAACACGACAAAAATGGAACTAAATTCTATGCAAAGATAGAATTAATTGACCCTTATCAATTATTCTATCTTTGCAAAATTATTTCACCTATGGGAGTATAAAGGATTGCATATAATGTTAAAAGTACTGATAAAATGATTCTATAATTATCCTTTGAAGGATAGTTTTTGGATACTTTTAGGATACTTGATGGATACTTAATGGATACTCATAGAAGTATCCATTAAGTATCCATTAAGTATTTCTGAACCTTTCATCAATTATTCTTGATAGAATCCTTTTACCACTAGAGAATCAAATTATTACTTCCAGCTTTTATACACAGTTGTGATAAAACCCCTTAAAAAATCCATGGTCGTCTCTTCAGCTTCAATAAATCCCATGTGTCCAACATTAGATAATAAAAGTACCTCACAGTGTTTTGGTAGAATTGATTGTTCCAATACTTTCGAAACGGGCATTTTGCTATCGTCTTTACCGATAATAAAGAAAACAGGTTGTTCGGTAGCGGCTAAAAACGCAAGCCTGGATACTCTGTCACGCATTCCTGCCTGAGCAGCGATAATCTGACGGGCAGTCATGTTACTGGCAATTTGCTGCAAATGTTTAATTTCAGAAATGTATTTTTCCTTGTTGCAGTCAGCAAAAAGATCAGGAATAAATTGATTGACCCAAGAGACATAATTTTTATTCAATATTGCAATTGTACGATCGCGGTTATTCTTTGTTTCTTGTGTGTCAGAATCAGCATGGGAATGAAAAAATCCCAAAGCCTTTACCTTTTCAGAATATTTTTCAGCATAATAAACTGCAACGTAACCTCCCATAGAATGGCCGACAATAACAGATTGTTCGATCTTAAGATGATTAAGTACGGCATTAACACAGTCGGCCATGATGTCCATACTATGTATTTCGCCCAGATAACCTGATTTGCCATGGCCGGGAAGATCAATGGTGATTACATTAAAATAGCTGGAGAGCTGTTTGCTAAAAGATTCCCAAATATCTATTGATTCAAGAAACCCATGTAGAAGGACAAGGGTATTACCCAGCCCCTCCGTTTTATAACGAATGGGCTGGTTCTGATATGTGATAAAATCAATCATATTATTTTGCCATAATTGCTTCAACGTCAGCAACAGTTTTTGGAATTGGTTTGCCGAGGACACGACAGCCGGTTTCGGTTACCAGAATATTGTCTTCAATTCTGATACCTCCAAAATCTTTGTAGGTTTCAAGCTTTTCATAGTTAATAAAGTCAGTAAACTTGCCCTGACTACGCCATAGATCAATCAACTCGGGAATAAAATAAATGCCCGGTTCGTTGGTGATGACCATACCCGGTTGTACCCGGCGACCCATACGCAGAAATGCAGTTCCAAACTGTTGACTAGGTCTGAATTCATCATCATAACCTACATGAATCTGTCCAAGACTTTCCATGTCATGTACATCCAAGCCTAGCATGTGTCCAAGACCATGAGGTAGAAACATGGCATGTGCTCCATTTGCCACGGCTTCTTTTACATCACCCTTCATCAGGCCGATCTCTTTTAGCCCCCGAACAATTGTTTCACAAGCTACATAATGGCTATCACGATAAGGTAAGTCTGGTTTTGTTGTAGCAATAGCATTCATGTTGGCAGCCAACACAATTTCGTAGACTCCCTTTTGTCTTTGACTGAATTTGCCTCCAACAGGACAAGTTCTGGTGATGTCGGATGCATAATGAAGCTGTGATTCGGCACCTGCATCAACAACAAGCAGTTGTCCTTGTTTAAGATAATTATTATGGCCATGGTTATGTAAAACCTGTCCGTTTACACTCAAAATGACAGGGAAGGAAACCGGTCCACCATAAGCGAGGCTGATACCTTCAATCGTACCTGAAATTTCCTGTTCTTTAATTCCGGGATAGGCCATTTTCATAGCTGTAGTGTGCATTTTATAAGCTACGTCAACCATGTTTTCGATATCTGCAATTTCAAGTTCGTCTTTTATTGAACGAAGTTTAACTACTGCCTTAATTAGGTCGGATGATACAGCTTTTTCTAATAATGTGTGATGAATGCCTAACAAATGTTCGAGTTGGATCATCGTTTCGCCACGATAGGGAGGAAGGAAATGTATTTTACGATTTTTGTTTATGGCTGTTTTAAGAAATCCTTCCAACTCCGACAATGATGCTGTATTCTCTACTCCTATTTTGGCTGCTTGCTCAATAACTGTCGGTTGTGGCCCCATCCAGATGATATCATCCAGGTCAACATTATCACCAAAAATGTAATCAATTCCTGATTCGAGATCCATCACTCCAACAAAGTCGGGATGATCTAGACCGAAAAAATAACTGAATGAACTGTCCTGGCGAAAAGAATATGTATTAGCGGGATAATTAAATGCACTCTCACGATTACCTGGAAAAAGTAATAATCCTGATCCGATTTCTTTACGTAGTCGGTTGCGGCGATTGATATAAGAAGCTTTTGGAAACATAGGAAAACAATTTTAAAATTGGATAAATCAAAATTAATTAAAAATGAAACAAGCGGGAAGAATAATAGATGCAATATTAATATTAAGATAAAACCTTTTTTTTAGCTCACATTATCTTATTTTTGCAAAAGCATATGGTTGGTTCACTATTTTTTTCATAATAAACTTCAATAAAAAGCAAACCAGATAAAATATAAATTATGTATTCGTCTATAACTAAAAAAGTCATCATGTCGCTTATGGGGTTGTTTCTAATAACATTCCTGTTAGTGCATTTGGGCCTTAACCTGATTTTATTAATTGATAAATCAAGAGAGTCCTTCAATCTGGCAGCCCATTTCATGGGAACAAATCCTGTGGTTAAAATCCTGGAAATGGTTTTGTTTGGTGGATTTATCATTCACATTTTTTGGGGTGTACTCCTCTATTTTCAGAATAATGCGGCTCGCCCTCAGTCTTATGCAGTCAGTAATAATTCGCAGGAGTCGTTTTTTTCAAAATATATGATTCATACCGGAGCTTTGGTCTTTGCATTTCTTGTATTACATCTGTTAGACTTTTGGTATAAATCAAGGTTTGCAGGTGGTATACTTCCTACTCAAATTGCCGGTGTAGATTATGAAGATATGGGTCAATTAGTTCTGGATAAATTTCAAAGCCCTGTATATACAGCCATTTATGTAGCATTCCTTTTATTTATGGGTTTTCACCTTGATCATGCCTTTCAAAGTGCACTCCAGTCTATTGGAATCAACCATAGTAAGTACACTCCTTTCTTCAAAAAATTTAGCAGGTTTCTGGCTGTAGTAATTACTGTAGGGTATATTACTATTCCATTGGTTATTTATTTTAAAATTTAATTCGAACAGGCTATGTCATTGTTTGATTCAAAAATACCCGCAGGTCCTCTTTCTCAGAAATGGACTAAATACAAGTCTGACGCCAAGTTGGTTAACCCATCAAATAAGCGTAAACTTGATATTATTATTATTGGAAGCGGTCTTGCTGGCGCTTCTGCTGCCGCATCTTTGGGCGAAATGGGATACAATGTAAAAGTATTTTGTTATCAGGATACTCCCAGAAGGGCACATAGTATTGCTGCACAGGGTGGAATTAATGCTGCAAAAAATTATCAGAACGACGGTGATAGTGTTTACCGATTGTTTTATGATACGATAAAGGGTGGTGATTACAGATCACGAGAAGGAAATGTTTACCGGTTAGCCGAAGTCAGTAATAATATTATTGACCAGTGTGTAGCACAGGGTGTTCCATTCGCACGTGAATATGGTGGGTTACTTGATAACCGTTCTTTTGGTGGTGCCCAGGTTTCCAGAACTTTTTATGCCAGAGGCCAGACCGGACAACAGTTATTACTTGGAACTTATGGTGCTTTGAATCGCCAGATTGCAAAGGGTACAGTTACTGTATATTCACGCAGAAACATACTCGATGTTGTAACAATTGATGGAAAAGCTCGTGGAGTTATAATACGTAATCTGGTTACTGGCGAAATAGAACGTTACTTTGGACATGCAGTAGTCATTGCTTCGGGCGGCTATGGAAATGTTTACAATCTTTCAACAAATGCAATGGGATCTAATACTTCTCCAATCTGGATAGCACATAAAAAAGGCGCATGGTTTGGAAATCCCTGTTATGTCCAGATTCATCCCACTTGTATTCCTGTTCATGGAGATTATCAAAGTAAGCTTACGCTGATGAGTGAGAGTTTGCGTAATGATGGCCGGATATGGGTTCCAAAAAAGCTTGAAGATGTTGAAAAATTACGTCGCAAAGAAATAAAACCTGCAGCAATAGCTGAAGAAGACCGTGATTATTATCTGGAACGTCGTTATCCTGCATTTGGAAATCTTGTCCCTCGCGATGTTGCTTCAAGGGCAGCAAAAGAACGTACTGATGCCGGTTTCGGTGTAAATGATACAGGGCTGGCTGTTTTTCTCGATTTCAAAGAAGCTATCGAAAGACTCGGAAAGGATAATATTGAAGCAAAATATGGCAATCTTTTCCAGATGTATGAAAAGATAAATGATGAGAATCCTTACGAAACACCAATGCAGATTTATCCGGCTTCTCATTATGTTATGGGTGGACTTTGGGTGGATTATGAATTGATGACCACCGTTCCCGGTTTATTTGCAGCAGGAGAAGCAAACTTCTCTGATCATGGTGCAAATCGTTTAGGTGCCTCTGCATTGATGCAGGGATTGGCTGACGGCTACTTTGTTCTGCCTTACACATTGAGCAATTATCTGGCCGATGAAATTCACACTCCACGTATGTCGACAGATTCAGATGAATTTGTACAGGCTGAAAAAGAGGTTAAGGCGCGAATAGAAAAGTTTGTTTCGATTAACGGTACCGAAAGTGTAGATAGTTTCCATAAACGATTAGGTAAGATAATGTGGGATTATTGCGGTATGGCCCGAAACGCGGCAGGATTGAAAAAAGCCCTCGAACTGATACCTGAACTCAGAAAAGAATTCTGGAAAAATGTTAGGGTCCCGGGTGGTCCTGATTATTTCAATCCTGAAATTGAGAAAGCCGGTTATGTAGCCGATTTTCTTGAATTGGGAGAGCTCATCGTTCGCGATGCTTTGCATCGTGAAGAATCTTGTGGAGGTCATTTCCGTGAAGAGCATCAAACTAAAGAAGGAGAAGCTCTTCGTGACGATATTGATTTCGCTTATGTTGCCGCCTGGGAATACAAAGGTGAAAATAATGCCCAGGAACTTCACAAAGAAACGCTTAAATTTGAGTCAATCGAACTCAAACAACGTAATTATAAATAATGTGAGGTATTTTAATTGTGAACTATTAAACTTGAAGCTATGAATCTCACACTCAAAATATGGCGACAGAAAAACGCCAAAACAAAAGGTAATTTCGAATCGTTTAAACTCAATAATGTTTCCCCTGAAGCTTCTTTTCTTGAGATGCTTGATATCCTGAATCAGCAATTAATAAATGAAGGTAAAGAACCGGTAGCTTTTGACCACGACTGTCGTGAAGGTATTTGCGGCACTTGTGGACTATATATCAATGGACGCCCACATGGTCCGGAACGCGGTATTACAACATGTCAGCTGCACATGCGTAAGTTTAAAGATGGCGATTTAATCACGATTGAACCATGGAGGGCAAAAGCCTTCCCTATTGTTCGCGATTTGATTGTAGATAGGTCTGCCTTTGACTTAATCATGCAGGCTGGAGGCTTTATTTCGATCAATACCGGTAATGC
>Ga0209125_1001725_pt1 | contig 19147 bp, 40 predicted proteins | sample BarGraIncub1131A_FD_184503 | JGI IMG/M metagenome (GOLD analysis project Ga0209125, IMG submission 184503) | Arctic peat soil microbial communities from Barrow, Alaska - Barrow Graham LP Incubations 11-31A (SPAdes) (version 2) | ecosystem: Environmental > Terrestrial > Soil > Wetlands > Peat...
TTTGATGCTATTATATGAGAGTGTGGAGAAAAAGGTTGTTATTCAAGAAAAAGTTGGCGTTCTTTGTAACCAATGTGGAGAAGTATTAGAAATTGGTCAATCTCATCCTTATCAAAGTTTCGATATTTCTTTTGGATATGGTTCATATGACAATAAAACCCTTAAATTTGAACTATGTAATGAATGTATAAACGAGATGGTAAAAGGATTCAAACTAGAACCAGAAGTAACAATCAATGATGTTTCAGATTGGGAATGGCCTATGGATGACGAGGAATCTGTTTCCACTCCATTAAAGGAGAATACATATGAGGATTAGGATCATTAAAAACCTTTCAAAAACTGATGGTCCTGAAAATATTACACCATTCATAGGAAGAACTTTTTACACAGAATCTCAGGGCAAAGATGGAACAGTTAGTGTTGACTTTGGATTAATCGGGACATTAACAGTTTATCCAAAAGAATATGAAATTGTTGACTTTACAAAGGAATTAGTTAAACTCGTTGATAATTATTACCCATTATCAGGCTTATACCCTCAAGATACTATAGATTTCATTTTAGCAAATAAAACAGCATTATCTAAGATTTTGAGAGAATCATAAACCATTCAAAGAAGATTTTTAACGTATTAAGAGGAAAGGAAGTAAAAAAATGACTTTAGATGAAATAATCAAAGAAAAAGATTGTGGTACTTAAAAGACAAAAATTACATTCTAGATAGATATTGGTTAAACGAGTTCAAAGAACAATCTCCCTATCCTGCTTTCATTTGGTGGAATCAATACACGTTCAGAACTCCAAGACTATATTTTAGAGTTGTAGTCCGTGAACATACGGAAGAAGCAATGAGTAAAATATGTAAATCTACTGTGGGAAAGTATATTTACAAACACAAGTATACGGTAATTATTATGGGAGCTATATCTGGAGTGCCATTGCCTATTGAAGTGTGGGATGAAACTGGAAGCCCGTGGAAAGGTGGAATCAATTCTTATATTGACTGTTTCTATTTTGGCAGTAAGTATAAGGATTTAGAAACCGATTATATTGGGGAACAAGTAGGTACATCTTCAACATTAATAAAGGCATTTGATTCTTTAGTTGAAGCTAACGAATTTGCTGAAATGTGGAGACATAAAATTATTGAAGATCATAAAGAACAAATTGGAATAGATAGAGAAATTATGAAACTAATTTAATACCATAGAATGAGGATTTTAAAAGAAAGGAGGAATTTCATGACAAACCAAAATATTTTAAACAAAATGAGAGAACATGCAATAACCAATTATAAGAAGATTAATCATTCCGATATGATTTTAGGTAAAGCATTTTACAATCAAAGGTGTCACCTAAATGCGGTTCAAAAAGTAAAGGAGGGTAATGCAACTAAGGTGTTCTTATGTTTTGCAATTGACCAGCATGATAATTCTCAATGTATACACTTTATTAATCAAACTGAGGATGGTAAATATGTAGATAATACATAGGGTTGGTTATATGAACACAATGACTATTATTTGATCAGAGAGATTGATAAAAGTGAATACATTAAGATATGGGATATTCTCATGGACGCTAAAAAGACATTGTTTAATACATATTCAACATGGTTTGATAGACATATATTAAGAATTAAGTGCGGTATCATTTAGAAAGGAGTGATTAAATGGTCATTTTACAGACGTTATTAGGGTTATTAATTGTATATATCATTATTTGCGCTTATCTAGCATACAAGGAAGATGTTAATATGTTATTAGGAAATTGGTTTTTAAAATTCTCTTTAGTAGTTGGATACATAGTAATAGCAATATTTGTAGTTTTAGGAGTACTATTTATATCATATATAATCGGATGTATAGCAATGTTCGTTACATTAAATAAATAATATAATAATAGGAGGATCACTGAATGAAAAAATTCACCATCCTCTTCGTTGGAGCTTTACTCCTGACAACTGTATATTTCAGATTTAATAGTTTATATGCACCAAAGTCAACCGCAACAGAACAAAATCAACTTAGAGAATTCAATGAATCAAAAAACAGAGAAGCAGAATTGAAAGCTAAAAACACCCCAACAATGATTCAAAATCAACTTGAAAAAGTAGGCAAACTTACAATCCTAGAAGGACAGTACAAATATTTCAGTAAAATAACTGATAAAGGGATCTTAGATATTACTCTTAGGGAAATGACATTAGACTTTACATATAAATTTGGTTTATCAGCATCACTAGAAAACATAAAAGTGGTTAAAGTAGAAGGAAATACAGTTATCTTAGATGTTCCTAAAGGTAAAATAGGGTTGCAATACATAGAATTATCTCAGGATAGTAAGATTCTGGACGGTCAAAAGATGATTTTTGTATCACAATTCAATCCTTCAGAGATTGCAACAGTCATAAACCAGAGTCAACAAAATGTAATAAATAAAATCAATACGGATGGCTCATTATTCGATAAGGCACAAGTGAATCTAGAGAGTGAATTAAAGGGATTACTTTTAAAGATGGGATTTGAGAATGTAGTTTTTAATCAAATTTAAGGAGGTATAGTCATGACAGAAAAATTGGAAGAGATTCTAGTCAAAGACTTATTCAATAAAAAGAAGTATAGACATTTAGGCAGACAAGATCAGTGGGCTAGAGCAACTTCAAAAGGATGGGTTTTCAGCGTGATTAAGGGTCATTTCACAAGGACTACGGTGGTAGCATGAAAGATTTAATTGATATCTATGTCTTCAACAAATATATAACTAAAATTATAAATAGATATGAGGAAGAACTTATCGAGGCTGAAAAGATACAACAATATCTTGAAACTTTAGAGAGATGGGAGAATAAATTCAAGAAATTATCCTTAATCAAGCAAAATAACCTGAGATTTGCATTGCAGGAATTGAGTTAGAAAGGAGATTATTATGAAAGTAAAATGTAATTGTTGTAAATCAATCGTACCCATTAAGGATTTAGTTTTTATAAGAGAAGAGGAATATGAAGTCCCTGTTGCAATCTATCAATGTCCTGTTTGTAAGGGAGAATTGAATGATTTACAGTCAGATATTATTGATGAATGTGAAGTTCTAGGTGGAAGAAAAGATTGTAATAATTGTACGTGTAATAGTTGTTCGGATAGATAGGGAAATGAAAGAGTAATTTTGTGGGGAAGGACGTGATAATAAATGAAAGATAATTGGGTAGATAATTTAAAGCGTGGAGATATGATTCAAACTTATGAAGTAGGAGTGTCTTACGCATTCGAGGGAATTGATAGTGAAGGGTTGTATATGTTACGTGGTATGCCCTTTGGATATGAAAAATATCTCATGGAAACTTTTAAATTAGTCAATAAAAAGAATTAGAATCAAATACAGATAGGATATAGAAAGGATGATAAATATGATCATTAATAAAAAGGTTGAATTGGTTACTGGTCAAGTAGAATATCAGACTATTTGGGAACATGATTTCATGCGTGATGGAGAAACAGATTATGAATATATGAAATTTACTACGATTAGAGAGTTATTAGAGTTAATTAGTGAGAAGCAATTAAATAGACTAAAAGAGGAAACTGACTGTGATAAAGTAATCGTTTCTGGAATTGTATTAAATGGTAGTGGAGAAATGGCTAGATTTAGAGGAGGAATAGGAGAGAGAAAATTAGAAGGATTTATAACTGTAGATATTGACAATCAAGATATTGACAAAAGGATTATTAATAATCTTGAAGCAATTAAAAAGATAGTTGAAAATACATTAAGTGAACATCCAATTGCTTATAGGGTTTAAATAATAACTTGGAAATTATTGTTTGAAATTTAGTTTATTAAAGGAGGACAAATAAAAAGAAGAGATGGTTTCCCGACATCTCTTCTCCCATTAATAAGCCGAGGCCAATCAATGATTAGTACCTCTCTTATCATAACATATATTTACATATTATCAATAGGGAATTTATGTATATTACAGAATGAAATCATTCTTTTAATCTATAGGAAAGGAGTCAAATAATTTGTTAGAAGTTAAATGCGGTTGTGGTAATAGAGCATATATTGAGTCTATGGGGTATAGAAATGAAGACAATAGCCTAGTAATAATTTGGGATACTGACACTATGGGACTTGAATATAGAGATGAGGGAAAGGGTTTAAGAATTAAGTGTCCTCAATGTAAACTAGAATATGATATTTTAAGAGTGGTATAGCATCAAAGACGAGTTTCAAAGGGAGGAAATATGTTAAACCTGTTAAAGATATTATGTTTATTTAATATTCATTACTTCCAATGGTTAGAAATGAATGGAGTCGAGACAATTTCCTATTGTAAATGGTGTAATAAAAAACGGATAGAAAGGAGTAAAAAACAATGAAAAACTTTAACATAATTCACTATAAAGAATGTCCACAATGTAATTTTCATATTGATTCACTTTCTAAATATGCTTATGATAATAATTTATGTCCTAAATGTGGATTTACAACTGGTTATTGGGACAGTTACACCTAGTAAAACTAGTGCGTCAAATGGTAACTTATTAACTAAATAAGGAGTGATATATAATATATGTGTGTTAATTTTTTAATCTATGCGTGGTTACTAAATCTATTTGGATTTGGAGATATATGTATCAGTGGCATGAGAGAGTTATTTAATATTACGATAACCATTTCTTCATACTATTTTATGGCTTTTCTAATTGGATTAGGAATTGATTTTGTTGGAGCTAGGGTTATAAGAAAGGAGAGTAAATAATGAGAGATCCAAAACGCATTGATGAAATCATTGAAGAACTAAGAATTTGTTGGAAGAAATATCCTGATTTAAGATTTGGTCAATTAGTTTATTGTCTTAATCAAAGTAACTATAATGGAGATATTTTTAATCCAGAAGACGATAAATGGCTAAAATGGATTAAGGAAGGATTAAATTATGAATGAATGCTGCGAATATATCCATGCTGATTGTGAATATCTAGAAATATGTAAAGAGAGAATCGAGGGAATATGCATAAAAGACATCTTAGGGGAAGAATTAATCCTAAAACCTGAGTATTCACCCAATGCTATCAAAGAGAGAATCCTATATTTTGAAAATAAAGATAAAATGAATAAAGAATTGGAGGTGAAATGTATGTCTAAAGTTGTAGATTGTGGAGTAGGTTGTGATTTTAATTGTGAAGGCGAATGTCCTTTTAACACAGAGAAAGTATCAGTAGTTGCTGAGTAAATATAATAAAATATAATAAATGAAAGAAGGATAAATATATGAATACTTTAAGTAATTTAATGGCAGAGGGAATCGAGAAAAACATTAAGGATACTACTGATACATATAAAAATCTTGGTAAATCATTAGGTAATCTTGATAATTGGATGCAAAATCCATTAGATATCTTCAATAATTACTTTGATTTTACACATCAAGAGCGAAAACCTCTACAATGGTCAACTGAAAATGAAGTAATTATTAAAAGTCAAGCAATGAATCTGTTACATTTTCCTAATACAACGCATGAAGTAACTGCAAAATATCCTATTCTTGTATCTCCTCCAAACGCAGGACATGATTCAAAGTTAGCTGATTTTAGTCCTACGCAAAGTTTAGTAAGGACATTACATAGTCAAGGATTTGATGTTTATGTTAATGAATGGCTTAGTGCTACTAAAGAAGATTCTGATTTAGGTATTGATAGTTATGTTAATTTCACTCATAAATCAGTAGAAAAGATTAAATCATTACATAATGTTGATAAAATTCATTTACTAGGTCAATGTCAAGGTGGATGGCAAGTGTCAATGTATACTTCGCTTCACCCTGAAAATATTTCATCTCTAGTTGTGGCTGCTGCCCCAATTAATTTTCATGCTGATTATGGAGTTATGAATGTTTTAGTAGATAATATGAAGATGGAAGACTTTGAAAAACTTACTACAAAAGGTTATCTTGCAGGGGCAGATATGCTAAAGAGTTTTAAAATGTTACAACCGAATGAACATGAGCATCTGAAATACATTAAAGAATACATAATGGTATTAGAACAAGATAAAAAAGCAATGGATAGGACTGAACATTTTTCACAATGGTATGATAATCCACAAAATTTAGCTAGACGATACTATTTAGAGATTGTTAAAAATGTATTTATGGATAATTGTATGGCTAATGGTGGATTTAGTATTGATGGAAGAGAGATTGATTTGAGGAATATTAAATGTCCATTAGTATTAATTGGAGGGACAAAAGATCATATTACCCCTCCAGAACAGTGTTTTGGTATGTCAGAATTAGTATCTACACCACAAGATCAAATACATAAGTTTACAGTCTCGGCAGGACATATTGGAGCTTTAATGGGTGGTTCTGTGTTGAAGAATGAGTATCCTAAGATTTGCGATATTATGAAAGCAAGTGAAGTAAATTAAGTAACAAATAATATATAATATTGTTTGACAGTTGTACTCCATTGTGTTATTATTAGTTATAAGCAATGGAGTATATTTTAGAAGAAAGAAGGAGAGAGAGAATGGAAGATAAGGTTGGTAGAGTCAAAGATTTGGTAGGGGAATTAAACCAATATAGACATGAATACTACAACCTAAATAAGCCTTCAGTTTCGGACGCTACATATGATCAGAAGTTCGATGAGCTTCAATCACTTGAAAATGAAACTGGAGTATTCTATGCTAACAGTCCTACTCAAACAGTAGGTTATGAAGTCATTAGTAAACTACAAAAGGTAACTCATATTACTCCTCTTAAATCATTAGCAAAAACAAAATCACAAGAAGAATTAAATACTTGGAGAAAAGATAAAGAAACTCTACTAATGTTTAAGGGTGATGGACTTACTGTTGAATTGGATTATGACAATGGGTTATTAACAGAGGCTTCTACTAGGGGGAATGGAGAAATAGGAGAAGTAATAACTCATAATGCAAGGACGTTTAAAAACATTCCATTATCAATTCCATTCAAAGGTAAATTAAGAATATCAGGTGAGGCCATGATTCATAAAAAAGAATTTGACTTAATCAATTCGACACTTTCAGACGAAGATAAGTATGCAACTCCTAGAAATCTGGTAGCAGGTTCAGTAAGACAACTTAGTTCTAAAGTTTGTTCTGAAAGAAGTGTAGAATTCTATGCTTTTAATATCCTTGAATGTAGTCAAACCTTAACTGATTCAAAATATGAAAACTTTGAGTGGTTATGGAATCAAGGAATTGATGTTATTCATTGTGATTTAGTAGAAGGTAGATATTTATCAGAGATGATAGAAGAAATGATAGAAGAAATGAAACAATTAGCAGTACAAATGGGAGTGCCAATTGATGGGTTAGTGATTTCATTCGACTCAGTAAGTTATTCAAATTCTCTTCAAGAGACCTCACATCATCCATTGCACAGTCTTGCCTATAAATTTTTTGATGAGTCAACACAGAGCATCCTGAGAGGAGTAGAATGGAGAACCACACGAATGGGCCAAGTAAATCCCACAGCAATCTTTGATACAGTTTCGATTGACAACACAGATGTTAATCGAGCATCATTACACAATTTATCATTCATTGAAGGATTACAATTAAGCATTGGATCAAGGATTTTAGTCTCAAAACGGAATTTAATTATACCTCATATTGAAGACAATTTGGATAGAGATTTGGGGTCGCTTGAGTATCCTAGTGAATGTCCTGCATGTGGAGAAAAAACAGCAATTAAAAATACAGGAACAGCAGATTTCTTATTCTGTGAAAATGTTAATTGTTCTGCTAAGTTGCTTGATAAATTTGTACACTTTGTAAAAAGAGATTGTATGAATATTGATGGGTTATCCTCTGCTTCGTTAGAACTATTTATCAACGAAGGATTCTTACAGAGTTTTGATGATATCTATAATTTAGAAGCTCATGATTATCAAATCAAAAAACTTGAAGGATGGGGTAGTAAAAGCTATACAAAACTGATTGAAGCAATTGATAAATCTAGGAAAGTTAAGTGTGCTAATTTTATCTATGCTCTTGGTATTCCCAATGTAGGAAGTTCTTCTAGTAAAATTATTGCTAAACATTTTAACAATGATTTCTGTGCATTTGAAAAAGCATGTGTTTTAGGATTTGATTTTAGTTTGTTAGAAGATTTTGGAAGTATTACAGATCAATCAATTCATAACTGGTATGCAAGTGGTAATGAATTAAATATGTGGATGCACTTAATGGATGAGATTGAAATTATTAAAGAAGTAAAGAAGGAGGTAGTTAATGTGAGTGATAATCCGTTTAAAGGTTCAAAGTGCTACGCCACGGGTAGTTTTGCTAATTATAAAAAAGAAGAGATTAAAGCAGTATTAGAAGGTCTAGGAGCTGAGTTTGCAGGTGGTTATGCTAAGTCACTAACATATCTAATTGAGGGGTCTTTAAAATCTTCCTCGAAAGTTGACAAAGCTAAAAAAGATGGTATTCCCGTAATTAGTGAAGAAGAATTTATGAAAATGATTGGTAAAGTATAGAAAGGAGAATTTTTTGGCAAGTTTTAATAATAGAGTTGGAGAAGTTGGACTGAACAAAGAAGGAAAAGAAATGAAAATTATTGACTACCAGAATTGTGACAGTATCATAGTCTGTTTTACTATTAGTGGGAATCACATTCATACTCAGTATGGAAACTTTAAGAGAGGAGGTGTAACTGATTGCAATTATGAATTAGAAAGAATTGGAGAAGTAAATAACAATACATTAGGAAGCAGAATGGAAATAATAAAATACATTAACAGTAAAGATATAGTTGTCAAATTTGACAATGGATTCTCAATAAAATGCTCGTATGGACAGTTTAAAAGCGGTGAACTTAGAAGTCCATATGACAAAACGACATGTAACGTTGGATATTTTGGAGAGGGAGAATACAAAGTTAGAGTTGGGGACGAAATGACAAAACAATATTATGCATGGGGAGCAATGATGCATAGATGTTATTATGATAAATATCTCCAAAATAAAACTACATATAAAGATGTCACAGTTTGTAAGGAGTGGCATAACTTTCAGAACTTTGCAAAATGGCATGATGAGAATTATTACACAATTAATGAAGATGTAATGCATTTAGATAAAGATATTCTAATAAGAGGGAATAAAATATATTCACCCGAAACCTGCGTTTTTGTTTCTCAAAATATAAACAGTTTATTTTTAAAAAGTGACAAAGCGAGAGGTGAATATCCGATTGGCGTAGGTTATCGGAAAGATATGGATAATTATTCAGCACGTTGTGGGACTAATGATGGGGGAAGAAAAGATTTGGGGTATTACAATACGCCAGAAAAAGCATTCAGTGTATATAAGGTTTTTAAAGAGCAGACCATTAAAAATGTAGCAGATAAGTATAAAGAATATATACCACCGAAATTATATGACGCAATGTATAAATACATAGTAGACATTAATGACTAGGTAATATATAATATATACATAGGTTATATTCTAATGGGGTATTTAAAATAGCCCCAACCAAAGTCTTGTTTTAACGTATTGAAGAAAAGGAGGAATCAAAATTGTTTAAATTGATATGTATAGAATGTGGTAAAGAGGTTTGTATACAAGAAGATAAAAAACGAGGACATTTTGTGGAAAATGGCATCACTATTCTTCAAACAGTAACAGATGATCTAGAAATAGAATGTGACTGTGGGAATAAGGTTATTTTATAATTAGTAGGAGGAAATGGCATTGAAAGAATTACTATGTAATTTAGCTATAAAGGTATTAATAAAATATAACCGTTCTGTAATTCTTAATTACCAAATCAGAGGAGATATTAGGCCAATATATAATATTCCAATACTTGGTGGTCATATGCACATTATTGGGAAATCATACATAAATGATATCGACAAACAGTTTATAGATTATAGGCGAAGGGAAGTGTAGGAATGGTTAATGCTTTCATTTGCGGATTATTATCGGCAATACTTGTATCATTAATTCAACTAAATGTACAAATTGCCAAATACATATCGTCCAAGTAAAAGATATATTTTATGTTATAAGAAAGGAGAAACCAATTATGCAAATATTAAAAAGAATTATATCAGAAATAATTCAATTCTATTACCGAGTATTCTTAAAACGAGCAATAATAGTTATCTCAATTATACCATTTAAGGCTATTGATCTAGATTCCATAAGACTTACGCCAAAAGGCAAGATGAGCATTCAGTATTTTAAAGAAAACCCTGAAGAAACATACAGTGCTTTTGAAACTTTTTATAGAAGTTTATGGAGGAAATAATAATGAAAAATTACTATTCTAGGGAGGAGCAAATATATTGTTTTGTATATTTCATAAATGGGAATTAATTAAAGTAGGAATGTTCCCTTTGGGTGCAAGATATTGTAAAAAATGTGGTACAATTGAATATGGTAATATAATATATTATAATGGTTCTACATATCAAAAAACATTTAAGAAACAAAAAGCTATTGAATTTATTAATGAAAGATTAAATAGAATTGAAGGATATATGAGTAATGATATTAACCTTAATCACATGTTTGAAGAGCAGGGAGTAATGTATTTACCAAGGTATGATTTATATTGTGAATATGAAACCCCAGAAAGATTTAGAGAAATTTTAAGCGAGTTACATACCCTTTAAAACATGTCTTTCGAAGAAAGGAGTAGATAATGTTGAATAGACATTGGTGGACTACAGTAGATCATGGAATGGGAATTAGATGTGAAAAATGTGGTGCATATGCAAATATGGAATTTACAGATGATTTCTATGAAATTGAACATACAGATGATTGTCCTTTAGTTGATATGGATGAAGAGGAGAGAATTAAATGAAACTATTGCAATATTTATATGCAAAGCTAAAATCGAAATTAAATAAAGATATGGTCATATTGGCAGTTGATGTAGCTAATAAAAGCACTATGACATTTAAAAATGGGAGTGTCATAGAGTACTTAGACATTAAAGAAACAGATGTAATTCGAGGTAGGGGAAGTACGTTGCCAATATTTTACGATGATTATGATTATGATAAAAATAATAAACTAGATCAAGAATTAGACAGCCTTATAAACAAGCATTCAAAATGAACATTTTAATCTAATTGGAGGTGAAAATATGACAGGAACTTTGACTGTTGCACTCTTAGCAGGAATACTTACATCATTAATTCAATTGAATATAGAAGTTGCTAAATACATATCAAGTCATTAAGAATATATAAATATAATGTATAATCCATTTACAAATGTGAAATAATAATACTAATCCACAAATAATAAAGGAGGATATTATTATGAAACGATTTCTAAATGGGTATGTTGAAAATTTCTATGTTCTAGGGAATAAAGCTGGGAATGGGTTTATAAATCATAGTAGCAGTAAAATTCTTATTACAGACCCTATGAAGTCTAGAAAATTTGACAGTTTAAAAGAGGCATTAGATTTTATAGAAGAAAACAAAAACAGTTATGAACAGTTGTTTCCACATCAAATTAAGGTTACAGTTGAGTTGATTTAGTTTTAGGGATATAGTGCAATATAATATTGTTTAGTTTATATTGCACTATAAATACATAGGCAGATAAAATATGCAACTTATCCGACAGGAGGAATTTAATTTGAAATCACTAATCAGACATATAGTAAATAAAATGAAAGAAGAGTTTAAGTCTTATGATTCAGAAAAGGATTATGCAATTATTAAACTAAAACGATTACTAAGATTTAAGAAACACTAGCAAAGAGGAGTTTGATCGTATGTTAAAATTTTTAATGAGAAAGCCTAAAGAGGAAACCCCATATAAAATAAATTATTGGCCTTATCCTGTAGAAAAACTCATACCAAGAAACAAAAATTATAGTGCAAGAGATGTTACCTATATAGAATCACATAATTTAGTAGATGGCACAATTACAAGGATAGATGTATCACCAGTAGAATCGAAGGAGAGGTAACTATGGACACAATAATTCTAAAAAGCGATATCATTACTGTAACAAAAATCAATAGAAAAACTAAAGCAAAGATGTTTGAGAATTTAAAAGTTGGAGACAAGATAGAATTCTCTGTTCCTATTAAACATGCAGGAAGTAATCGTGGAACATATGCCACATACATAGGGGTTAGAAACGTTGAAACTAGAGAAGAGACATCTATTTCATTTAATCAATTGCCAACTGTTCTGAGGGCATTTGAATTTGAAGGAGGTAATAAAGAATGAGGGAAATTGATACATATTATGTGTTAACTGATTTACTTGGAGATACGTATCAATCTGAGGATGGTGGAAGTTCAAATATTAATGAAGCTAAAAGATTTAAAACTTCACATGAAGCCTATTGTTATGCAAGGGATAATAAACTAGATAGAAGATATAGCAATAAGGTTAGAGTGTTTTTTGATTATGATTAAACCCAAGCAAACTCATGATTGAACGGGAAGGAGATAAATAAACAAATGTTAATTAAATTTATGGTTGGATGGTGTATAGTATTCACAATTTTATCAACTTTGGGGATGTGGATACCCAATAGATTCGGTGCATCAATGTTATGGTTTATGTTGGCCCTCATGTTTATTGCCTCGGGTAAATAAGCAGATGAAAATACAGTTTTAACGTGATATGAAAGGAGAAGATCAGATTGATTATTAAAGCACTTATTGAAATTGATGGAGATTTAGATGGAATTGATTCAGAGGAAGCTGGAAATATCCTAGATACTATTATTCAGACAGGATGCGAATCGTATCATTTGGATGGGAAAGTTGAAGTATTAGAAATTATAAGTCTTTAAAACATAATTTTCGAAGGGTTGAAAGTTTTCCTTGCGTTTATACAACTAATGATATATAATAATTATATAGAGTTTTAGAGGAAAGGGGGAAGACAATGAATCTAGTTAGTGTTAATTCAGATGACTGGAAAGTTATTTATCTTGACGGAGAGAAATTAATTGAAGACCATAGTATTTCTTGGGAATGGTTGCTAGAAGTTTTACAAGACAAAGGATTGATTACATATAATATGAAAGCATATGATCTTACAGATAGTTGTGTCGAAGATGTTTTAAACTATCAATTCCCTAATAAAGTAAGTGATTTTCCAAAGAAATTACGGATCAGATAAAAGTTTCATTTCGAAGGAAAATAATAAATAAAAGGAGATGCATGCATAATGGGTTGGAATGAACGTGCAAATGTTGAGGATTTATTAGGTAAGACTTTAACTAAGATTGACAATATAGATAATGATGAGTTGTTATTCCATACAAGCGATGGACTTACATACAAAATGTACCATCAACAAGATTGCTGTGAGTGTGTTACTATCGAGGATATTTGTGGAGAGTTAGATGATTTAATTGGAAGTCCTCTTCTCATGGCAGAAGATGTATCTGATACGTCACAAGAACCAGAGGAAGAAGAAACAGATGATAATTATTTTGATGATAGTTCTACCTGGACATTCTACAAATTTGCAACGATTAAAGGATATGTAACTATTCGTTGGTATGGATCATCTAATGGATACTATTCTGAAAGTGTAGATTTTGAAATTCTAAGTAATGGAGGAGAATAATATGAAAGTAGTAATTAATAAATGCTTTGGTGGATTTGGATTATCTCTCAAAGGGCAGAAAAGATTAGGTGAATTGCAGGGAAAAGAAATTTACTTTTATAAACAAACTAAATATAGTTTCAAAGAAGGCATAGATGAATATCAAAAGGTTAATGATTTAGAAGAAAGAAGTTTATTTACTCATGCAGTAACAAAAGATTTTGGAGAGTTTATTACAAGTGAAGAATTAAATGAATTTTATTACAACAATAATAACCTTAAAAGAAACGATGAAGACTTAATCAAAGTTGTTAAAGAGTTAAAAGCAGAAGTAAATGGACAATGTGCAAATTTAAAGATTGTAGAAATACCTGATGGTATCGAATATGAGATTAGTGATTATGATGGTATGGAATCTGTTGAAGAAATGCATAGGTCTTGGGGTTAAATATGAAAATACATGTAATTGTTGGTCTATTGGTTATTGATGCTTTTTGTTTAGGAGCACATATTATATTGGGAAATGAGATAGGAATTACTTCCGCTTTAGTTGCGTTAGTTTGTTTTGGTTTTGCATATATAGGTGAAAGCAATAAAAAGAAGGAGGAAAATAATAATGGCAAAACTAACTAGAACATATGAGAACATGGTAGATAAAACTGTTTTAACTTTTAGAGGTCAAGATTTTACTTGTACAATGATTGAGGATGAAGAAGGTGGAGGATCTCATAGTTTAGAAAAATGTATAGATATCCAATTAAGAAATACATATCCAGACGATGAAGACATTGATGAGATTCTTGATCTAGTTGACATAATTGAGATGGATGATTGGGAAAGGCTTGAAAATCTAGAACGATTAGAGGAATTTGAATAAGTTCAAATAATACACCTTCCAAATGCTCCCGTTTACTCCCATATGCTCTGTTTCTCTAACACAAAATACCGTTAAAACGATTATTTTAATCTAATATAAGAAAGGAAGATAATATGATTATTCAAAAAACACAAGACTATTTAAATTATGTAAAAGAGCATAAACAAAACGTAAAACTTGCATGGGAAGAAGTTCAGAAAAAATGCGAAGGTAAAGGATTCTCATTTATTTATGATGACTGGAAGTATCATATCTTATGTTCATTAATTGAAAAGCATGATGACAGTAAATTATCTAATGAAGAGTTTATCCCATACAGACAGAAATTTTATCCATGTGAAGATGATAACTTTGACAACTCTTTATTCAGTGCAGCATGGGAGCATCACAAAGCTAATAATCCTCATCATTGGGAACATTGGTTAAACCATGAGCCTTCAACACCTTATGATAAAAGTATGTACTCTGTTGAAATGGTTTGTGATTGGATGGCAATGGGTTATAAGTTTGGTGATACGGCAGAATCGTTTTATTTAAATAATAAAAACAAGATTATTTTACCTGTATCTGAAGACTATATTTTTGAGATATTTAATGCACTAAGGTAATAATTCGAAATTAAGAATTTAATTGGATTGTAAGTTAAATATAATAAATACATAGGAGGAATATAATATATGGGGAAAGAGATACTTGGTGGAATTGAATTAAATAGAATATATCAAATGGATTGTTTAGAAGGAATGAAACTGATACCTGATAAGTGTGTGGATATGATACTTTGTGATTTGCCATATGGAACTACTGCTTGTAAATGGGATTCTATTATACCTTTTGATAAGTTGTGGGAGCAATACACGAGGGTAATTAAAGATAATGGTGCAATTGTGCTTACTGCCAGCCAACCATTTACGAGTGAACTAATACATAGTAATTTAAAATTATATAGATACAATTTGGTTTGGGATAAAGTAGGGGTTAGTAATCCCATGTTGGCAAAGAAACAACCACTAAAACAACATGAGGATATTTGCATATTTTATAAAAAACAACCTATATATAATCCACAAATGACTGAAGGCAAGTTATGGCATAGAGGTGGTAAAAAAGAACATAAAACAGAAACATTAGGAAGTGCTAGTTTAACAAATAATGGCTCAGATAAAACAAATGTAAAATATCCAAAATCTATTTTGCCATTTTCAAATGCAAACAAAATGAGCAATATTCATCCTACACAAAAACCAGTCGCGTTGTTTGAATGGTTAATAAAGACATATACAAATGAAGGATGTCTGGTTTTAGATAACTGTATTGGTTCAGGAACTACGGCAGTAGCATGTATTCAAAATAACCGTAAATGGATTGGTTTTGAAACAGATTCTAATTACATAGAACTTGCGAATAAACGTCTTGAGAAAGTTCAACTGGAAGATGACTTGAATATTTACTAATATTACATAAATAACAACCCACAAGAAATTTTGATTTTATGGGAATATGCCCAAAATACATAAATAAGTAGTTTTTCATAAATCTAAGCAATAAATCCCTGTAACCCTTGGTATGACTACGTTTGAGGCACTTCAAGTCATATAAATAATTAGTTAATAAAACCTACCCTATAAAAAAGAAGTTTTAAAGTAATATAGAAAGGAATGATTAAAATGAATATCAGCGACTTAACTATTGGTGACATTGTTGACGCTTACATAGATGGTGGAGGAACACATAGAGTGATGATCATTGAAATTGGTGAAACATTAGTTTTTGGTATTGATTCAGAGAATGAAGAATATTCCATTGAGCCAAGAAGTGAGATTGAAAGAGTTATTGCTAATATTAATGAACTGTAAATTATATATAATATTATTTGCATTATGCCCATGATTATGTTATACTATACATACGAGGTTAAACAGTAAATATTTAAAGAAAGGAAGATGCTTTATTAAAACAAAAGCGTGGGGTGTCGTTCCCATCTGTAGAGTGTTGAGTCCACCTGCTATAGTTTTATCCCTACACGAATAATAAATAATATAAATAAGAATTGAAAGAAGGAATTTGTACATATGGCAAAGGCGTTTTATAGTAAATTTGTATTCATCGGAGCTTTAGGAATTGCAAAAGATAAATCAAAATTTCATAATACTTTTTTAAATTCTCCAAAGGATACTTGGGCATCGGCAAGAATTAATTTCATGGTAAAGGAATCAGATCATAATGGCGTATTTGTAGAGTTGTTTGAGGGTTATCAAGTAGATGGCAAAGGGAAAATCTTTTCTAAGGATTTAGATTTTAATAATATTGAAGTTCCTTGGGGAGTTAGGGAAAGTGAAGAAACATTAAAAATGGTTGCGGATTTCAAAAAATTCAAAGCTGATCTTGGAGAGTCAAAAGTGTTTCTTTCAGGATATGAAATGATTGAGCACTTAAATGTAGTATTGCCAACAATTACAGATAGGGTAGTAGTTACAGGAAGTGTCAAAAAAGAATACTACAAAGGAAAATATAATGATAAATATATTATCCAAACTATCCGGCTTGCAAAGGAAGATGAGAAGAGTAAACTTTCAGTGAGTATGGACATTTTCTACTCTAAAGATTCACTTGACTCCAGTGATTTTAAAGACGAAAAAGTTATTAGACTTAGTGGTTTTGTTTCACAATATATTGATAAGGATGTTAAAACTAAGTTCATGCCACAACAATTCATCCTTAGTGCTAAGAAATTAGACTTTGAGAATGAAAAGCATGTTGCAAAATTTGATTTCTTGAAAAAATATATTACAGTGAAAGGCAAAACTTATGTACATATCCCTTGGCAGATGTCTATCTTTAGAGGAGCAGATGAAGTCGAATGGGATGAGTCAATGCTCACTAAAGCACAAAAAGAAGCAATAGCATTTGGCCTTTCAACGGCAGATAATTTCAAACCTAGATCAAATGCTCTAGGAGATAATATCTTTGAATACCGTCTAATCAAACCACTATTAACTGGAGAATTTTCTGAAGGAGTTATGGATACAGAGATGAAAATTGAAGAGTTTGAGGAAGATGTTTTCAAACCTGTTGAAAAAACTGAAAAATTTAAGGAACCTAAAGAGGAAAAGAAAGTTGAACAAAAGTTTGATATTGATAAAATCGTAGAAGATGATGAGGACGAAGACTTATTCTCGTAATTAGAACTTAAAGAGAGGGTTATCCCCTCTCTAATGGAAATATAATAATAAAATATTTGAGGAGTGTTGAAATAAATGGCATTTAAACGTAATACAGTTAAGGTTGATCTAGGCTCTTACCCTCCATATATCATTATGGGACAAAGAAAGATTGGTAAAACAAGTTTGTTTTATAAACTATTGTTAGCTCACTATAAGACACTTGACGCAGGAGTATTAATTTCTTTTGGTAATGAAGAAGGATATCATAGTTTAGATGATTTACAATATGAACGTGTTGTTAATTGGAGTTCAGATGAGGATGAAAATGGAGCTAGAGGGTTCGTTGAAGCTGTAGATGATCTTGTTGAAAATAAAAAAAGTAATGGTGTTAAAGCAGTATGTCTAGATACTCTAGATGAAATGATCGAGATAGGAACAGTTGATGTACTGAGACAACATAAGCGAGAAAAAGGAACAGTATGCAAATCTCTTAATGACGCATTCGGTGGTTTTCAAAGAGGAAGAGATAGGTTGCTTGAAGGAGTAAATGGACAGATTGCACGACTTAGAAACGCTGGATATGCTGTGTTTATTCTTTGCCATACAAAGCTAAAAACTGTTAAAGATGTAATGACTGGTGAAGATTATGAACAGCTTACAAATAATTTACGTGCTGACTTCTTTGGTAGTATTGCAGATAAATCACAAATGCTAGTCAATATTACTATGGAGCGAGAGATTGTTGAGGGGAAACAGGTTAGTGAAAAGAGAATGATGTACTTCAGGCATACTTCTGTAGTTGATGCAGGAGGAAGGTTTGTAGGATTGCCTGAGAAACTTGAACTATCAGCAGAAAACTTCATGTTGGCATTTGAAACAGGCGTTAAGAACTCAATGCTAGTTCCTGCTTCTGATAAAGACATTGAGAAACAAAAGAAAGCTGAAGTTAAGGAAATTGCTAGTGCAGCAGACGTTGCTTGGAAGAAAGAGCAAGCAGAAATTCAACAAGAATTAGCACAAGATGATGTTGCAGAATATATTACAATTATTCAATCAAAATATCCAAAAGCAAAAGATGATGTTAAGGATGCAGTGAAAGTAATCATGACTGAATACAACATTGCAAACTTTAAATCTCCTGAGACACTTTCGGTTGAAGGATTGAAAAAGATTGTAGAAGCACTCAACAAATAATCATAGAGGGATAGGTGAAATATCCTATCCCTAATTAATCTATAAAGGACGATGTAAATGGCAAGAAGTTGTGTATGTCCTATCACTAAAGAGCATGGAACTACTGATACATTTTATTGTGTGAGTGAAAAAGGAAAGAATAAATATTATAAGTCCCAAGAGATATATGAGAAAGACAAAAAAGAGCAAGAACACAAGAAAAAAACACTAGCATATGTATTAGCACTCCTTGGTTATGAATATTCAACATATTTAAGTAAGAAACTTACAGAGTTAAATCAGTATTTTACATATGAAATAATTTATTCAGCTTTTGTAATGC
>Ga0209125_1001728_pt1 | contig 19089 bp, 11 predicted proteins | sample BarGraIncub1131A_FD_184503 | JGI IMG/M metagenome (GOLD analysis project Ga0209125, IMG submission 184503) | Arctic peat soil microbial communities from Barrow, Alaska - Barrow Graham LP Incubations 11-31A (SPAdes) (version 2) | ecosystem: Environmental > Terrestrial > Soil > Wetlands > Peat...
AAAGCCATTTTCCTTCCCATGGCAATATTACTCAAATCTTTCCGAACCTCAATAATATTTATAAGCCCTGGTGATTTTGTTATATAGCGTCAAAAAGTATCGTTTAGCATTGTTCATATATTTATTACCATTAATGGCTTTATCTATCTGACGATGGTTCTCGACCTTTTCGACCGCAAACCGATAGGCTGGTCCATCAGCGATGGCATGAGCGCATCCAAGACTATGATTCCAGCCATCTTTATGGCCAACAAGAACCGGAAGTTTCAGTAAAGGAATGCTTTTCCATTCGGATAGGGGTGTTCAATATGCATGCAAGCAAACGGTCAATGTCTTGAAGTCTTTCGGTGTGGCTCAAAGCATGAGCCGTAAAGGGAATTGCTGGGACAACGCCGTGGCTGAAAGTTTCTTCAAATCTTTCAAGACAGAGCTGGTATATGGTGCCAAACTCAAGACCAAGGAAGAAATGAGTCTGTATATCTTTGAATATATAGAATCCTGGTACAACCTGAGGAGAAGACATTCAACATTCGGGAACCTGACCATTGTAGAGTTCTGGGATCAATATAATAGGAGTAAAGAATCAATTATGAATGTAGCTTAACTTTTTGTCCAGAATAGGTTTGCAATTCCAAGGGGTTTGATAAAATAAAGAGTACATTGGATAGACTTGAAATTAATTAAAACAAATATTGATAATATAAAATATAGTTTTTATCTTTGACACTATTTTAATTAAAAAGCAACAAATACATCATTATATACTAAACTAGCTAATTTCCTGTATGTACATTTTCTTAAAATTCCAAAAGTATTTATTTGTCACATTTTCACGCATATAAACAATAAAACAGATAAACATAAAACGGATATATGCAATAAAGTACACATACAGGAATCTGAAGTGTTCATAGTATGGTATTAGCAGTAAGCGTAAAAATACGAAACTGTAGAGAATTCGCAATTGAAAATATAAACTCAATAATATGGAATTACAACTACCAAGAATTACGAACCTTCTTTATGATAATGGAGGCAATGAAGTATGGCAATATTTCGGAGGTGAATACACAATTTTCAATATCAGAATCATAAGCATCAACCCATTCATTATTGAGTCTGCTAGTAAAAATTACCTTCTAATAAGTGACAAAAACTATCAAGATGATGATGCCAATGAATATGTTCTTCTGACTTCAAAAAAACCATCAAAAACTGACTTGGTTGCAGGGCAAATAAAAATAAAACGTTGGCTTAAACACCCAAGTTTTAAAAACTATTTACCTGAAGAAGTTGTCAGCACATGGAATGACAAATTCAAGTTTGTAAAAGAAAATGAACAAGAAAGTATAAAAGGATTACGTCCACCTCAAATTGGTGCATTGTATTCTATTTTATCTCATTTTCAAAATCCAGAGGACAAAGCTATTATTGTAATGCCTACAGGAACTGGTAAAACAGAAACAATGCTGGCTACACTAATTTCAAATTGTTGCAAAAAATTACTTGTTTCTGTCCCTTCAGATTCTTTAAGAACTCAAATCTCTGATAAATTTATAACATTAGGTTTGCTGAAAGAATATGGTATTGTTGATTCATCTTGCTTGAATCCAATTGTAGGCATAATCAATAGTGGATTTGATAGCATTGAAGAATTACAAACCTTTGTTGAAAAATGCAACGTAGTAGTATCAACAATGGATTTATTTGCTGATTTTTCCGAGCAAGAAAAAACTCTTTTAAATAATTCTTTTTCACACTTTTTTGTTGACGAAGCTCATCATTCAGAAGCAAAAACATGGAAGGAACTTATTGACAAGTTTGATAAAGAAAAAGTCTTTCTTTTTACAGCAACTCCTTTTAGAAACGATGGCAAGAGCCTGCAAGGAAAGATAATTTTCAATTTTTCATTACGAAAAGCTCAAGAACAGAAGTACTACAAAAAGATAAATTATCTTCCAATAAGGGAATACAACAAAAAATTAGCAGATAAAAGAATTGCAGAAAAAGCTATCGAACAGTTGCAGAAAGATATTTCGGCTGGATACAACCATTTCATAATGGCAAGGTGTATGAGTAAAAATCGAGCAATTGAGGTTTTTGAGTATTATAAAGAATATACAGAATTCAACCCAATTATGGTATATACTGGCATATCTGGGTTGAGAAATAAGATAGAGGCGATAAAAAAAGGAAATCATTCGATTATAGTTTGTGTAAATATGTTGGGGGAAGGTTTTGATTTGCCGAATCTCAAAATTGCAGCTATTCACGATGAGAGACAAAGTTTACCAATTACTCTCCAATTCATTGGTAGGTTTACAAGAGTTTCGTATAATGAATTAGGTAACGCTAGCTTTATAACTAACATAGCTTATCCTCCAATTCATGAAGAATTAGACCAACTTTACGCAAAAAATTCTGACTGGAATTTACTCTTACCTCGTTTAAGTGCGAATGCTACTCAAAAGGAAATAGATATACAATCTTTCTTGGGTAAATTTAACGATATTTCTGAATCCATTGTTCCTTTTCAAGAAATTAATCCAGCAATGAGCACTGTCATTTTTAAGTGTGGCGCTAATGTATGGAATCCTACAGAATGGGAAAAAGGGTTTCCAAATATTGGAAGTTATGAACACGTTTTTAGTCGCCATAGCCATGATACATTAATAATAATTTTAGGTAAGATTGAAAAAGTAGAATGGGGTAAATTTGAAACAGTTCAAAATCTACAATGGGATTTAGTAGTTATTCATTGGGATTTACGTCCTGGAGTTAATCGAGTATTTTTGAATACCTCGCTTAAAAGTTTTTCTAACTCAGCTCTTATGGACACAATATTTGGAACAGGACAAACAAGTATGATTACAGGAATGAGTGTATTTAAGATTTTTCATGACGTAAATAGGCTTAGCCTTTTTAATGTTGGAGCGAGAAAAGGTATCGGTCAAGACATAACATTCCAATCATATTATGGGAAAGGGGTTCAAGATGGCATTAAATTACTCGAACAAGGAACACTGGTTAAGAATAATATTTTTGGTGTAGGCTATAAAAACGGAGAAAAGGTTTCTTTGGGTTGTTCAGTCAAAGGGAAAATATGGTCATATCAGAGAGGAAATTTAAACGAACTAACTAAATGGTCTGAGATGATGGGAGATATTGTTGAAAATGAAAATATTGACCCAAATGTAGTCTTAGAACATACTCTAGCCATTGAGAAATTACAACAACGACCCAATGGAATGCCAATATTAATTGATTGGAATCCAGAAATGTATGAGAATGCTGAAAACCGGTATGTTTTAAATATTAATGGTCATTATTACGACTTCTCAAACATTGAATTAAATTTATTAAATCCGAGTGTTAATGAGAGTTTGCAGTTTTCAGTTGATGTAAATGAATTTTCAGTTCAGTTTGAACTCAAAATAGGTGTAAATCCGCAAACAAATGAAAGTTATTATAAAACAATACAACTTTCTAATGAAAACTGCACAATACAATATGGGAATAAGAATGAAACTTTGATAAATTTCTTTCAAGAAGTAACACCTACAATTTGGTTTGCTGATGGTTCACAGCTTTATGGCAATTTATTTGTAAAATTAAAATCACAACCTAACGCTATCTCTATTAATAGTATAATATCCCATAACTGGTTAGGTGTAAATATTGAAAAGGAATCTCAAGATATTGCTCCATATATTCAAGATTCAATTCAATATCATTTTATTGAGAGTATTAAGAACGATTTTCAAATAGTTTATGACGATGATGGAAAAGGAGAAATAGCTGACATCATTGGTATCAATGATTCTGAGACTGTAATTGATATACACTTATATCACCTTAAATACGCAAAAAACGGTAGAGTAAGTAATGATATTGATAATTTCTATCAAGTATGTGGACAAGCGCTTAAATCATTGAAATGGAAACATAAAGAAGGAAAAGAATTTTTCAATCATTTATTTAAAAGAAAAACTAAAACACTAAATGGTGTTACTTGTAGTAGAATAATTAAAGGAACCGAAGATGACATTGAAGATTTATTAGAACAGGCTAAATGGACCAAAGCAATGCGTTTTCATATTTATATTGTTCAACCTTCACTAAGTAAGGCAAATGCTTCAAATGATATTCTTTTACTTTTAGGTAATGTTCAACATTACCTTGCGACTGTCGGAAATGTAGAACTTAAAGTGTTTTCAAGTCATTAATTTTCAAAAACTTATATCAAGAACAAAAAATTATAAAAATGTAGGACAAAAACGCATAGCCCCTAACACGCTATTACGGATGAATCACACTTAGTGGATTCTTTGCTCCTCCCTTTTACTAAAGGTTGCTGTGTAGCTCTCCAAAACGGAGGCTCAGTTGTCGTTATACCCAAACGGAGTAAAGAAAAAAGAAAAAAGTCCGTGCGAAAAATAACAATTCAGTCGAGCACCAAAGAGAAAGAAAAAAATACTTCGTTTTGCACATAACTGACTCACATTTAGAAGCCCCAAAAGCTTACAAACCAGCAAAAAACAATAAAGTGTATATTTTTACCCGAGAACAATTGATTGTTAATAAGTTTGTTGATAAGTTTTTTCAAAAATGAATTGTTTATTTAAACAAAAACTTTACTTTTGACAAATAATGTCAACGAAATATATGTCAACAGAAACACTAGGCGAAAAGCTAAGACAATTGAGAGAACTAAACGAGCTACCGTTGCGTAAAGTGGCTGCATTAATTGATATTGATGTGGCAATTTTAAGTAAAATGGAACGTGGTGAACGAAAACTCACAAAAGAAGTTGTGCTAAAATTAGCAGATTTATACAAATACGATATTGAAGAGCTTTTAGTTTTATTTTTGAGCGAGAGAATAATGTATGAGATTCAAGATGAAGAATTTGGAGAGAAAGCATTAATAGTCGCAGAAAGAAGAGTAAAATACTTAAAAGCAAACAAGAACAAATGACAATTAAACATCTCATAGAAAAATATAATGCTGACAGGGATTATTTCCTAACCAGCAAATATAACGAGACGCTGCTTCGCAGCGACTTTTTAGACCCTCTTTTTGAGCTTCTTGGCTGGGATATTAAAAACAACAGCAGCAAACCAACTAACGAAAGAGAAGTAATTTTAGAAGAAGGTTTAAAAGCAAACGCCTCCGAACATTCAAAAAAACCAGACTACACTTTCCGTCTTTTTTCAGAAAGAAAGTTCTTTTTGGAAGCTAAAAAGCCTTGTGTTTCAATTGAATTGAATAATGAAACAGCCAAACAAGTAAGACGTTATGGCTTTACAGCCAAACTCAAAATTTCAGTATTATCAAATTTTGAATACTTGATTATTTATGACACATCAGTAAAAGTTGATAAAGACGACACTTTCCAAAAAGCATTAGTGAAAAAATATCACTACACAGAATACGAAAGCAAATTTGAAGAAATATGTAAACTTCTAAGCAAAGATGCTGTTTATTCGGGGGCGTTTGAAGTCGAGTGGCAAGAAATTGAGAATAAAATTAACCAGTATTCTATTGACAATCTATTTCTTAATCAGATTAACGAATGGAGAAAATTACTTGGAGCTGAAATATTCAAAAACGATCCGACAATTGAAGAACAACAATTAAATGATGTCGTTCAAAGTTATTTGAACAGAGTTTTATTTTTGCGTGTTTGTGAAGATAGAAATTTAGAAGATTATCAAACACTTTTAAAATTTGCCAATTCTAATGACTTCATGGCATTAATAAGCAAGTTCAAACAAGCAGACAAAAGATACAATTCAGGACTTTTTGACCAACTATTAAAAGATCAGATAGTTGAGAATGTAAGTTCTGTATTCTGGCTGATTATAAGACAATTGTATTATCCTGAAAGTCCATATTCTTTCAGTGTTTTTTCATCAGATATTTTAGGAAGTATTTATGAAATCTTTCTTTCCGAAAGATTGACTATCAAAGATGGTAATATTTTATTGGTTAAAAAACCCGAAAATATTGACAGAGATATTATCACAACACCGACTTTTATCATTAATGACATTTTAAGAAATACAGTCTTGCCGAAATGCAATAACAAAACAGACCAGGAAATCCTCAAACTAAAGTTTGCGGATATTTCATGTGGCTCAGGTGCATTTATTTTGGAATTATTCCAATTGCTGATTGATATTTTTGTTGACTTTTATCTAAAAACAGACAAAACAAAACTAATACAGACAAGCATTAACACCTACAAGCTACCATTCAAGACAAAGCGAGAAATCTTGATGAGTTGCATTTATGGTGTTGATAAAGATTTCAATGCTGTGGAAGCAACGAAATTTGGATTATTATTAAAGTTATTGGAAAATGAAGATGTAAATTCAACAAATGCAAGCAAACCAGTTTTACCAAGTTTATCTAAGAATATTATCTTTGGGAATAGCTTATTAAATCCAGCGCAAGTAGATTCAAGAGAAGCACAAGAAATAATTAATCCCTTTGATTTTTCTAAACTCAGATTTGATGTTATTGTAGGAAATCCGCCTTATTTGAAGTCGGAAGACATGAAAAATATTACTCCACTTGAATTGCCACTTTATAAAACAAACTTCGTTTCTGCCTATAAGCAATTTGATAAGTACTTCTTATTCATTGAACAAGGTGTAAAGTTGCTAACTGCTGACGGAACTTTAGGTTATATTGTCCCAAGCAAATTCACAAAAGTTGGTGCAGGCAAAAAACTGAGAGAAGAAATCTCATCAAAAGGCTATTTGCATTCTATTGTTTCATTTGGTGCAAACCAAGTTTTTGTCGATAAAACGACTTACACTTGCTTGCTTATTTTGAATAAAAAGCCTCAAAAGTTTTTCCAATATGCAGAAATAAAGAGCTTGAAAAAGTGGAAAGTAAGAGAGCCTGAAACAGTAAATTACGCATCAAAAAATACGAATGAATTAGATAGTGAAGTTTGGGTTTTGGTTCCAACTGACCTTACTGAAGCTTATAACAAAATCATTTCACAAAGTGTAAAGTTGATTGATTTGGTTGGAGATGTAAACATTTTCAATGGTATTCAAACAAGTGCAAACGAAACTTACATTTTTACACCAACTAAGGAAATAGGTAAACACTACCATTTTTCTAAGAAAAATATCGAATATAAGATTGAGAAAGCAATAACTAAACCATATTTCCAAACAGCAAAAGGAGACAATAATCTCAACACATACAGAACATTCAAACCGAATGCTAGGGTTATTTATCCTTATATGAATGGCGATAATGGAGTTGAGATAATTCCTCTTTCAACAATTCAAAAGAAATTTCCATTTGCTTATGAATATCTCCAAAAGCATAAAGAAATTTTAAACAATCCCAAACGTGACATTAAACCTGAGCCACAAACAGAGAATGAATGGCACAGATACGGAAGGCATCAAAGTTTAGATAGTTGCGGATTACCTTCAAAAATCATTGTGGGCGTTCTTTCTGTTGGCGATAAATACGCTATTGATGTTCACGGAACTTTAATTTCTTCGGGTGGTACTGCAGGTTATTGCGTTGTTGCCATTTCGACAAATTCCGAATACTCAATTTACTACATTCAAGCCATTTTAAACTCAAAATATTTAGAATGGTTTAGTGCGTTATATGGCGAAGTTTTCAGAGGTGGATATATTGCAAGAGGAACTAAAGTATTGAAGAACTTGCCAATACGTAAAATCGACTTTGCGAACAAGACTGATAAAGTTTTACATGACAGTATAGTAAACAAACAAAAAGAGTTAATCAGTATTTATGACCAAATTGATGCCAATGCTGGAAATAAGAGAAAATTGATTCCTTTTCAAGGACAATTTGACAGAGAAAAAGTTGAGTTAGAAAAGCTATTAGCTAAACTATATGATTTAGGTAATGATGATTTATTAATCCCATTAATCAAAGAATTGTATGAAGCTAATTAAGAATGCATCCGCCGAAAAATTGAGAGGTGGTTTTTACACACCTGAACCAATTGCTGCATTTATCCTTAAATGGGGTATAAATGGCAGTTTAGATTCTGACGTTTTAGAACCAAGTTGTGGAGATGGTGTTTTCATTGAGCAATTAAAAGAAAACAACCATAAATTCAACTCAATAACGGCAATTGAATTTGATGAAATTGAGGCAAATAAGGCAAATAAAATTCAGCTTAATAATAAAGAGATAATTAATACGGATTTTCATTTATACTGCAATAAAACTGCAAAACGATTTGATTTAGTTGTAGGTAATCCTCCCTATATTCGCTATCAATATTTTGATGAAGACCAACAGAAAGAAGCTATAAAAGTATTTAACAGAGCTAAATTAAAATACTCAAAGCTCACAAATGCGTGGGTTTCATTTGTAGTCGGCTCTAGTTTATTGCTCAAAGAAAAAGGTAAAATCGGATTCGTAATTCCTGCTGAGCTTTTGCAAGTGTCATACGCTCAGCAGTTACGTGAATTTTTGGCTCATACTTATAATAAAATCAACATTATTTCTTTTGAGAAATTAGTTTTTCCTGACATTCAACAAGAAGTTATTTTATTGCTTTGTGAAAAGAACGGGAATGATTCACATTTAATTGAACATTTAGAATTAAGAGATGCTTCCGATTTGGAAAAATTGGATGTTAACATTCTAAAAAGTCCGAAAAAGAAAATTGATTTCAAATCTAATAAGTGGACTTACTATTTTCTGGAACAGGAAGAAATAGATTTTCTTGAAAGAATAGCAGAACAAAAGAAGATTCCAACAATTGCAAAATATGCAAGTGTGGAAGTTGGCATTACAACTGGCTCAAATGATTATTTTACAGTTCCTTTTCCAATAGTGGAAGCCTATGATTTAACTGAATATGCGAAACCAATGGTAGGTAGAAGCGTTCAGGTCAGTAGCGTGATTTTTACAAAAGAAGATTGGGAATTAAATAGACAAACAAAAGCTAAAGCTCATTTATTAGTATTTCCACAAAAAGACAAGATTGACGAACAAAGCGGTGCAAATTCATACATTAAATTGGGGGAATCAATGGGTGTAAATAAAGGCTACAAAACGGGAATCCGTGATGACTGGTTTGTAATTCCGTCAATAAAATTATCAGACGCTTTATTTATCAGAAGAAATAATTTATATCCAAGACTAATTCTAAATGAAGCAAACGCCTATACAACTGACACAATGCACCGTGTATTTGTGAAAAAAGGAACAAATAAAAAAGCATTTATTGCCTGCTATTATAATTCTTTGTCTTTAGCTTTTTCTGAGATTGTTGGTCGAAGTTATGGTGGTGGAGTTTTGGAACTTATGCCAAGCGAAGCAGGTAAAATTCTATTGCCATATAAGACTGAAAACGCAGAATTGCTCTCGACAATTGACCAAATGATGAGAGACAAAAAAAATATTGACCAAATTCTAAAGATAACAAACGAACAAATCCTTAAAAAAGGATTTGGATTTACAGACAAAGAAATAGAACTTGCTGACAGCATTTGGAAAAAGCTATCGACTAGAAGATTAAATAGAAGTAAATAAATTGACACAGAAGATTGAACGAAAACGAACTGCCTTGCGCATAAGAATAGTTTATGAGCACCCTTAGGTTTATTCTCATTTATCGGTATTCGCTTCAGCTTCTACTTAGTCTTTTTGCGAGAAGTGAAGCTCCCGCAAACCGCTTATAACCTAGACATGTTATCGAAAATAAAACAAATCAATCATGTACATAGAGCAAATTGAAATAGATAATTTCAGGAATTTTCCTCCAGCCAAAGATGATCAAGGAACTAAGATTAAATTTTCAGAAGGTACTAATGTTATAATCGGGCATAACAATGCAGGAAAGACAAACCTGATAAAAGCTCTTCAATTAGTTTTTGATTCAAGAAAGGCAAAAGGGAGACTAACTGTTGATGATTTTTGTAAAGAGTATTCTGACTTTTCAAAACCACCTGAGATTAATATTACAGTCACAATTAAAGAGCAAAAGGCAGAACCCTCAGATGATAAAGTTGTAGTATATGATTGGATTACAAATCCAAGTGATATGTACGAAGCGCAATTGACTTTTTCTTTTTTTCTTCCACAAGGTGACGATTATAAAGATTACTGTGAAGAAGTTGTGAAATTCAGAACGGGAGGGGAATTTGATTCAGAAAAAACATGGCGGTTTGTTAAAAAATACTTCTTTACTAAATACGTTGCACGTATTTATGGTGGAAATCCAAAAAATAAAGAGACTGCAGATAATGAAATGCTTGAAAAATTTGATTTTCAGTTTTTAGATGCCATAAGGGATGCAGAAAAACAAATGTTTTTTGGACATAACACGATACTAAAAGAAGTGCTTAATTACTTTCTTGATTTCGACATTACAGACGGCAAGAAATTAAAAGATTTATCAACAAAAGCAAAGGGAGAATTAAGACAAAAGGAGACAGATTTTGAATCTAAATCTGAATCTCTTTTTATCCAACTCAAAGAACGAATTTCAAAGGATAATATATTAAAGTATTCAGAAGAAACCGGTGCTAATAAAGGTGGAACTCCAGATTTTGATGTACATGTGAGTGAAGATGACTTATTATTTGCATTGCGATTAATCGTAAAAGTTGGAGATATTAATGTTCCAATTAGTAATAATGGACTAGGTTATAATAATTTGCTTTATACTGCCTTAGTTTTAGCTAAAATGCAAATTGAGAGTCAAAGCAGTTATTATGGCGAGAATGCAAAAGTTTTTCCAATTTTAGCAATAGAAGAACCAGAAGCACATTTGCACCCAGCAATGCAATATAAGTTTCTAAAGTTTCTAAAAGAGAATATTGATAAAGACGGCAAAGTTAGACAACTATTTGTAACAACTCATTCGACACATGTTACATCTGCCGCTGATTTAGACAATATTATTTGTTTATATAATGGTTTAGATGGAAAATTTAAAGTTGGGTATCCGGGAAAAGCTTTTGGTAGCAAAATTGATTCAAAGAATTATGTGAAGCGTTTTTTAGATGCTACTAAATCAAATATGTTATTTGCTGATAAAGTAATCTTTGTGGAGGGCTTAGCAGAACAGCTTTTATTGCCGGCCTTGGCTGCTTATGAATTGCGTGTTGCAGATAAGAATATCACAAATGAAGATGAATTAATAAATCAATATGTGGCAATTATTTCTGTCGATAGTAGAACTTTCAAACATTTTTTAAATCTCTATTCATATTCAGAGGAAAACCAATCTGCAATACAAAAGAGAGTTGTATGCATTACCGATGCTGACCCTGAAGAAAAAGGAAATGACAATAAGTGGAGAGGTTGTTTCCCATTTCAATTGAAAACTGACGGTAATTTTAAAGCTTTAGCAACACATGTTACTGATTTAAAAACTGATTATGTTACTAAATTTACAAATATAACTGTATTTCACCCTGAAGAAGGTAAAGGCAAAACATTAGAATATGAATTAGCCAGATATAATCCCAACAGTGAGTTAATTATTACAGATTGTTTTCCTTTAAGTAATAGTCCACATACAAACACAAATTTTAAGAACTTACAAGCTGACTTTATAAATGACTCAAAAAATTACACCAAAATATTAGCTACATATGAAGATCTAATGAAAACTGATGAGCAAAAAAAGAAATTTGGAATATTAAAGGAACAGATCTTGACAAGTGGCTATTCAGATGAAGATAAGTCAAAAGCAATAATTTCATCAATATATTATACTATTGTTAAAAGTCTAAAGGGTGAACATGCACTTTATTTAGAGAAGAATCTTCGAGATGATATATTGAGTGGATCTCCTAAATTTATTGTTCCTATTTATCTCAAAGATGCTATTAATGAAATATTAAAATAGAATATGGATACAATAGCGGAATTACCCGAAGTATTAGATCAGATAAATATTCCATTCAAAATATCAGCAGGACCTGGAGCGGGAAAAACAACATGGCTAGTAAGTCATGTTCAGAATGTCCTAAAGACGTCTGATAGACTCAATAAAACGCTAAAAGTAGCTTGTATTACTTATACAAGAATTGGAGCTGATACTGTTGATAAAAAAGTAAAGAAACTTACCGGAACAAATCGTTTGGATATAGGTACAATCCATAGTTTTCTTTATCGGAATGTAATTAAACCATTTTCTTATCTAATTGCTTTTGATGAAAATGGAAATGAGTTGTTTAATGTAGATGAATTAAGTGGACATATTGAGCATAGACCTAGTTATGATAGAATTAGTAGCTGGATAAACCGAATAGGTACTAAGTATAGTTATTTATATGACCAGAAAAAACTTGATAATAATGGTTATACAAACTTATTTAAGACTAGTAAGTTACTTCTCGAATTTGAATGGTATTTTACGGGAGATAAACTAACTGGACAATTAAGACGAAATAATTATAGAGATTTAAAATTCCCATCATCTAAATTATATGAATATAAACAAGTTTGTTGGAGTAAAGGGATTATGCATCATGAAGATGTTTTATTTTTTACGTACTATATCTTCAAAAAAAATCCCCGAATTGTTGAGTTTGTAAGTAATAAATTTCCATATATTTTTTTAGATGAATTTCAGGATACGAACCCTTTGCAAACATGGATTATTAATGAAATAGCAAAAAAAGGAACAACAATCGGTGTGATAGGTGACCCTGCTCAATCTATTTTTGAGTTTGCAGGTGCTAGGCGCAGAGATTTTCATGATTTTACTTTGCCTGAAATACAACAATTTAAAAAGGCTCATAATTATCGTAGTACTATCAAAATTATTGACTTTTTAAAGGAATTAAGAGATGATATTCAACAAAAGCCAAATGATGATGCCTTGGTCGGAGATGCTGTTGTTGTTATTGTTGGTACCGCGGAAGATGCAATCACACATTTGAAAGGTTTAGGAGATGAAGATTATGCTGTTTTATGTCGCTCTAATAAAGACGTTAGTACGTTAAAATATCATTCAAAAAAGGATGAAGGGTCAAATTTGATTAACCTCCTTTATTCGGAAGATGGTGATCATAAAAGACCAATATTTATTCATTCATTAATTAAAGCTTATGATTTTAATGAAAATTTAGAATTTAAAGAAGCGATAAAGGAAATCAAAAAGCACTTTAAAGGAACAAAAATTGCAAGTTTTGAAAAGAGAAAACTTGCAATTGAAACAATTGATTATTTAAATGAAAATTTAGAATCAAGCATTGAAAATATTTATAAATATTTGCATCAGATATTAAAGGCCCACTCCATTAACCTTACTGGTTTAGCTAAAGCAAAAAATATCCATAAAAAAATATTTCGGGATTTTATACCATTTCTTTCTAAAAAGACAAAAATTAGTAGTAAGATTAGAACAATTCACCAAGCGAAAGGTGATGAATTTAAGAATGTATTATTGTGTCTTAATGATAAGACTGATAAAAATTGTAAGATTAAAAAGAAACTTGAATCTATACTTGAAGATTATATTTTTAATGCTAAATCAAATATTGTTCTTGACTTAGAAGTCGGTGAAGAAACCCGTTTAGTTTACGTAGCTTGTAGTAGAGCACAAGAGAGGTTGTTTATTAACGTGCCCAGATTATCAGATGATGAAGAAATTAAAATGAAGAAATTAGGAGTGACGATTAAAAGAAATTAAAATCGATACATGCCTATAAGCATCGGCAGCGTATTCGCATTTAGTAGTATGCACCGCTTTCACTTTATCGCTCTGCGACAGTGAATCTCTAGAAAATCTGCCATATTCTTATGGTTTACGCAACAGAATTGATATAATTAATTTCGATGAGATAGGAAATTTTATTGAAAAGATTAAAAACTAAAAGATTAAAAACACTGATCGAAATCAAGTTTAACATCTTCGTTTCATAATAGTACTTATTTGGATTTCTAAGCTCATAGAGCTTCTCATTTATCACATCTCTTGCCATGTATCTCTTAATGATATATGTCATGTTTATGTCTTTAAAATGATCCTACAACTCCCTTCATTTTGCTGTATATCCTGTTTATAGGTTAGCGTAAGTTGATTGTTGACTAAACTGGAACGATGTTGTACTTTTTCGAATAAGAGGCAGCAAATGAACATCTTCATCTGCTGCCTCTTATATTTCTTTAGAAAGATAAATCTATCTTTTCACAGTTGCTTTTATGCTTTGCTTTCCAGCTACTACATCTTTATCTTTTTCATAGAGATCACTGTATTTTCAGCTAATTCAAGTAAAATATAAATTGATAACTATAGTGTTACTTTGAGAATAAAGAAAAGTTCATGCCAGATTATCAAATAATCTATCAATTATGAAGCTGTAAACGTATATAAAAAAAACATTTTTTATAAATTATGCTAAATATAATTTTTGAATTAAATGAATGTAAAGAATTATCCTGAAGTGATGGTGATTTCCATAGTAAAAATGGATCGACATAAAGCGGTACATTTTCATCTAAAAATGGTATTGCAAAATCAACTTCACCTTGTGTAAAAGTCAAATTATGAAAATCATTCAGTCTTGGTCTAACTAAACTGTGCATATTTTTAAATGTTTGGAATATGTGAGATACGCTTTCTATGCTTTCCGCTAACGGGTTTGGGTGGTGCGTCGTTTTTTTTATCAACTATACCATTCTTTTTTAATTTCCTCAATATTCATTGATTTCCATTCTTCTTTCCACAATTCCCAATAGGGGATATCGTTTGATGACGGTTCGGGTGTGCATCTGTCAATTTGAACTATTGAGGGTAATACAATTGACTCACCAACAAGCAAAGCCTCTCCTTGTCTTAATGATGGCATCTTATCAATTAGTGTGCCAAGAGTGTCTGGTAATAATTTTTTCACATAGCCTTGATCGACAGGATTGGTTAGTCTCATTGCAATAAAATTATTGCATTGAGAAAAAATAGTTTCAGAAATTTCTGATGGTCTTTGACTAGCTAAAAGCAAAGTAATACCATATTTTCGTCCCTCTTTTGCAATTCTTTCAATCGATTTCTTTGAAGATCTATATTTAGCTAAATCACTATTAGGCACATATTTATGAGCCTCTTCATATACAAGTAGAATTGGAATATCGTTGTTTACTTTTTCACATGGATCCTTTGCACTTCTATACCTTTTGTAAAAATAACCGTATTCAAAAATCATTCTAGAAATTAATGAAACTGTAATACTTAAAACCTCAAAAGGGACACCACTTAAATCAATAATTGTAACATTAGACTCATTTTTGGGTTTATATCCAATCAACTGATTAAGAGTTTCTTCAAAAGTAATTTTCTTCGATTTTTCTCCAAGTAAGAAATCAAGACGTTTATCATTAATCTTACCTTCAAGTCTATTTACATAATTTGTAAGTTTGCCATTTAAACTACCATTAGTAAGTTTTGGTTGGCCAGCCTTTTCTTTATTAGTGGATGCATAGACTTCACCAGAATCAATAAGCTCAGTATTTTTAAATTTTCCATAGTCCAAAACTGAGTTTATATCAAAATACAAAGGAGAATCGTAATGAATTTTATTCTTATCTTCTTCAGACCCTTTAAAGTTTGCAACTCTATTTGTAACAATTGCCTCTTTAAAAATGAACTTCTGATTGTGATCATTTGCTTCGGTATCCAAAAAGAACTCCTCTAATTCTTCACTGTTTAACAACCAATATGGTAATACAAGATTCTTTGTATCAATAAAATTAGCACTAGGGAATGCTGACTTATACTCTGAATGAATATCAAATATTATAACATGAGAATTATTCAATGAAAATGCACCATTTTTCTCAGAAACAGCTTTTTGAATAATTGAAGAAAGTGTATGGGATTTTCCAGATCCAGTTGATCCAACTACAGCAATATGTTTATTGAAAAATTTATTGCCATTTACAGATATTCTTATATTTGGATTTGAAGATAATGATGCAAAAGTAAATTGCTCTTTGGTCGCAATGGCTTGCTCATAAATCTTCTTAATTTCTTCCTCTGTTGCTGGTTCCACCTTTTTTGGTGGAATTGCTAATGAATCACCACCACGTATGAACTTGCCATCTTTTATCATTCCTAAGGGTAATGCCTCAATTGCGTAGTCTCTTTCACCTTTGTCATTAACTATTATTGAAAAATTCTCAATTATGGCCATTAAAATTGCATTCTCATTATCCGCAATTTTCAAATATGAACCAACCTGGAGGCTTTCACCAGCAACCCTAAAATCTTCAAGATTATCAACAATAATTCTAATCTTATCGGGATAAACTGCTATTACTTCGGCATTTATCTTTTGTTTTTCTTCAGCCATTTTTAAATAATTTTTTGGATATCAGTTAGTTTTGAAATTTGCACTTTAATTTGTTTAATATTCACATAATTTTCATTGAAGAATGGTTCATTCAAATAGAATTGGTATAATTCTTTTGTTGCCTCAATGTCTTTTATGATATCAGAAATAAATTCTATTCTATTAATAAACTTTATTTTTATCTGGTTACTATTATTTGCCTTTTTAATCAACGACTTAGAGCTAAAGCTCGCTCCTAGATATTCATAACCATCAATAAAAATAAAACCTTCATTATACAATTCTCTTTTCAGTTCAAGTAGCTCATCGGATTGAATATTATGGAGGTAAATGTATGGACAAAAAGGGCTAGGTTCCCTCTTGGATAGTTTTGACCATTTCTTTGAAATTGTAAATATTAAATCCTTTAATTCTGTTCGTAAATAATTCACGCTTGGAACCTCAATAATAAAAAAGCGTTCGAATGGAGAGATATTAAGATTCGTAAAATATTGATGGCGCAATTCTGAAAAAAACTTTTCACTACCTTTGTAGAACAAAAACCATTCATTAAATAGGACTTGTTTAAAATCAATTTTCGTCAAGAAAGCTCCTTTTGTGATTCGCCTTTTATTTACATCACTCTCAATTGCTAGATTTTTAATCACATTTAGAGCATTATTGTAATAAAAATGTTCCGCTTCAAATGAGTTACAACCAAAATTATTACTCATTAAAAGTATTATTCTATTCAATTGCACATCATAATCATCAGCTAAATTATTAATTGTGAGCAAAGTAAGAAAATCTGATAAATCAGAATCAGTTAATGATAGCTCTATATGATGATAATGCCGAACATCTTCTTTTTTGTAGGTTAAGAACTTCTCTTTTAATTCTTGCAGTTCTATTGGTAATGATAATTTGTCTTGGCCTGATTCATAGAAGCCATAGAGTTTATAATTCACCCTATTTTTAAGTCCATTCTTTACATCTTTGTAATGATTAAGCATTAACCTTATTGGTTTTGCAATAATTGAATGATTGTACTCTGTTTTAGAATAATATTTACATTGGATAGCAGTTTCTTCTGTTGCTGTTAATAAGTCTACATCCTCAATTCCCTCAACGACAATAGAGTCTAAATCATTAGCCAGTTCAAGAAGCTGTAATATTGCATAATCGAATTGGTAGAAATAGCCTTTAATAGTATCAATTGCAGTTCTATCTTTCATAGTAATAATTATTGTTGAATCATTAGGAGAAACTACTGTGGCAGGTTTTAACATGACGCACAACACCTGTGCAATAAGTTTATCATAATTTGACATGCAGCACTTTATCAACTGCGTTTATTTGATTTCTATAACTTCGATGCATTTATACGCTAAAAAGATACAACCGCATTGGGATTATTGCCATTATAAAAACCACAAACACTTTCTGTTTCGTGTTTTTGCCTTATGGTTTGACATCGTTGTTTTAACATGGTTTGCAGATGTTTAGACTGTAAAATCAGTTTACTCAATTGAAGATTAAATCAATATCGAGTGTATTTCCAGCAGCTAAATTACAAATTATTTGATTATTGTATGATTAAATATTAAAATATTCAATAAACTGCTGCACCAAGCTCAAGGTGAAATATCCACGTTCCACCATCAAACGTCGGCTCACTTGCCCTGAATTTGACGCCTCTTTTTTTTTAGAAACTCATTCTCGATCTCCAATTGACCAATCTTGCGATAAAAATTATCCGTTTATAGTTCCTTTTGCTTAGCCTCTGGGAGATTCGGTTTGCTGAAAGTTTCAATGGCACTCTCCAGATATTGCTTCTTCCAAAGGCTCACTTGGTTCGGGTGAACCTCGTAAATACTCGATATCTCACTGATTGTCTTTAACCCCTTAATGGATTCAATTGCCACTTTGGCTTTCAGCTCCGCTGAAATTGTCCTGCGCATAATTCTACTGTTTTTAGGTGTATAAATGTAACTATTTTACACCTTAGGCAGTTGCACTAGATTCGGGTACATTATAATTTCCAACGCCACCGCAGGTTGAAACAGGCAGCCCGACTTCGGAGGGTTGCCAGCTCCCTGCAAGGGCAAGGACTTTTGAGCAGCCGAAAGAATTTCGAGCGGCTCAAAAGATACCTTGCTATGTTCTGTCGAACATAAAAATCCGCCTGATGACGGATTGGAAGAGAGCCAGTCTCAATGCGAAAGACACCTATGGGTATGTTTTGTCGCTTGGGAACAAAAGTAAAGCCTTTCTTCATCCGCTTACAGGGCATAAAAAGGCCTGAAGCGGCCACCCCGACGCCACAAGCTGTCACCAAGCCGTAAAACGGCACAAGCGATAATCATTACTTGTTTATTTGCCGGAGAAAGGATGGTACCTCCGGATAAACAGCTGGCGGTTTTTTGTAAAATACCGATAAGTGTACGAACCAAAATTGCAGCAAACAGCCATTGGGTAAAACCGGAATGCCAATGCCTTTCCATACGAACAGATACGGGTATGTCATACCCAACGAAAGAATGGAAAAACAACCCAACCAACCAACCAACCAACCAACCAACCAACCAACCAACATGGGGCGGTATGGAAAGAACACTATCCGCATCACCGGTGGGCGGAATATCTCTATCACCATTTGACGAAACGAATGTTTGGATAAACAGATAAATGAATGTATAACTAATAAAATGAATGAACGGATGAACGAACCTATTTATGTAGCTTTTTCCACACAGAAAGGTGGATCAGGCAAAACGACTTT
>Ga0209125_1001729_pt1 | contig 19049 bp, 18 predicted proteins | sample BarGraIncub1131A_FD_184503 | JGI IMG/M metagenome (GOLD analysis project Ga0209125, IMG submission 184503) | Arctic peat soil microbial communities from Barrow, Alaska - Barrow Graham LP Incubations 11-31A (SPAdes) (version 2) | ecosystem: Environmental > Terrestrial > Soil > Wetlands > Peat...
TGGGAGAGTTCAAGCCGCTCCTCGACCTGGCCGGGGTGACCGCCCTGGAGCGTGCCGTTACATTGTTCCGGGCCGCCGGGGTGCGGGACGTGAGAGTGGTGACCGGGCACCGGGCGGCGGAGCTTTCTCCTTTGCTGGAGCAACTGGAGGCGCGGGTGGTACCCAATCCCGATTACCGGGAGGGGATGTTTAGTTCGGTGGCGGCCGGGGTAGCGACGCTCGGGGCGGAGGTGGACGCCTTTTTCGTGCTGCCGGTGGATCTGCCGCTGGTCAGGCCGGCAACGGTCCGGCGCCTGCTGGACGCTTTTCGTCAAGGAGGCGCCGGGATTGTGTACCCCGCCTTCCTGGGCGAGCGCGGCCATCCCCCCCTCATCGCCGGCCGGTTGGCGCGGGAAATTGCCGACTGGCGCGGTCCGGGCGGACTCCAGGGGGTCCTGGCCGGCTGGGAGGGGGAAGCCCGCGAGCTGGAGGTCGCCGACGAGCAGATCCTGCGCGACATGGATACCCCCGACGACTACCGGTTGCTGAGGGAAAAGGCCGAAGGGGACCAGATTCCCGGCGAGGCGGAATGCCGGGAGCTGCTCGTCACGGTTTTGCAGGTCGAACCTTCCATCCTACGCCACTGCCAGGCGGTGGCGCAGCTCGCCCTGGCCCTGGGAAGGGAGCTGAACCGGTCGGGATGCGGGCTGGACATTCCCGCCCTGGCGGCGGCCGCCCTGCTGCACGATCTTGCCCGGAAGGAACCGGACCACGCCCGGGCTGGGGCGCGCCTGTTGCGCGGGCTCGGTTACGAAGTTGTGGCCGATCTGGTCGCCACCCACATGGATATGACGGTAAAGGAGGAGGAGCCGATCAGCGCCGGCGAACTGCTCTATCTGGCGGACAAGATGGTGCAAGGGGAGCGGCGCGTCCCCCTCGCGGAGCGTTTCAGCGCCACCATGGCACGCCACGGCCATGACCCGGCGGTCGCGGAAAATATCAGCCGTCGGCTGGAAACAGCGCTGCTCATTCAAAAGCGCCTGGAAGCCGTGTTGGGGCGCACCATGGCGGAGGTAATCAGCACATTATGAGCGTCAACCGTGAGAAAAAAAGCGAGACCACCGTCTTTCTCCTGCGCCACGGAGATTCCCGGCAGGACGGCGTAAAGCGCTATATCGGCCAGGCGGACCTTTCCCTCAACGAGGAGGGGCGGGCCCAAGCCGAGGACTGGCGGAGCGAGATGGCTCAAATCCCGCTGCAGCGAATATTTTGCAGCGACCTGAGCCGCTCCCATGAAACCGCCTGTATCGTGGCCAGAGGTAGGGGCGAAGCGGTCCGGCCGCTCTCCAGGTTGCGGGAAATCAACCTGGGTGTCTGGGACGGCCAGTCGATGGATGAGGTGCGCCGACGCTACCCAGCGGAATATGAGAAACGCGGCGCCGATATGGTGTACTATCGTCCTCCCGGCGGGGAATGCTTTGCCGACGTGGCGGCCAGGGTCATCCCCCTATTCGAGGAGATCGTGCGCAACGCGTCGGGGAACCTGTTGATCGTCGGCCATGCGGGGGTGAACAAGGTCATCCTCTGCCATATCCTCGGCATGCCGCTGGAGAATCTTTTCCGGATCCGGCAGGATTACTGCTGTCTCAACGTGATCGACAACGGCAGGGAAGGGATGCGCCTGCGTCTGATGAATATGGGCCATCTCGCCCTGCAGCGCGGCGTCTGCGCGGAGCCTGCCCCCAATCCGTCGGACTCATCTGCTGAGAACGGTTATGAAGGACTCGACGCGCGCAAGGATGCGCGACATGGCTCATGGGCCTCCTGGTTTCCTTGAGCTAGGCGGACTGCCCAAGGAATGTGCTTTTATCCACCATGGTGCCTGCCGTTATGTCAATGAAGTGACAACGCTCCCCTCCGGAAGGCGAGCCATGCAATGACATGGCCCGAAAGGACTCGCTTTGCGCGGAGCGCCAGGTCCGGCACCACCCTTGCACTCTTTAGCCTATAAAAACTCGGAAGGAGAACCAACCCATGCGTAGTATGTCCAGAACCATTGCTCTCGCCCTCTGCTGCCTTCTGTCCATCGCCTCGACGGCCTCGGCCGGCGAGATCGCCATCTCGGTGGCGGCGAGCCTCAAGGAAGTGATGAATGAACTGACGGCGCGCTACGCCGCCAAAACGTCGGGGGTCGGCTTTCAGAAGAACTACGGCGGTTCCGGTGCGCTGGCCAAGCAGATCGAGAACGGCGCGCCCGCCGACCTGTTCATCTCCGCCAACCTGGAGTGGATGGATTACCTGAGGAAGCGCCGGCTGGTTGATCCGGCCAGTGTCGCGATCCTGGCCGGCAATACCCTGGTCTTCGCCGGGACTACCGGCGCCAAGGTAACTGGGATGCGGGATCTCCCCGCGCTTGCGCGCATCGCCATCGGCAGCCCGAAGAGCGTCCCCGCCGGCGAGTACGCCCTGGAGGCGATGCAAAAAAGCGGCATCGAGAAGCTGATGGAGAAGAAGCTGGTCATGGCGAAGGACGTGCGGGTGGCGCTCATGTACGCGGAACGGGGCGAGGTGGACGGCGCCTTCGTCTATCGCACCGACGCGCTCTTGTCCCGGCAGGCGCGCATCCTCTTCACCGTTCCCGCATCGCTTCATGCCCCGGTGGTCTGCCCCATGGGGCTCACCACGACCGGAGCCAGGAAGGGGGAGGCCCGGGAGTTCCTCCGCTTCCTCGCCTCGGCCGAGGCGAAAAAGACCCTGGAAAAATACGGCTTTTCGGTCAAGTAAGCGCCATGACCCTGACCCCGGTCGATATGGACGCCATTCGGCTCTCCGCCAAGGTGGCGGTGACGGCGACGCTCGCCTCTCTCCCGTTCGGCTTTCTGGCCGCCTATTTCCTCACCTTCGGCAGGTTCAGGGGGAAGAGCGTGCTCGACGCCATGGTGAATCTGCCGCTGACCCTCCCGCCGGTGGTGATCGGTTACCTGCTGCTGCTTCTGCTGGGAAAGAAGGGGTGGATCGGCTCGCTTCTGGACCAGGTCGGCGTCAGGATCGTCTTCACCTGGCAGGCGGGTGCCATCGCCTCGGCGGTGGTCGGCTTTCCCCTGCTGGTCCGCTCGGTTCGCATCGGCATGGAGTCGATCGATGAAAAGCTGATCCAGGCGTCGCGCACCCTCGGGGCCAACTGGCACGACACCCTTCTTACCGTCATCCTCCCCCTCTCGGTGCGGGGGATCGTGGCCGGTTCCGCCCTCATGTTCGCCCGCAGCCTGGGCGAGTTCGGCGCCACCATCATGGTGGCCGGCAACATCCCCGGCGTAACCCAGACCATGCCGCTCGCCATTTACGAGTATGCCTCCTCCCCGGGCGGAGAACGGGCGGCGCTCACCCTCTGCCTGGTCGCCATACTACTTTCCTGCGCGGTGCTCGTTTTCCACGAGTACCTCGGGGGAAAGCTCGCCCGGAGGGACTGACATGGAGCTGCGCGCCACGGTAATGAAATCCTTCGGCGGGTTCTCCCTTAATGCCGACATCACGGCCAGCGGCACCAGGCTGGGAATCTTCGGCGCGTCGGGGAGCGGCAAGTCGACCATGGTGAACCTGCTGGCGGGGACCGAGAGCCCCGACTGCGGCTCGATCCACCTGGACGGCGAGTGCCTCTACAGCAGCCGGATGAAGATCAATGTCCCGCCCCAGGGGCGACGCATCGCCATCGTGTTCCAGCGCCCCCATCTCTTCCCCCACCTGAGCGTCAGGGGAAACCTGCTGTACGGCTTCAAGCGCTGCGCGCCGGGAAACCGGAAAATCGATCTCGGGTCGCTGGCCGGCATCCTGAAACTGGAGGGTCTCCTGGAGCGGGGGGTGAACAACCTCTCCGGCGGGGAGAAACAGCGGGTTGCCATCGGCCGGGCCATGCTCTCCAACCCCCGGTTGCTCCTGATGGACGAGCCGCTGTCGGCCCTGGACGACGAGCTGAAATTCCAGATCATCCCCTACCTCAGGACGGTCTGCGAGGAGTTCGGCATCCCGTTCGTCTTCATTTCCCATTCCATGATAGAGATGCAGCTCATGGCTGACAGCGTCCTCAGCTTCGAGAACGGCTCCTGTACCGCAATGACCAGCGTCGAGGATTTGGCCCGACGCAGCATGGGGAAGAGCCAGGTGGGATACATCAACCTGCTGCGGGTGGGTAAACCGCTCCGGAGTAACGGTCTCAATGTGTATGCCTGGGGAGGTGGTGAACTGTTCATTTCGGCGCAGCGCGACGTGGCTGAAGGTATCTTCGAACTCTCCTCGCGTAACATCATCCTGTTCAAGAAGCATCCGGAAGCGATCAGCGCGCGGAACCTGCTCAGATGCCGGGTGAGCGGCACCTTCGCCGCGGGGAACAAAGTCGGCATCGAACTCGACTGCGGCGGCGAGCGGCTCATCGCCGAGGTGGTCCGGGAGGCGGCCAGCGAGTTGGAAATCCGGGAGGGAGCGGAGCTGTTCGCGGCGATCAAGGCCACAGCGTTCCGGCACCTTGCCTGAGATTTAGTCCGGCCAGCGGCTGTTACAGTGTTACTGGCAGATGTACCCGCCTTGGCCCTTACCGTTTTTACCGAATTACCACCTATTCGCCACAGGAATGTAATAGTTCCGCGCTATCCTTGGATCAGACAATCTAAAAGGAGATAGAGAGATGAGGACAATGGTAATGGGTGAATATTACGTCTGGTACTGCGACTGGTGCGACTCAAAGAATCTCACCCCCTGGACCCGGGCGAGTGGCGGGAAGGTCTGCTGCGGTGGCTGCCATAAGGAGTTTCCGGTTTCCAGGTCGCGGCGTGACGAGAGCGTCGCGCAGGAACCGCGGCAGGCGTATGTCTAGAGGGGAGTAAAACGCGGACAGCCGATGTCGTAGATACCGTATGAGTGCGGGGTTGCGGAGTTTCCGTCAGCCCCTTTGCTTTTTCCGGCAGCCGGCCCCAAGGGCCAGCCTGCGGGATTCCGTCAGGCCGACCTTCTCGGGTTTCATAAACTGGGCAGGTTCCTGCCGTAGCTTGTTTTGTTCGCTTCCCGGTAGGAATCCCGAATTTTTCTGATTCTGTCGATGTGGCGGTCCAGTTCGCTGAAGTCGAGGCCGGTGAGCAGCAGACGTAGCAGTTTCATGATTGATACCCCCTTGGTAGTGAACATCAGTATAGGGGAGCAATCTTGAGGTCTTGTTACGGTGCAGTTAATCTTTCGACAAAAACGAAGGTGGGTAGGCAGGTCGCCTGCTAAGGATATGCAAAAAAGGGGCGCACCGAGGTGGCCCCTTTTTGACGGTTAGGCGGGTAGGTACGGTTCAGGCGATGGTGTGCCTGATGTCTTTTCCGTTCACCATGAAGATCACCATCTCGGCCACGTTGGTGGCGTGGTCGGCGATCCGCTCCAGGCACTTGGAAACGTGGTTAATCCTGATGGCGCGGCTGATGGTGGTGGGGTCCCCCATCATGAAGGTGAGGAGTTCCCGCTGGATCTGCTCGTTCAGGTCGTCCACCACCTGATCGTCCTCGCAGACCTTGATTGCCAACTTATCATCACCACGCACGAAGGCGTCCAGCGCCTCCTTCACCATGGTCGAGGCAGCCTGGGCCATGCGCGGCAGGTCGATGTATGGTTTCAGGGACGGCTCCAGGTTCAGCTCCTTCACCCTTTTGGCGATGTTGGCGGCCTGGTCGCCGATCCGCTCCAGGTCCGTCACGATCTTGAGCGCCAGGGTGATGAAGCGCAGGTCGCGCGCCGCCGGCTGCCGGCGTGCCAGGACCTCCAGGCACTTCTCGTCGATCACCATCTCGAGCCGGTTAATCTCGTGGTCGAAGGCGATGGTATGCTCGGCCAGCTCGGTATCCCTTTCGACCAGGGACTGCATGGCGTTGGCGATCATCAGCTCCACCTTGCCCCCCATCTCCAGGAGTTTCTCCCGTATCTCGTTCAGTTCCGTATCGAACTGTTTGCTGAAATGCTCTCTCTCCATACACGGTCTCCCCGTAAATTCTCAGTTTCTGCAGTTTTATTAACCTTACCAGGCAAGGTAGGCAACCAAAAAGTGTCCAGAGCGGCAAAAGGTCTTGAATAATTCAAACTGAATTCGTACCAGGCAAGGCCGCAAGGATCACCAGACTGTCAGGTAAAGTAATATCCGAAAAGCCTTCACGCCCGTTCGCTCTCGCTCTCTTAAGATGCAAAGTCGCAAAGGAAATCTGAAAGAATTTTTCGGTTAAACCCTGAAGTCCAGGTTTTAGGCCTTTCTTTGCGTCTTTGCGGCTTTGCGTGAGACGGTTTTAGCCTACCCGAAGCGGCCCGTGATGTAATCCTCGGTCTGTTTTTGCTCCGGGGTGGTGAATATCTTCTTGGTCCCACCGCACTCGATCAGTTCCCCCAGGTAGAGAAAGGCGGTGAAGTCTGAGACCCGGGCCGCCTGCTGCATGTTATGGGTGACGATGATGATGGTGTAGCGCTCCTTCAGCTCCTCGATCAGTTCCTCGATCTTCAAGGTGGAGATCGGGTCGAGCGCCGAGGCCGGCTCGTCCATCAGGATCACCTCCGGCTTCACCGCGATGGTCCGCGCGATGCAGAGGCGCTGTTGCTGCCCGCCCGAAAGGTTCATGGCGTTGGTCTTCAAGCGGTCCTTCACCTCGTCCCAGAGCGCCACCCGTTTCAGGCAGGTCTCCACGATCTCGTCCGCCTCGCTTCTCACCATGCGGCCATTCAGCTTGTAGCCGGCGACCACGTTGTCGTAGATGGACATGGCGGGGAACGGGTTCGGTTTCTGGAACACCATCCCGACCCGGCGCCGGATGGAGACCGGATCGACCCCCCGGTCGTAGATGTCGTCGTTGTCCAGCAGGATCTTTCCGGTGACCCGCGCCGAGGGGACCAGGTCATGCATCCGGTTGATGGAGCGAAGCAGCGTGGACTTGCCGCACCCCGACGGTCCGATGATGGCGGTGACGCTGTGTTCCGGGAAGTCGATGCTGACGTCCTTCACCGCGTGCGTCTTGCCGAAGCTTATGTTTAGCCCTTCCAGGTGTACCTTGCTGCTGTTCATGCAAACCCCTTGAAACGGTTTTGAGTTTTGAGTTTTGGGTTTTGAGTTAAAGGCAAAAGCCCCTTGCCACTCCCTCGGATCATTACTTCTGCTAACCACTCATGGTAGCATCTACAACTTAATCTTAATCTTAATCTGTTTTCTTCACCTGCTCCTGCCGAAGTACCTGGCGGCGAGGCTCAGGCTGAACATCACCGTCACCAGGACCAGCGCGCCCGCCCAGGCGAGCTTGTGCCAGTCCTCGTAGGGGGCGATGGCGAAGTTGAAGATCTGCAGCGGGATCGCCGCCATCGGCTCGGTGAGCTTCCTGCCCCAGAACTGGTTCCCGAGCGCCGTGAAAAGCAGCGGCGCGGTTTCGCCGGCGACCCTCGCTATAGCCAGCAGGATCCCGGTCAGGACGCCGGACAGGGCGCTTCGCAGCGTCACCTTGAGGCTGGTGCGCCAGAGCGGCACGCCGAGGGCGAGGGACGCCTCGCGCAAGGACTCCGGGACCATCTTCAACTGTTCCTCGGTGGTGCGCAGCACGATCGGTATGATGATCAGGGCGAGCGCCACCGATCCGGCCAGGGCGGAAAACCCCTTCATCGGCACGACCAACAGGGTGTAGGCGACCATTCCCGTGATGATGGAGGGGGTGCCGGAGAGGACGTCGGCGGTGAACCGAATCGCGGTCGAGGCGCGCCTGCCGCCGTATTCCGCCAGGTAGATGGCGCCGAAGATCCCGATGGGAAGACCGATCAGCGAGGCCATGGAGATCATCACCAGGGATCCCACCATGCCGTTGGCCATGCCGCCCCCGGCCTCGCCGGTCGGTTTCGGGATCTGAGTGAAGAAGTCGAGGCTCAGGGAGCTCAATCCCATCTTCACGATGTGGAAAAAGACGAATCCGAGCGGGACCAGGACCGCTGCGGTGGCGGCAACCATCAGGACGGTCATCAGGTGGTTCTTCGCCTTGCGGAATGCCACGCTGCGCGTCATCATGCCGCACCTCCGTCCGCGCTCCGCGATACGCTCCAGATGAGGAGCCTAGCCAGGGCGTTGATGACCAGGGTAACCACCAGCAGTATGAGTCCTATCTCCATCAGGGCGGAGCCGTGCAGCTTGGAGGTGGTCTCGGCGAACTCGTTGGCGATGACGCTCGGCATGGTGTAGGCCGGGGACAAAAGCGACAGCGAGATGTTCGGTGCGTTGCCGATCACCATGGTGACCGCCATGGTCTCGCCGACCGCGCGTCCCAGGCCGAGAATAGCGGCCCCGAGGATGCCGGACCTGCCGTAGGGAAGGACCGCCATCCTGATCATCTCCCAGCGGGTGGCGCCCAGGGCGATGGCCGCCTCCTTCTGGCTGAGCGGCACGGCGAGCAGCACCTCCTTGGTGATCGAGGTGATGATCGGCACCACCATGATCATCAGGATGAAGACCGCGGCGAGCATGCTCACCCCGTAGGGGGCGCCCATGAAGAAGGGTAAAAAGCCGAAGTGCTCGGTCAGGAACGGCTCGACGCTGCGCTGCAGCCAGGGCGCCATCACCAACACCCCCCAGAGGCCGTAGATGACCGAGGGGATGGCCGCCAGCAGCTCCACCAGCGGCGCCACCAGGGTCCCCAGGCGCTTGGGGCAGATCTCCGTGATGAAGACGGCGGCCCCGATGCTCAGGGGGGTGGCGAGGAGCAGCGCGAGCACCGAGGAGACCACCGAGCCGTACAGGTAGGGGAGCGCCCCGAAGACCCCTTGCACCGCGTCCCATTCCCGGCTGACGATGAAGCGCCAGCCGAATTTCCGTATGGAGGGGAGGCTCTCAATAGTCATCTCCGCCAGCATGATGGCGAGGATGATCAGGATGCTGAAGGCGAAGATGGTGGTGATGGCCCGAAAGATCAGGTCGCCGTTCAGCTTTCTCACCGGTGCATCGTTGGTTGTTGTCGCAGGTTGCAAGGTATTCTCCGTATCTGGTGCAAGATTGGGGGGCCGGTGACCTTACGTCTCCAGCCCCCCGGTTCCCAGTGACGCGCCTACTTGATGCTCTCTATGGTCTTCTGCACCATCGTCGCCACGTTCGGGGGGAGCGGCGCGTAGAGGAGTTTGCCGGCCATCTGCTGCCCCTGCTTCAGTTCCCAGTTCAGGAACTCGGCCAGCTTCTTCCCCTTCACCTTGTCCTTCTGGTCCTGGTACACGAGGAGCCAGGTGAAACCGACGATCGGGTAGGAGTCCTTGCCAGGCTGGTTCACCAGGGACACGCGGTAGTCAGCCGGCATCGATTTGGCGGCGCCCGCCGCCGCGGCGGAGGTGGAGTCGATGGAAGGCTCCACGAAGCTTCCGGCGCTGTTCTTGAGGAAGGCGTAGGGGAGCTTGTTCTCGAAGGCGTAGGCGAGTTCCACATATCCTATGGTGAAGGAGGTGGTCTTGATCTGTCCGGCGACTCCCTCGTTCCCCTTGCCGCCCAGGCCGACCGGCCACTTGACCGAGGCGCCCTTGCCGACGCTCTTGGCCCATTCCGGGTTTACCGAGCAGAGGTAGTCGGTGAAGATGTTGGTGGTGCCGCTGCCGTCGGAGCGGTGCACCACGATGATCGGCTGGTTCGGCAGAGTGAGCGCCGCATTGTCCCGGGCGATTTTCGGGTCGTTCCAGGAAACGATTTTGCCCAAATAGATCTGGGAGAGGGTGTCGGAGTTGAGTTTCAGCCCCTTGGCGACGCCGGGGAGGTTGTAGGTGACGACCACCGCGCCCATGACGGTCGGCAGGTGCAACAGCTTTCCGGGGGCGCCCTTCAACTCCTCGTCGGTGAGGAACTTGTCGCTGGCGCCGAAGTCGACGTTCTGCGCGACGATCTGCTTGATCCCGCCGCCGCTGCCGATGGACTGATAGTTGAATTTGACGCTTTTGTCGATCTTGGCGTATTCAGCGAACCATTTCGAATAGAGCGGGTAGGGGAAGGTGGCACCGGCGCCGTTGATGAGGGTTTCCTCGGATTTGCTGCACCCCGCCGCCAGGGCCGCCAGAGCTGCCAGGGCCAGGCAAGTCAGCATGCTTTTCCGGATGTTCTTGATCATCGATGCACTCCTTTTTCGCTTTTTGTGCCACGTGTCACAATATGCCCCACGAATGTTACAGGCGTGTTACGGTTTGGGGAAGTTCCTGTGAATACGGGCCCGGCGGAGGATAGGGACGCCTGAGTATACCAGAGTCCTCAGAGGTCCGCCCGGTGGCTGCGCGGCGAGTACCTGACGGCGAACACCCGGATGAAGGCGAGCGCCAGCATGAGCAGGATCACCATGGCGAGGCTCTGCCAGGGCGTCTCCTTGTACCAGAAGGCCATCACCTCGGTCAGCACCGTCACCATGACCGTGTCGATGATGTAGGTTACCTTGACCCTTCCCTCGCTGAAGTAGGCGAGCGCCGTGCGCAGCAGTTCCACGATGGCGAGCACGGTCAGTATGTCCACCAGTATCGCCTTGAAGGCCGCGTGGAAGGGGAGGGCGAGGATCAGTCTCAGGTCGTAGAAGGTGTAGACGACCCCCGCCAGGATCGCCAGCAGGATGGCGACAATCAGAAAGCTCAACAGCGCCCGTGCGCTTTTCTCGAAAAAAGTGGTAAGTCTTTGGTCCATCGTTTCAGCAGCCCACATAGGTCCCTCCTTTTTTCCTAGCAGCATACCCCCCGCTTGTTACAGTCCAGTTAAGGATGGGTAAGGATCAGATGTATTCCATCCATTTCCGTATACCTTTCCGGGTGGGAAAATAGTGCTGGTGTATACGAATTAGGTATGCTATTCAAATGCCAATCCAATCCATGCCTTCGCGAACTCTTCAGCCTGCCGGGAGCTATTCCGGCAGCCAGGGTCCTGCTTCCAGACGGAAGGGGCCTTTTTTTTGGGTAGCGTTATATATTTAAAAATACAACGGATCGAGGTTCACGGCCATGCGGATACTGCTCGCCATTGACGACACGGACAACCTGGAGAGCAGAGGAACCGGGGCTATTGCCACCTTGATCGCCGAGGGGATGCAGCAAAAAGGGTGGGGAACCGCAAGCTTCATCACCCGGCATCAGCTGCTGGTTCATCCCGACATCCCCTACACCTCCCACAACAGCGCCATGTGCTTCGTGGCGGAGATCGGCGCGGGGTGCCTGGATCAGGTGATCGCCTTTGCCAGCGACTTTCTGGATCACGAGTGCGCGGAGGGTTCCGACCCGGGCCTCTGTGTCGCGGTCCTCGACCGCATGGCGTCGGCGCCTGAGCTGATCGCCTTCGGCCAGCGGGCGAAGCTGGAGGTGATCTCCATGCCGGAGGCCTTCGCGCTGGCGGGCCGGCTCGGGGTGCATCTGTCCGAGCACGGCGGCACCGGGCAGGGGGTAATCGGTGCCCTGGCGGGTGCGGGGCTCCGCTTGTGGGGAAACGACGGCCGCATGAAAGGGAGCCTCGAAATCGCCGGCCCGGGCGTTCTGCTGCGGGTAGCCGACCTCCTGCAGCATCCCAACGTGGAAGCGGTGCGCTGCGTCCAAGGGGGCGTGGTGGGCGAAGATGACCTGGTGGAGATGGGCGAAAAACCGAAGACCGTGATGCGCGACGGCGCCTCCGTGCTGCTGGTGTCGGCGGCTAAGCTCGATGGCGGCGCGGTTTCCTGGCGGACCCTGCCCAGAAAAGAGCTGCGGGGGTATTGACCGGCATGTGGCGCACCGATCAGGCAGGGGCGAGGGAGTTTACCCTGGGGAAAGAAAGCTGGGCCGCCGCGGCCCGCGCCGCGCTCGACTGCCCCAGGTTCGCCGCCGACGTGGACGAGGAAATGGTCGACGACGAGAGGTCCTGCTACAACTGCCGTTACCGGCGCTGGAGCGCCGCTTCGTTTACCTGCCAGGGGTTTTGACCCGGAGCTGACGGCCGCTTGCGCCGGCTCTCACCGCAACATACATGAACGACTTCTCCGAGCTGTCACGCCTACCGGTGGATAATTTCCATCCATGGCGTGCGGCTAACGGGTCCTGCCGGAAACGGCAGCGCCTTCCTTTTGAAAAGGGGAACCTGAAACCGGCTGGCCGGCGAGGGGTCTCTTTCCATGCGGAAGGCGGCCCCTTTTTTTTTGAATTCATGCACCGGATAAGGCTAAGTAAAAACAAGCAAATAGAACGCGGATGACGCGGATTGAGCGGATTAACGCGGATATAAACAAGACTCTGGGGTAAACCTTTTCGGTTTTAAAATCCGCGTGCATCCGCTCAATCGGATGTGTATCCGCGTTCCATTGCCTTGCTTGATTCTGATTGCCTTTGTTTGAGGAGAATGCTGTTTTTTATGCCCTAATATGCTGTAACCACAGAGGAAATCGCCGACTTTGAATAGGGACCTGCTGAAAATAGACTCCTTCAGCTTCAGCTACCCCGGCGCATCCGTACCGGCACTCCGTGAGGTCTCCTGCGCGGTAGCGGCCGGCGAGTGCGTCTGTCTCACCGGCGACTCCGGCTGCGGCAAGACGACCCTGCTCCTGGCCGTCAAGGGGCTTTTGCGCAGCGGCAGCTGCTCGGGGGCCATTAAGATCGACTCGCCGCCAAGCGACGACGGCTGGTCCACCCCGGTCGGCCTGGTTTTCCAGAACGCCGAGTCCCAGATCCTCTGCACGACCGTCGCCGAGGAGGTCGCCTTCGGACCGGAGAACCTCTGCGCGCCTCCAGCGGAAATCGCCCGGCGGGTCCGGAGCGCACTGCGGGCAGTGGGGCTTGACGACTATGAAACGCGCAACGTGGAGCGCTTTTCGGCCGGGCAGAAGCAGCGCCTGGCCATCGCTTCGGTGCTGTCGATGCATCCCAAGTTGCTCCTTCTGGACGAGCCGACCTCGCAACTGGACGTTCAGGGGAAAAGGGAACTCTGCACAGTTCTCGCCGGGCTCAAGAGTCGGGGCCATACCATAATCATGGCCGAGCACGATCCGCGCCCTTTCGCGGCCCTGATCGACCGTTACCTCCCGATGGCGGAGGGGCGCTTAGGCGCCGCGGCCTCGACCTTGCCGGAGCCTGAGCGCTACCTGGCGAAATCCGCCCTCAAGCCGCCAGCGGCCGCCGTACCCGAGGGGGCGGCGGTCATCGCGGTGCGGGGGCTCCGGCTCAGCTACCCGGAAACCGGCGTGGCGCTGAACCAGGTAAACCTTCAGGTGAGGCGGGGGGAGCGGGTGCACCTGTTCGGCGGCAACGGCGCGGGGAAATCGAGCCTGCTCCGCTGTCTGGCCGGCCTGGAGCGTCCCGACGCCGGAACGCTGGAAATCGCCGGCTTAGCCGATCCCCGCCCGGAACATCTGCCGGGGAAGGTCGGGGTGCTGTTCCAGAACCCGGCCCGGCAGTTGTTCGCCGAGAGCGTGTTTGAGGAAGTGGCGTTCAGCCTGCGCCGGCTCGGGCAATCCTGCCAGGAGATGGAGCGCTGCGTGGCTGAAGCGCTCGGCATCTGCGCTATCGGGCATCTCACCGAACGGGCGCCGCTCACCTTGAGTTTCGGGGAACAGCACCGGGTGGCTCTCGCCGCCGTGGTGGCCCCTAAGCCCCTGGTGCTCCTGCTGGACGAGCCGTTTGCCGGGCTCGACTTCCCGCAACGGCTGGCGCTTTTGGCCATCCTCGCGCAAATGCCCGGCAGCCACGGCACCACGGTGCTGATCGCGTCGCACGACGAGCTGCCCGATGCCGGCTGGGCGGATCGCAGACTGTTGCTGAGCGAGGGGTCCCTTGTCGAAATCACCTGAAAAATCCCAGCGCCGGCGCAGGCTTCGCACCAGCGATTACGCCTGTCAGTATCTGACCCACGACTCTCCGGTGCACCGCCTGGGAGCCGGCTGGAAGATCGCCGTCGGCACCGTGCTGAGCGCGCTCGCCGTGGGCGCCCGGACCCCTGCCGAACTGCTGGCGCTCGTGCTGGTGACCCTTTGCTACTTTTTCGCGGCGCGCCTTACGCTGTTCGATCTCTGGCGCGACGTCCGCTACCTCGTGTTGCAGGGGATCGTCGTCACCGGCCTCTACTGCCTGGTGCACGGGGTGGCGCTCGGGCTCTGGCCCGGCATACGGACCTCTGTGCAGATTATCCTCTTTTACATCCCCGGGGCGGTGTTCCTGCGCACCACGCGCAGCAGGGATGTGATGGCCGGATTGGGGAGGGTCATTCCCTACCGTCTTTGCTTCCTGGTTTTCGTCTGTGTCAGGTTCGTGCCGTACTTTCTGCGCGAGATAGAGGAGATATCGGCCGCGCAGCGCCTGCGCGGGGCGCGTCTGCTGCCGCGCCAGCTGTTAAATCCCGCCAACTGGCCGGACCTGTTCAACTGCCTGCTGCTCCCGCTCATGGTCCGGGCCCTGAAAACCGCCGACGAGGTCTCCCGTTCCGCCGAGGCCCGCGAGTTCGGCATACGGAAGCAACGCACCTTTCTTGCCGTTTGCGCCCCTTCGAAAACCGGCAGTCCGGCAAACAATGAGCCCCCGGCGGCTCCAGCCGAGGAACCTCAACTCTGCCGTCACCAAAATCCATAGATAGGCAAGGAGTTTCATGACCGATTCAAACGAGCAGGCGTACCTCTGGAACCGCTTCTCCCTGCGGGAGGCGCTCCTGCTCGGCTTCTGCGCCACCTTCATCATCCTGACCAGGGCCGGGTTGCGGCTGCACCTCCATATGCCGGGACACGTGATGTTCTTCACCATGTTCTTTTTCCTGCTGGCGCGCGGCTTTGTTCCGAAAATCGGCGCGGTCACCCTGGTGGGACTGATCACCAGCCTGGCCAGCGTCCTGCTCGGCATGGGGATGGGCGGGCCGATGGTGCTGGTCAAGTTCCTGCTGCCGGCCCTGGTGGTGGAGGTGGCCGGCGCCATTGCACCCGCCTTTGTCGGCAGCATGCTGGCCTGCGCCGCCGTCGGCGTCATCGCCTCGGTGATACGGGTGGGGGCGTCGACAGCCTTGGAATGGCTGATCGGCATGGAGCAGGAAATCATGCTCAAAAAGGCGCTCTTCTCCGCGGTGATGAACGGCCTCTACGGCGGCTTGGGCTCCCTTGCGGTCCCCTCGATCATTCGCCGTCTGCGGAAAAACGGCCTGATCGATCAGGGTCCGGACGGGGAACGGTGATGCCGGACGTCAGGAACCAATCAGTCAAAATCGCGCACACGGATTTAACGAAGGGAGCGAATAAAAACAGATAAGGCAGCGGCTTCAGGGTTAAACCAAACGTTTAGAGGCTGATCTGCCATTATCCGTTGGTCCGTGCCATTTGTCTGCACGCTTGTTTTTCATGGTTGGTGCATAGTTGCAACTGCTGACTGTGTAATGAATATCTGGAATTATCTTGAACCAAGGGGGGAAAAGGGCACATGAGGAATCCATTTTCGAGGAATCTGTTTCTGGCAGGGCTGCTGTTCTGCTGTTATTGCGGATCAGCCGGCGCTGTCGACTTGACGGCAACCACCAATCACATCTACATCGGTGTCGCCAATGACGCAGGCGTGAAATTCCGGTTCGACTACCCGTTCTACAGCGCGTTGTCGACTCCCGCCGGCACTACCTACTCCACAGGTTTCCTGCCGCCAGGCACCGATCCCGCCAATTCCTACCTGGTCAAGGCGGACGGCGGGGGGACCAACGAGCTCGGCATCAGCGGCACGACCACCGGCGGCAGCGTCCAAAACATCGCTTCCACCATTTCCACCCCGTCCGGCAGCTTCTACATCACCAACAGTGGCGGTCGCGGCTTTGATAACGATCTCATCCTGGCGCTCGCGATGTCCGGCCCCATTCCCGACAACTTCGCGGTGCACGTCACCTCGCACGGGTATACCTGGACCCCGGCCGCTTCGGGCGTCTACAGTCCGGCAACTTCATCCATCACCGATAAAACCTATGTTCAGGGTCTCGACGAGACCTTCACCAAGCAGGATTTTGTCTACGGTCCGCAGACCGTGAGGGGGGGTCCTAAAGGGAGTCTGCCTATCTTCAGCAGTGAAAACGGGGTGAGTCCAAATCCTGTTCCGACCACCGCCGCGTCGCTTATGTTCATCGACCTCAATGTCGGCAATCTCAGGGGTACTTCATTTCCAGGTGTGACGGACCAAGGCGCGGCCAAGGTCGATTTCAGTTTTTCCGGCCTTGATGCCGCCACTAAAATCGCGTTCAACGCCTACGGTTGGACCAGTGCCTCATTCCAGGGCGATGGCATCAACTTTACCAACTCCATGATAGATGCCAACGCGTCCGGTTACTACCTGAATGTCACGCCGCCGGAATCGGCCGCCATAACCTATGCTCCGGCCGGGCCGTACCATGCGGGGACCCCCGTTACCATCAGCGCCACCTTCTCGCAGGCGGTTGCCGATCTCCCCGTGCCCATGATCACCCTGACCGGGGTGGATAACGCGACCGAAAACATGACGCAGATTGATGCCAGCCACTATTCCTACCTTTACACGGCCGGCGCGGGGAATGGCGACGTCACGGTTTCTCTCTCCGGAACTAACCTCGCCTCCGGGAACCCGGTAGTTTCCGTTCCGACCAGCGGGGCGACTTTTACCCTCGACAATGCGCCGCCCACGGTCGTTTCCGCCACCCCCACTGACGGTGCAATCGAGGTGCTGACCGACAGCCAGATAGCCGTCACCTTCAGCGAGGCGCTGGACGCCGCGACCATCAACGTCGACAGCTTCCTCCTCAACGGAGTAACCAGCCAGGTGGCCTACGATGCGGTGACCAAGACCGCCAGCTTCACCCCGAGTGCCGCGCTTGCCACCAGCACCCTGTACACCCTGACTGTCACCGGGGCGGTCAAGGACCTCGCCGGCAATGCCATGGCTCCCGCTGCCTGGAGCTTTACCACGGCGGCGGCACCCGACACCGTTTCGCCCACGGCAGCCCTGAGCTATGCGCCGGCCGGGCCTTTCAAGGTGGGGACGGTCGTTACCGTAACAGCCACCTTCTCGGAGGCGATGGCCGCATCCCCCGCCCCCCGGCTCGCTCTCTCCGGAGCAGACAGCCTGACAGCTGTCGATCTGATCAAGACCGACGTCAACCACTACAGTTACAGCTACGCAGCCGGATCGGGAAATGGCGACGTTACAGTGGCGCTTTCCACCGGGACCGACCTCGCCGGCAACCCTGTCGTTTCCGTTCCGACCAGCGGGGCGCTGTTCGTTCTCGACAATGCGTCCCCCACGATCAGCGCCGCCATGCCGGTTGACGCTGCAACCAAGGTGGCTATCGACAGCCAGATTAGCGTCACCTTCAGCGAGGCGATGAACGCCGCGACCATCACTTCCAGCACCTTCCAGGTGAGCGGGGTTACCGGATCGGTAAGCTATGATCCGGCAACGCGGATCGCCAAACTCACCCCGACCAGCGCGCTCGCCAGCGGCGCAGCCTACACCGTAACCCTCAGCGACGCTGTCAAGGACCTGGCAGGCAACACCCTTGCCCCTGCTAGCTGGGGCTTTACCACGGCGGCGCCTGCGGACAGCAATCCGCCCACCGCCGAGATAACCTATGCGCCGGCCGGGCCGTACCCGGCGGGGACGGTCGTTACCGTCACCGCCACCTTCTCGGAGGCGATGGCAGTATCGCCCGTTCCCAGGATCGCTCTGTCCGGAGCGGACAGCCTGGCCGCGGTCGTCATGACAAGGATCGACGTCAACCACTACAGCTACAGTTACACGGCCGGCTCAGGGAGCGGTGACGTCACCGTGGCGCTTTCCACCGGGACCGACCTTGCCGGGAACCAGCTGGTCTCGGCTCCCACCAGCGGTAAAACCTTTACCATCTTTCCCATCGGCAACATCAGCGGGGGCGCAGCGGTGACCATCGTTGATGCCGTCCTGGCGCTGCAGTCGGCCGTCGGTCTGCACACCCCCACGGCCCAGGAACTGAGCCGCGGCGACGTGGCGCCCCTTGTCAACGGCAAGCCCGCGCCTGACGGCAAGATCGACATCGCGGACGCGGTGGTGATCCTGCGCAAGGTGGTCGGATTGGAGAACTGGTAGAAAGCATGCATCCAAGGGCGGCCCCGGCGGCCGCCCCTGCAGACGACCCAAACAATAAAAAATCGAAAAATAGGCGGTGCAATATGAGACTGAAAATCCTGGTATCCATGATGATCGTGACGCTGGCGTTGACCCTGTCCGGCTGCGGCGGCGGTGGCAGTTCTAGCGAGTCGCACACGGTGAGCGGAGTCGCCTCCAAGGGACTCATCAAGAACGGCACGAACAACGTCAAGGTGTATGCCCTTACCAGCGACGGGACCAAGGGAGCTCTGCTGGCTACCACTTCGACCGGCCCCAGCGGGGAGTATTCGGCGGGTCTGGGGAGCTACGGCGGGGCGGTGCTGGTGGAGGTGAGCGGGACCTACAGCGACGAGGCGACCGGCCAGCCGGTGACGATTTCCGCCGACCGACCGCTGCGCGCCGCCTGCGACCAGGTGACCGGCAACGTCACGGTGGCGGTCACCCCCCTCACCGAGCTTGCCGTCCAGAGGGCCGGCGCGGCGCTGACCGGGGAGAAGATCAGGCAGGCCAATGCCGAGGTGAGCGCGTTTTTCCACCTGGACATCATCGGCATCAAACCGGTCGAGGCGACCGAGGCGGTTCTGAGCGGCGCCAGCCAGGCGCAGCGCAACTACACCCTGGCCCTGGCGGCCATCTCGCAGATGGCCACTGGAGCCACGGCGGACGCGGTCTTCGCGGTTCTCGCCACGATCCAGACGGACAACGATCCCTCCAAGACCGCCGCCCAGTTCAGCAAGGCGCTGGACGCGTTCACCGTCAACAGCTACAACAAGACCGGCGTGACATCCTCCACTATTCCCGTGGAACTGGTCAATGTCGGCTCCGGGACCGCGGTGCTGAAGCTGGCCGTGTCGGGGGGGGGCGGGAACATCTCCGGGATTGAGCTTGTCCTGGACCTCCCCTCCGGCGTCACCCTGGTTGCCGACGCCGACGGCTCGGTTTCCGCCTCCGTCCTGTCGGTGGTCGGTTCAGCGGCAGGAAACGTGTTGACGGCCGCC
>Ga0209125_1001734_pt1 | contig 19019 bp, 14 predicted proteins | sample BarGraIncub1131A_FD_184503 | JGI IMG/M metagenome (GOLD analysis project Ga0209125, IMG submission 184503) | Arctic peat soil microbial communities from Barrow, Alaska - Barrow Graham LP Incubations 11-31A (SPAdes) (version 2) | ecosystem: Environmental > Terrestrial > Soil > Wetlands > Peat...
ATTCTCAGCAAGGGAATCAGGAGATCCCAGCCTTTTAATATTTTTCATCATTAATTTTATATTTTCTGCACCCTCATAGTTATTATCCAAAGTTTCAAATAGTTCATCCCAAGTAATTCTTTTTTCATTTACAATACGTTGCTCTAATGCCGCAAATGAATCTGCAACTGTAGCAAGCGCAACAGCATCGATATTAAAATTTAAAATATCTACTCCACCTTCTGAACAATTCAGTCCACGTTCTATTGGTCCATGCATAAATAGATTATAAACCATTTCTGGCTTATTTCTCCCCATTACTTCATAGTGTTTGTCATAACCCGCTTTAATACTATCAACGATAGCCTTGGTGTGATAGCAAAACCTTTCAAAAAGGAAATCCATTGAACGTTCTCCTTGCTTTATATCCTGAAGAGCATAATATAAGGCAAATCCTAAATTACATCGAGTAACATCTTGTAGCGGATATTCCCGTCCAGGTAAGGCAGTCCAATTGCATCCAACCTTTGCTCTCATACGTGCTAGCTGAAGTGGCATGCCATTTTTAACATAACCCTGTTCACATCCTATATTACAAGAATAATCCACTCCTGTTCCATCTTCCATTGTGTATTCTAAAGAGCGTTTAAGTAATACAGGATTTACTTTGTCGTGGACTCTAAGAGCAAGATTAATTGGAATGTGTAAATAATGCATTGCATCCAATATAATAAAGGACATCCGGCTTGTCATGTCTCTACTTCCATCTGGAGTAAGACCTGCAATTTGGGAGTAGTGTGTATCATTAAAGAACATACTGGCTACATACCACACAGCTTGTTCATCAGTAAGTATCCCCTCACTTATGTCTTTTTCATAAAAGGGTCTCAGTGCTTCATCCAACTGATCTAGGGCACCACCTACAAAGTAAGTTCTATCCAATGTTTGAAAATGTGCTATAAACTGGCATGCTTCCCTTAATGTTCTAGGTGGATTATTTACAAGCCACTCATTCATCTCTGCTATTTCTAAGAGATTTGTCCTTGTATTTTCCTGGATTTCCATTTCAGCCATTTTTCTGGCTTCTTTTGCTAAGGAAACGATCCATTCCTGCATTCCTAATACAACATGCTCTTCTCCATCATAAAAATCGGCATTGGATGGAGAATTAAATTCTCTATAATACCTTATTTTATTTAGAATCCCTCCCCATCCTAATTTTAGACCAATTGTAATATCTCCTGCACAATGATTCATAGCGCCAAAGCCAGGCCTTGTATCATATTTTTTCCACACTTCCAATAACTCATTCGGTTGATCTTCTGGGACAATACCTATTGATATATAATTTTGCAATGGTCCAACCCAAGCTCCAGCAAGTGCGCTGTTTTTATTTATATATTTGGGTATTTCATTAAAAAATCTTCTTAAATGCTCACCAATGGCAACAGAACCATATACAATCCCAGATGGATGATTAGGCTTTGCCTCAAACTTAAAATCTGGATAATAGATAAAACCCCAATCATCAAAATCAAGATGTCCTATCTGTTTCATTTTCACTTCATTTATTTTAAGCTTATCTTCATGCAATTGGTTGATCCTTTGTGAATACAAATCTGAAAATATAACCTTGTCAGTATTTAACATAACCTTTCTCCTCCACTTTTAATAATTTATGATTTTTCAGCATTTAATCCATTACTCTTTAGGATTGTAATTGCTCTGTCTACCATCTCCTCCGTTGGTACTTGAATTCCCAATAGTTCATTTTTTATACCAAGTGATGTATATTTACTGTTTCCTAGTTTATGGTAGGATAGCACCTCTACCTTTTCAATATTTAAAGGTTTTAATATTTCTGCAATTTCTTCTATTTGGTCATCGTTACAACCAACAATAAAAGGAATTCTCACATGAATTCGTTTTCCAATCTCAGACAACTTCCTTAAATTCTGTAGGATCAGCTCATTGTTCACCCCTGTGAGCTGCTTATGCCTATTAGTATCCGCTGCTTTAACATCATATAAAAACAAATCTGTAACATTCATAATTTTTTCAAAGTAACTCCAAGGAACGTTTCCTGCAGTATCTACTGCTGTATGGATGCCTCGATCTTTACATTTAATTAATATTTCTGATAAAAAATCAATTTGCAGCATACACTCTCCACCTGAGAATGTAACCCCACCAGAAGAATTTTTGTAGTAAATCTCATCAGTTAAAATAGACTTAAGCAAGTAGTCAGAATCCACTTTACTGCCAACAGCTACTAACGCATTTGCATAGCATGTATCAGTGCATAAAAGGCACCCATCACATTTTATTCTATTAATTATATGCACCTTATTTTCATCTAATTCATGGGCGCCATAAGGACATACCTTAAAGCAGGCACCACATCCAATACACCTTTCCGGGTAGAATTCGATTTCACCTTTAGATGAAAGGGATTCAGGATTGTGACACCACTTGCATTTTAGGTTACATCCCTTGAAAAAAACAATGGTTCTCGCACCTGGTCCATCATGGATTGAAAACCTTTGTATATTAAAAATCACACCTTCCATGTATGGTAACCTCCTTTCTTTATAATTTATACCATTTAATTTTAATCCTGCTACCATCAGTGTAGTTTGAATAAATTCATTGACCTTCACACTTCATCTGAATCTTTATGGTAAAAGATGAAGTCGGCTTGTTGCCGACCTCATCTTTTTAAACAAGTAACATGACAGTGGTTATTAGCATTTATTTTTGTGTTTTCAAGTAAGCATCTAATTGTGTTTGTGCATCTGTAATTAGCTTTTGCAATCCAGCTTTATCAAGATCATCATAATATTTTTTAATATCGCTATCTTTGGTTATTAGTCCAGCAGTTATAGGTTTACCTTCTTCAGTTATAACTTTCATTACTGCTGCATCTTCTGCTAAAACATTTTTATTCGAATAGACAAATGTTGCTAATGAAGATGGCTCTATCTTAAGTTTGTTCCAAGAAGTTAAAGCATCTATATAGCTTTTTGGATCAGTATCAAAGAATGTGATAAAATCCGTCTGTTGTGCAAACCATGGACAAGGATTATATTTATCAGCTGGAGCAGTACCAGCTGGTACTTGTACTTTATCTCCTGCAACGGTATAAGTTAGTCCTGGTTTTCCAAGCATAAACATATTCCAATTGTCTTTACTTTTTCTCATCCAATTCATGAACATTACTGCTCTTTCAGGATTCTTGCTTGTAGAAGAAATTACGCCAAAATTATTGCAAGGATCAGTGCCGTACCATTTTCCATCTTTGTTAATAATTGCAAGTTCCAGTTCTGCTCCTGGTACATTCTTAGTTAGTGAATTTTGTCTATCAGTAATGTTAAATAAATCTCCACCCATAGCCGCTGCCTTACCTTGAATGAACTTACCATCACGATCAGTATCAGTAAGAATATCCTTTTCAAGCCAACCATTTGCCATTGCTTTCACGTCTTCTGCCCTAATAGCTAAGTCTACGGGCGCGGTAGCACTACTTACAACTTTATAAGGTGTTTGAGTTACATCAATTGCTAAAGCACCCGCAGCATCAGCATTACCTGCACCAAAATGATACGTATAATGATCAATAAGTGTTTTATCACCTGCTATCATACCTAAATTAGGAGCTAGCATAGGGATAAGTGAAGGATCATTTTTCTTCACTGCGGCAAAATAATTCTCCATGGATGCTATATCAGTAATTTCAGGAAGATTGTATTTTACTCTTAAGTCCTTACGAACTAAGAAGCCTCTACCCATTCCAGTCATAGGGTATACTGAAGGAATACCATATATTTTACCATCAGTACTAGTAACACTTTTCCATAAATCTGCTGGTATAACTCTTTTTAAGTCAGCACCATCTTTTGCAATTAAACTGGTAATATCCAAAGCTGATTTTCTACTAATTTGACCAGGAAGATCACCAAAGAAGCTTAAAAATATATCGTAATTTTCTCCCGCTGCAGCTTTAAGTTTTATTTGAGTACTATAATCCGCCCAGGGAATATAGTTCGTAGTAAGTTTAATATTAAGTTCACTCTTTGTTTGTTCAGAAATGTATTGATTCACCTGATCTTGAAGTTTAGGTTTATCTCCAGCAACGTAAATAGTTATTGGAACCTCTGCTAATTTAGTTTTCCCACTTGAATCTGTTACTTTTGTAGTTTTGCTGCATCCTGCTAAGGTTGCTGTTGTGATAACGACTGCTAGAATTGTACAAAGTAGTTTGTTTTTCTTCATTTTTACACCCCTTATTTTTTTATATATTACCGACAAAGTCGTTAATAAACTTAACCCTTTACTGAACCGATGGTTAATCCCTTTATAAAATATCTTTGTATAAAAGGATATACTAATAAAATCGGTCCTATGGTTACAATAACTGTAGCCATTTTTACACTTTCTGCTGGAATAACACCTGTAAAGTGAGCATTTGAGCCTGCTATTATAGTTGCTCTTTGCATTATGGCTCTTAGTAAAAATTGTAATGGGTATAATTCCGTTTTATTAATTAAATATAAGGCTAGTGTCCATTCATTCCAAAATGCTAATGAATAGAAAAGAGAAATTGTTGCGATACCTGGTAATGCTATTTTCATTACTATACTCAGTAAAATTCTAAATTCTCCTGCACCATCTATTTTTGCTGATTCTACAATTTCATCTGGCAGACCCCTAAAGAAATTAAGTAAAAGAAAAAAGTTAAAAGGATTAAATACCATTGGTATAATTAGCCCCCAAATATTATCTACAAATCCAAGTTTATGAATAACAATATAAAAGGGAACTATACCTCCTGAAAAAACCATAGGAATGTATATAAATAAATTTAATACATTTCTATACCTTAATTGTTTTCTTGAAAGAGCATAGGCCACCATGGATGTAATAGCAATTGCCAAAACTGTACCAACTATAGTTACTGTTAAAGTAACTTTATAAGCGTTTATTACAGTAGATACATTTGAAAATATACTTTTATATGCCGCCAAAGAGAATTTTCTAGGTATTATACTAAAGCCATACTTAGCAATAGTATTTTCATCAGAAAAAGATGATCCTAGTACCAATAAAAAGGGTAATAAAGTGATCATTGATACTATGGATAAGAATATTACATTTAAAGAATTGAATAAGTCAAAATGTTTTTTCATATATTATCACCCCCCATTAAAATAACCCCATGCTATCATCATATAATTTAGATAATTTATTAAATGTCAGTACTACTACAAAGCCTAAAATAGATTGATAGAAACCAATAGCTGTTGCTAGACTAAAGGAACCATCCACTCTCATAAGTCTAAATACATAGGTATCAATAACATCAGTCTTGCTTAGAAGCATTCCATTATCACCAACTATAGTATAAATCAATCCAAAATTACCTTTAAAAATACCACCAAGAGCCAGTAGTGTCATTATTATAATAGTTGGTATTAGCTGTGGAAGAGTAATCATAAAAATCTCCTGTAGTTTACTTGCCCCCTCAGTTCTAGCAGCTTCATATATTTCAGGGTTCATTGATATAATAACTGCTAAATAAATTATTACAGTATATCCGAATCCTTGCCAGGTATTGATAAAAGTTAGTATTCCTCGCCACAATTCAGGCATGTTGTACCAAACATGGGTCTGAAGTCCCATGCTTCTTAATAAAGCATTTATAGCTCCGTACTTATCATTTAACAAACTATAAACAATTGCACTTACAATAATCATAGAAATAAAATATGGAAAGAACATGGCAGTTTGAAATATTTTTTTTAATTTACTACTAGTTATTTCATTTAATAATAAAGCAATTGTTAAGGATACTACTGTCATTGAAACTATAAACAAAAAATTTAGATATAAAGTATTAAAAGTAACTTGGCCAAAAAAACGCGATTTGATGAAAGCTTTAAAGTATAGTAGCCCAACAAAGGGGCTCTTCCACATTCCATCTACAATGTTATACTCCTTAAAAGCTATTTGTATCCCAAGCATGGGATAATAGGAAAACACAAGGAGAAATACTACTGCCGGAATTGTCATCAAATATAGCTCCCAATTTCTTTTCATTTCGTACAGAAAAAAATGTTTTCTTTTTTTAGGTATACAAACCAAAGGTTTTTTTGTAGCAGTTTGTATATTTTCTTCTACTTGCAAATCTACTCCTCCTTTAAATAAAATATGTTTAATCAATGATAAAAACATTTTTACTTCTATGCTTTAATATAAACATATCTACTTTTAAGTGTATATAATAACTTTTAGCTATTTTATAAATAATTAATAAATCCTCAAATATTTATAAAAGCTTTAATTATTGAAAATTTATAGTTTTATTGTTTTTTGTGAATAAAAAAAGGTAAACTTATCTTTACATAAATCTACCTAACTAAGCGCTACAGAATTAGTCATTTAACTCTCTTTTTTATTGTCTATCCTATACTTGTTTGGGGTAACACCCATGGTTTTTTTAAAAATGGAGGTAAAATAAGATTGATTGGAAAATCCAACTTTAGTAGCCACATCGTTTACTGATAAAGAACTATCTGCTAGTAACTCTTTTGATTTTTTTATTCTTAATTCAGTTATAGCTTCATTTATAGACTTTCCTAAGTATTCATTAAATAGTTTGCCTAAATATCCAGGAGTAAGATTTACTATATCTGAAACAAACTCTGTAGATATTTCAGGTTTAAAATAATTAGATTCTAAATATGAAAAAACTAAATCTATCATATCCTTTTGCTTTGAAAACCTTCTGCTCTTCAGTTTATCAATTATACCTTTACAATAAGAAACAAACCATTTTTTTATATCTTCTATCGTATCAAAATCATTAATATCATTGTAAATATTATTAAAATCGATTTCACTATTAACAGAAGTATTTAAAGTTGCGACCACATTAATAATATCAAGAGCCAATTGGTTTATTGTAAGTCTAATATAATCGTATTGATTACTCGCAATTAGTCTAAAGGTTTCATCAATATTTATTTCCAATTGATCCATATCACATTCTTTAATGTTATCAATGATTTTTTTCTTGTTTTTTTCAATAGATGTTATTTTTTTATTTATTGTATTGTCAACTATATTATTTTCTATAATACATTTGTACCCATATACAAATCTATATTTAAGTAAGGTTATACAATTTTCATAAGACTTATAAGTATTTTCAATATTTTCAACAGTTATCCCAATAACAACTGTAACCGTAACACCAAAATTATTTATAATACATTCTTGAATAAGCTGAATCTTATGCTTGATTATTATATTGAATTCATCCTCATTTTCATTATTAGCTATAAGAGTTATTAAACCATGTCCAGAATATATTAATTCCATTGGTATATTTATATCTTCGTGTATTATATTGTAAATTATGCTTTGAATTTCTAAAATTAATTCCTTTTTATATGGTTTTATTTCACTTTCTATAATCTTTGAGTATCTATCAATACTAAATAAAACTACACAAATATTACTAGTGTCAATGCCTAATTTAATCTCTTTAATTTTTTGGTAAATATCCAAAGAGGATTTTGTATTTCCTTCTACTAAGGCTTTTAAAAACATTTCTTTCATGAAAGTAGAATTATCAATAATTGAGTTCTCAAGTTTATTAGTTTTATCAATAATATTGGAAAATATACTTGTTAAGTACTCAATATCATTGTAAGAGCTTTTATCTAGCTTAGACTCATTTTCATTGGTGACTTTCCACCTCACAATTTGTGCTAGTTTATGAAAAGGCAGATATAAATTATAAGAAGCAAAAATAGAAATTAAAATACAAACTATTAAAATTCCAATGCAAATCATAATAATGTTAAATCTTAAAGCATCATTCTTTAACAAAAGAACATTATAATTTGTTTTATTAATAAAGATATATGAACTATTATCTAATGTTTCATATGAAATTAAAAATTTACCGTTAGTTTCTTGTTTTGTAAAATATCCAGATTGTTTATTTGAATTTAAAATATCGCTAATATAGTCGACATTTGAAATATTCTTTGAAAAATATACAGAGCTAGAATCACTTATTACATCACCAACCTTATTCATTATATAAATATCAGAATTTTTACTATTATATTGTTTAGTAAATATTTTCTGTATATACTCTGCTTTTAAGTTTATTATTACCATACTCCTTAGTGAATCAACATTTTCGTTGTCATTATTAACGCTTAAATAATCACCAAAAACCATGGATATAATATTATCATTGTAATCTTCTCCATTTCTTGTCTTATTTAAAAATGTTGAGGGAATAAATTTCAATTTTTCCTTCTCAGTATAGTTTTTAACTATCCATTGCATTTGATTTACCATCTCACCATAATTTTCCGAATCCAAGCTACTTACAAAATTTTTATTTTTATCATTATAAACATATATAGAATTTATCATAGGATTAACATTTACTGCCTGTGTTAACTTCATATTAGTAAGATAATTATTAGTTTGATCTAAACTTTGAGAATATAATGCATTTATAACATTACTATCATTTAATAATTGAAACCCTAATGCAGCTACTTGAGTATCAATAAACTCAAGTTGATTTATATTCTGGCTTAATTTTTCTTGAATATTTTTTTGAATATCTTCTATGGTAGCATTTGAAAAATTAAAATATAATATTATAGAAATTGAGGATATAGTAAAAAATATAATTACGATATACGATATAAGCATTTTAGTAAACGTTTTACTTAAAAGTAATTTTGACTTATTTTTAAAATACATAATATAATCCCTCCTAACACAATCTGTTTAAATTCAATATATCACTTAATTTCACTTAATATATGCAACACTACCGCCCTCTATAATTTCAGTTTTAATTTTAACTAATTGCGTTGGAGCATCTATATTTATTATTTTATTTAGTAATATTGTAATTGCCTTTGTGCATAATTGTTCCACTGGTTGCCTTACTGTTGTCACTTTTATTGGAAGAAAATTCAATATGTTATTATCTGAAAATCCTATTATAGATAAACCTATTGGTACATTTATATTAAGATTCATAGCCGCATAATATAGGTTAGCTGCTATATAGTCATCAGCACAGAAGACAGCAGTAATATTTTTATTTTTAATAAGATATTGTCTTAACTCATCTTCACTTATATTATCCTCTGAAAAATAAATATATTCATTTTTTATTAGCTTATTGTTTTCCATCATTACCTTTATGTACCCTTTATATCGCTCTTCTCTACTAGTTACATTTGAAATGCCCCTAGAAATAAAGCCTATTTCAGAATGTCCTTTTTCAATTAAATAATTAACCGCATCCTTAGCACCCTGAAAATGATCATGAGAAATACTATCAAACATAATTTCCTTAAATATTCTATCTATAATAACTATAGGGTAATTTTTCACTTTAAGATTTAATAACTCAAGTCCGCAGACATTGCTATTACTTGGAAATAATATTACTCCTTTTATTTCAGACATCTTTGATAGTTCTAAAAGGACTTGTTGTTCTATGTCACTATTATCATTAGAAAACTTAATAACGACGTTAAAGCTTTTATTTTTTGCTTGTTTCTCAATGGCTCTTACAATATCGCTAGTATATGAGTCCAAAGAAGGTATAACTAAGGCAATAAAATTTGTACGTCCATTATTACTCGAATTATTTTTCATATCGATAATACTTCTAATAATATTTGTATCTATATCCTTTAGAAAGCTACCTCTCCTGGGTATCCTGTATATTAATTTTTCCTCAACTAAAGTATTAAATGCCAATTTGCTAGTCATTTTGCTCACTCCACAAAGCTTAGCTATATCGCCTTCAGAGGGTAGTAATTCATTTGATCCTATATTCTTTTCAATAATTATCTTTAATATTTCTATACGAACTCTATTATATAAAGTGTCCTGAATCTTATTATTTACATTCAATTTGCTACACCTGCTTTTTCACATTATCCTGCGAATATCAAATATGGAGCTTCTCCATTGGTTTTAAATCTAATATTAATTATATCACTTGATATATTTAATATTAGATTATACCAAAGTTTTTGTCAATAGGATTTCCGCTTTAACAATAGTGAAATGTTTGAGAATTTAAACAATGTCAAACTGCATATTATAGAGCCTTGCATAAGTACCATTTCTATCTAAGAGTTCTTTATGAGTGCCTTCTTCTTTTATTCCTTCCTCAGTTAAAACTAAAATAGTATCAGCATTTTTTATTGTACTAAGTCTATGGGCAATAACTAAAGTAGTTCTGTTTTTAGAAAGCTCCTCTAGGGAGTTTTGAATATACTTCTCACTTTCATTGTCTAGTGCTGAGGTAGCCTCATCCAGAATAAGAATTTGTGGGTTTTTCAAAAACACTCTTGCAATGGAAATTCTTTGTTTTTGACCACCTGAAAGCTTGACCCCTCTTTCACCAACATAAGTATCATAACCTTCTTCTAAGCTCAAAATAAATTCATGTATGTTTGCATTCTTAGCAGCTCTCTCAATTTCTTCTCTAGTTGCATCCGGCTTACCATATGCTATGTTTTCTCTAATATTTCCTCCAAACATATACACATCCTGTTGAACTATTCCTATGGAATTCCTTAGACTTCTTAGTTTGAGGTCTCTAATGTCTATGCAATCTATGGTTATTGATCCCTCATTTATGTCATAAAATCTTGGTATAAGACTACAAAAGGTACTTTTGCCACCACCGGAAGGACCCACTAAAGCAACATTTCTTCCTGCTGGTATTTTTATATTTATATTGGTTAAAACATTTCTTTTATCATTATAGCTGAAGGAAACATCATGAAATTCAATATTCCCCTTTGTATTCACAAGATCTTTAGCATTTCTTTTATCCTCCACATCTGGGTCAGTAGCTAAAACTTCACAGAATCTTCCAAAGCCAGATACCCCCCTTTGAAGTTGTTCTGTAAAGTCTAAAAGTTTTTGAATTGGGATTAAAAATACATTTATATATAATATGTATATCACTAAAGCAGAGATAGTTAAGGAACCTTGACTTATAAATATTCCGCCTAAAAGTATTACAGTAAGATATAGTAGCCCTTGGAAAAAACTATTGCCACTATAAAATCCACCCATTATCATATAGCTCTCTTCCTTAGTTTCAAGAAATTCATCATTACCTTTTTTAAATTTCAGATTTTCAATATCCTCATTTGCAAAAGACTTTACTACTCTAATACCAGCAAGACTATCTTGAATTTGAGCATTTAAACTTGCTATCTTTTCTCTATTTCTAGTAAAAACATTTCTCATTTTCTGATTATAAAAATACGAAAAAAACATCATTAAAAGTATAAAGAAAAACAGTATACAAGTGATTTTAACATTTATAGTCAAAAGTATAATTAAGGATCCCACAATCTTTAAGGCTGAGATAAATAGATCTTCAGGCCCATGGTGGGCTAGTTCTGATATATCGAAAAGATCAGTTACTATTTTAGACATAAGCTTTCCAGTATTGTTATTGTCGTAGTAAGAGAAAGATAGCTTTTGAAGATGATCAAAAATATCCTTTCTCATATCTTTTTCCATTCTAGCACCCATTATATGACCCCATGAGGTTATAAAGTATTGGCAAAAATATCTTACTATATACATAATTAAAAGTGCAATTCCTATATAAATAACATATATAATTATTTTATTTACATCCTTTAGGATGTAAACATAATCTAAAAGATATCTTACTATTAAAGGAAAGCCTAGATCTATGGCTGATAGAGTTAATGCACAAAACATATCCGCATAGAACAAATGCTTGTAAGGTAAATAGTAGCTTATAAATTTTTTAAAACTCTTCATATTTTTAGTTTAAATTAATTTGTTAGACTTCATTAATTTAATCTTTTCACCTGCCTATTATTTTTTATCATAAAACAAACTTCTATAAAATAATTCTAACATAAATAACATAAAAGGATGAACTTTTTAATTTTCATCCTTTTATTGTGTTCGCCAATTATTGGCATCATATAATTACTATTTATTTCTGCTTAAGCTGTAGGTTCAGTAACAACTGCTTCAACAGTCCCATCTTCTACTACTTCTTCTTCTTCTTCTTGAACCTTAACTTCTATTACAACTGCGTAAATTTCATCTTCCTTGTCATTAACTTTTAAATCCTTATTCAAATCGAATTCATTTATTGTAATTGCATCTCCAGCTACTTTTTCTGCTAAATCAACACTTACTGAATCAGGCATTAAAGTCATCTTTCCAAAAACATCGATTACAGCTTTGTGAATCTGTAATTGAAGCTGTTTTACAATTAGAGAATCTTCATTCTTGAAAGCGATAGGTATTTGCATTTTTATTTCATGATTTTGAGAAACAGTTTGCACATCTATATGGGTAATAACTGCTGTTACTGGATGTCTTTGAATCTCTTTTATAAATCCAAATTTCTTATCCTCTCCAAGTTTAACCCATACTTTAGCATTTGAACCATGTTTTTTAAGTAGCTTTTTTAAGGATAATTCTTCAAACTTCACAGAAGTTGCTTCCTTAACGCTATCTCCATAAATAACACCTGCAATAAATCCAACTTCTCTAAATTTCTTATGATCTACTGTTCTTTCAAATGCATTTAATATAATTTCTTCCATAGTAATTCTCTCCTCTTGGCTTATATAGCCCACTTTAATATTTCGCATACATATGTTACCAATAATAATTTTTATTTTAATTTGGCTTCAATTTTAAAATAATTTGCTCACTTAAGCAAATTATTTTAAAATTTAATATATATAGTTATATTATAGCACATATAGCAAATTATATTAGTATTATTTTTCTACCATATTTAGCACCTATCATTGCCAATTTGCTGTTTTTCTGTAGTAACACTAAAATCCTCCCCTTTCAATATTAGATTTCAATTTCCTCTGGTTCATTCCCATTTATTACAACCTCCCAGAACATATGGTCATTACCAACATTAACTATTTTATCAACTGGCATTTTAAAATATCTTCCAGTTGCAGTTACTGCTACTTCTCCCGTGCTTAACATTATTTCTCCTGTTCCTTCAAATATTCTACTGCCATCCTTTGTGATTCTTCCAACAACCTTTAATTCCTCATCTAATGGAATTGGTTTTCTATATTTCAAGCTTAAATCTATTGTAACTCCCCAGAGATTTTCATGCTTAATCATAATTGCTCTACCAATTGTTTCATCTAAAATAGAGGCGATAATTCCACCATGGAGCCTCCCAGGATAACTTTGGTGCTCTTCAAGGGGTGTAAATATTGCAACTAACTCACCATTTTCTAATTCATAAAATGATGCCTTTAGGCCTAGTTTATTATCTAAACCACATACTATACACTTACTACTACTTTCTTGTTTCTTTACCACTTTGTATTTCATTTAATGCTCCACCTTTAATTTTTTCTAATCTTAATTTCTATTAAATATAATACCATATAATCATGTTAAAACATTGTTTTTTAATTCTATAACTTCTTGCCCTGTAAGGTAGCGCCAACAACCAAGATCTATACCTTGAATTTTTATATTTATAATTCTGATTCTCTCTAGCTTTATAACTGTAAATCCAAAAGCTTTACTCATTCTTCGGATTTGTTTATTTAAGCCTTGGGAGAGAATTATACTAAAAGAGTCTTCATTAATTCTTACCAGTTTGCAGGGTCTTGTCCTCACCCCAAGAATTTCAACACCTTGGGCCATAGCTTCCAAGAATGAATCCTCAAAAGGTTTGTCGACTTTTACTAGGTATTCTTTCTCATGCTTATTATCTGATTCTAGTATTTTGCTCGCTAAATCACCATCATTGGTCATTAAGATTAATCCCTGAGAAGCTTTGTCCAATCTTCCAACAGGAAATATATAATCTGGATAACTCATGAAGCTAATTATATTACTTTCAACGTCTTTTGCGGAAGTGGAGGTGATTCCAATTGGCTTATTCAGAGCAATATAGATTTTATCCCTAATTGGAATAGGCTCATTATCAATTAAGATAGTATCCGACGTTTCCACCCACTGACCAGGAATACACTTTTCTCCATTTACTTTTATCCTATTCTCTTCAATAAGTCTATTGGTTTCTCTCCTTGAACAAACGCCCATATTACTAAAATATTTATTTATTCTCATCCCAACTCCCTATCCTTTAATACTCATCTCATGTTTAATAATATCATAACTTACTTTAACGTCTTTAACTTGATCCTCTAGTATAGTGTGGTCTGAAAACTTAGCTTCGTTATATATTTCGGTAATGCTATCTAATTGCTTGGTATTTCCATTTACATATATCTCCACTACATTTTTTAATTGACTTGCCGACATATGAGGTTTAAAAATGTCTTTTTTAGAAGCTCTAGTTTGAAACCTTCCATAGATAGCAATAACTTTCTCACTACTATCTTTATTTTTGAACATACTACTAAATAAATTATGAAAAGCTCCTTTATATTTTTTATTTTCAGGAAGTATATCTTCCCGTTCCTCTATATCTAAGCTATTGGCATTTAAAGTGTTATGCCTATTTTTAGTAAAGACTTTATATATAACAAAGATAATAATTAATACAACAATTATTTTAGAAAATACTACTAGCCAATCAGGATATTGGTGAACTCTAGTAGCAATTAAACCAGGCTTTGTGGGTTTCGGAGTAGGTGAAGAAAAACCGTTAACGCTACTATTATCACCTTGTTCTTTTGATTTTATTGCAATACTTATTGTAATAAAATTTACCACTTTTGATATTATAAAAATTAAAAAACTTGAAAAATATTTAAATGTTACTGAAACAATCTTAAAAAAGGTTAGGAATATTCTATCAATTGACATGAAAATAATAAAAGTAAAAACTAGGATATTATTTCTAAGATTTCTGTTATTTTTAATTCCGAATTGCTGCGCTCTTACCTCTCTTAATAATAGAATAGATGAAGCTAAATAAATTTCATAAAATCTTAATACCATAGCATTAAAATATTTAGCAAAATTAGAGTAATCAAATAATAACACTAAAATTCCTAAAGCAATTAAGATATATATGGATTTCTTAACTCTTTCACTACTGTCACCATAATTTGAAGTTTGCTGAAGGAATTTACCATTTAAACAAACTAAAAATATGATTATTATTGCATCATAAATGGACTTGTTGCCCTCTAAAAAAAAGTTTATAGAAACTCCAACTAAAATTGGTATTAGATAAGAAAAATTTTGACTTTTATATTTTACAAATAAGAATTGTTGAAGAGTAATGGAAACTAAAAATATTATAAACAAAGCATTTTTAGTATCATTATTTAAGAGAATCCTACTAATTACTGTCCATAATATAAAGAAAAACATTGAAAAGGTGATGGCATTGATAAATTTTATTTGATTATTGCTATTCATAGGTTATGCCCCCCATAACTGAGTTTTTCTATTCCTCTTATATTTGGTACAGTACTATAATTAGAAACATCAATTACATATATTGAAAACCCATAAATCTTAAGCTTTAAGATAAAATTTATACTTTTCTCATTCAGGTAAGTAGTTACTATTATGTATGAGCAGTTTTTTGAAAACTCTCTGGATTTACTTTTTAAGTAATCATAGAAGTCAACTATTGGTATATCTCCAATTCTGGCACATAGTTCTAATATGTGTTTTATTGAACTCGCAGAAGGTTTTACTCCACCTTTAGTATCCTCTTTGTAGTTTATAATTCTAGAGTTTGTCCACATGCCAACTGGAATTCCTTCCATTAAAATATTTTTAGCAAGGGCTACGGATATATTAACCGTATTTTCAATACTTTCCCCCTCCACATTTAACCAATATGGATCTCCACACTGTACATTTGCAATAACTATAACCTCTCTATCTGATGTGTAATCGTAATCCTTAACCATTAGTTTATTTAGCTTTAAACTAGATTTCCAATGAATATCCTTCATTCTATCCTCTACATTATATTCTCTTATTCCTTTAATATAGAGAGGGTCCTTATATATCCATCTTTTAACTATTGTATCACCAGATAAACTGTTATCATTAAATTTCATAACATTGAAATCCATAATATGAGGATATACTACAATCTCTAAATAATCTTCAATACTTCTTTTTTCCGAAGCAAGTCCAAAAATGTCACCAACAGAGATCTCCATACTTTTTATTAGATAAACTCCTCTTTTTTTTGCTTTGATTATATAAGTCCTTTTTATCTTTTGGAATCTTGAAATATTTAATCTGCTGATATGGTAATTTGATTCCCCCTCCTTTGTTTCTCCTTCACTATATACAAGATCCTTTGGAAAATATTCCTTGATAATAAGAAAAGGTATAGGAAGCCATTTATTGTTTTTAATATTCAAGGTGACTTTAATATCACTTTCCGTTTCATAATTGCTTTTCTCTAAATGTCTTTCAACCGTAAGCTTTTTAAAACCTTTCTTTCTAGTAATTTCAGCAATTCTTAAAAGTAAAATAAAAACAAAAATAAAAACAAAGTAATTAACCATTATTTTATATCCTCTAAAGGAGTCTTTAGTGTATTAAGTATTTTAATAATTATTTCTTCTGATTGGTGTCTTGAGGAACTAACTTCATTTTTTAACACAAGTCTATGACTGAGCACTGAAACTGCTATCTCTTTGATATCTTCTGGTATAACGTAATCTCTTCCCTTAATTATTGCAAGAGCTTGGCTACCTTTCATAAGGTTAATTGAAGCCCTAGGACTGCATCCAAGTTCTATATATTTATCTGTTCTTGTTGCCGTAATAATTTCTATAATATAATTTTTAATGCTATCACTAACATGGACATTAGCATAATTATCTTGCACAAAAGCTATTTCTTCTTTAGTAACTACAGGTTGAAGTTCATCAAGAGGGTCACTGTACATAAACCTATCAAGCATGTCCTTCTCCTGAGAGAATTTAGGATAACCTAAGGATATTTTTATAAAGAATCTATCTAATTGAGCTTCTGGAAGTGGAAAGGTTCCAAACTGTTCGATTGGGTTCTGAGTTGCAATTACGAAGAAAGGTCTTTGTAAATTAATAGTATTTCCTTCCACTGTAACTTGCCTTTCTTCCATACATTCAAGAAGGGCAGATTGTGTCCTTGGGGTAGCTCTATTTATTTCATCAGCTAAAACAAAATTGCTTATTAGTGGTCCTTTCCTAAATTCAAATTCTCCTTTTTTTTGATTATAAAAGTATATTCCGGTAAGGTCTGAAGGTAACAAATCAGGTGTAAACTGAATTCTCTTAAAAGAACAATTCATAGATTTTGATAAGGCCTTGGCTAATTTTGTTTTACCAAGTCCGGGTGCATCTTCTAGAAGCACGTGGCCTGAAACAATAAATGCAACTATTATCTTATCAATTTCATTACTTTTCCCGATTATAACTTTACTAATATTATCATTAACTTTTCTTCTGAATTCCATAAATTTCGTTATATCCATTGTTATTCACCCCATAAAATAAGTTTATTCTTGTTTCTTTATTTTGCTTTATGTACATATTAGCATATTTATCTTGGGAAATATAGGACATAAATTATTACGCTTTATACCTGAAAGTGGCTTTAACCAGAATAAGAAAGAATCAGCTACAAGGTGCTGATTCTTTTTAATTTTTAGATTTATATATTTTTATAATATATAATATAATAACAATTACTTGTATAAATAATATCAAAGAATCATGTCAACACTATGTTATTTAATACTATTATTGTTGATAATAACCTGAAATTTCACCCTTAGCTAAAACTTTGCCTTGTATGGAGGCTTCAATATTAGCTAAGGTAGTAACTCCGGAAGGTTTAAATTCTTCCACATTTAAAGCAAGAATTACTACTTTATATTGATGATTACCTGTACCCTTTGGTGGACAAGGGCCTTCATACCCAATAGAACCAGAAGTATTAGGGAATTCTAAGCTCCCAGTGGGCATAAACTTTGTTCTAGATATACCTTCATTAAAACTTGTTACACTAATTGGTATATTGGTAACAAACCAGTGAATATGATCTTTTGCAACAGGATTAAGGTCATACATGTACATAGCAAATGATTTTGTTCCCGCTGGTACTGAAGCCCATTTTAGTGGTATGCTAACATTTTTCCCTTTTGGTATTCTATCGCATACATATTTTAATGGGATTGTACTTCCCTTTTGGAAAGCTATACTGCTCACATTTATTTCCATAAGGTTTGCTGCTTTTACTTGAGAAAATCCATTTTTAAAAAGTGTTAAAAAAGTCCCAATTATCATAATGGATAAACTTATTTTTTTCAGCATAAAAATCACTCCTTCTAATATATTTTATTCAAAGAAATAAAGTCTATATTAGTTTTTCAATTATTGATTTTTATATTCCTAATTATTTTCTATAAAATCAAAAATAGGTTTTGATATTAATTTATATCCTAGATCATTTGGATGGAGTCCATCCCTTGTATACTGTTTAATATTAGAAAGGTCTATGCCACTTACACTATATAAATCTAGTACTGGCAAATTATATAGTTCTCCTATTTTTTTTACTGCATTTACATAATCTATCAGTTTAAAGCCTGCAGAATTAATTTTGTTAATGTCATATCCACCGTTATCCCTTTGTAGAGGTGTAAAAAGGTAAATCTTTATCCATTGATTTTGTTTTAATATATAATCTAAAAGCTTTGTATAAGAACCATAAAAAGTAGTCTCATCAAAGTTTTTATCACCTTTTTTACTTATTTCCCCAAGAGGAACATTTAATTTAAAATCATTAGTTCCAGCGAGTATTGTAATCATATCTGTGTGAAGATAATTTTTATTTATAAAGCTAAACATTATTGAGTGCTTAGTCGGATATGTTGAGCTTTTAGCCATGGATGCCCCAACTATGCTATAATTTAAGAAAGCTTTAAAGCCTATCTTTTCATCAAGTAAACTTTGATATCCTGTGGCTACTTTTTTGGAGTCAGGATACTT